>Ga0208193_1000330_pt1 | contig 28868 bp, 22 predicted proteins | sample June2015DPH_17_2_FD_184716 | JGI IMG/M metagenome (GOLD analysis project Ga0208193, IMG submission 184716) | Peatland microbial communities from SPRUCE experiment site at the Marcell Experimental Forest, Minnesota, USA - June2015DPH_17_10... | ecosystem: Environmental > Terrestrial > Soil >... | reverse complement strand
CATCGCTCTCAACCTGCTCCGACAGGACAAAACATGCAACCTCGGAATCAAAGGAAAGCGCCTACAGGCCGGATGGGACAATGACTACATGCTTCGACTACTCGGAAATTAAGATGCGTCGGCCCTGGCTGAGAGGCTGGCCAAATTGACATGCTAACCATGATCTGCGAAACTCAAGGTTACTGCCGGTCGGCTTTGTGCCTGACTTGTGTCCCGTGCCGAAGTGGCGGAATTGGCAGACGCGCGTGGTTCAGGTCCACGTACTCGCAAGGGTGTGGGGGTTCGAGTCCCTTCTTCGGCACCAAAAAATCAGTAGTTCAAGAGCGAGCCGCCTCCCTGGTGGCTCAAGTTGCTTTTGAACCTGGCCTGTCAAGATGATGCACCCAAGATCTCCGGGAGCAGGCCAGGCCAAATCGCGTTGTCTTGCACGCTACTCCCTGGAAAAGAGCAGCTCGGTAGCAGTCTCCTGCTCCATGCGGTCCACTACGCCGCCAATCGTGCGAGCCATGCGGAAGAGAGCCTGTTCGCGCTCGCTGAAGGGCTCCTTGCACTCAGCCTGCAATGTATCCAGCAGCGGAACAAGTTGTGGAACGGGGTCATGGTGTACTTCGGCCGCGGTTGGTGCGGTGGCGCCTTTCGCGCCGGAGCCGATCTGGCACTCGATATGCTCTGCCATCCGGCGAAAGACCTGGCCGCATGTGAGGCGAAACTGATTCTCAATGCTATAGAAGGGGCGATTGCGCTGCGCTGGATTTGCAAAGACGCGGAACTGAAGCAGTGGGGATTGCAGCAGGTAAAAGGTTCGCTCAGCGGCCTGCCAGCGGCGAATGCGATCACGCGCGGCCATGTGCGCGGCACGCTCCGGCCCGGTTTCAAAGGGCACGGCGTCAGACTGCGCGGTGACCTCTTGAAAGCCGCTGCTGATACGGTCGCGCACGGAGCGGACGCGCACAATCGTGTTGGCGTCTGTTTCGACCAGGGTGGTCTCGGCCAGTTCGGCGAGCAGCCGCGTATTGCGGATAAATTGGCCGATCATCACGTCCATGGCAGGCCGGCGATAGAAGCGCTCAAAGACGAGCCACATCATGAAGGTGCCGAGCAGCACGCCGAGAACGCGGTCGCGCGCGGCGGTGAGCGATATCTGGGACGGGTCGTTGAGGACGATGAGATAAAAGGCGAGCGCAAGCTGCAGGCCCGCATACGAGAGGCGAGAGCTTGCAGTTGTGATCCATGCGGCGACTGCGGAGACAGCGGCGCAGAGCAGCGCGAATCCGCCAATGTTATCAATAGCCGGCAGAACGAAGATCTGAGCGCCCATGCCGAAGATAAATCCACCAATGATTACGCCTGTAATGCGGAGCACCTGTCGCTGACGCGAGGAGCCTATGTTCGTGAGACCAGTGAGTACGCAGGTGGTGACGGAGGTACTGAGCGCAGGCCAGTTCAGTCCCACGTATAAGAGGTAGCACAGCATGGCGGCAAGCGTGCCGGCGAGCGCGTAACGAAGATACTCGGGATTTGCGAAGGCATCGCGGACAAGGATGCGGGATTCTTCTTTGGGAGTATCGAGAATTTCGAGGCGCGGATCGAGCGATGTATCACTGGATAGAACCGAGGGAAGCAGCGACATGATGATTTCAAGCTCGCTGAGCAGAGGCGTGGATGTGGATTCCGGCTCCGGCTCCCATTGTGCCGGCTGATGCTGCGGCTGGTTGGGCATAGCCAGACCATGGCGAATCTCCGCAATGCGGAGGGCAAGGCGACCCATGCGTTCGCGCTCGTCAGATGTGCAATTTGGCACAGAGGCAGCCATGCCGGCGGCGAAGTCGATGGAGCGGCCAGTGAGCGAGACGAGTGTGCTCATCCGCATGCGATGGATGGGCTCATCCGCAGTGCGTGCGATGTGGCGGCGCAGAACGCCTGCGCCTACGACGGCATAGCGCGAGAGCTCGCGGTTAACGGTAGCCGGAACCGGTTCACCGGCAGCATAAGCCAACATCAGCTCTTCGATCTGTTTGAGCCGGCTATCGACGCCGGTGATGACTTCATCATGCTTGTTGAATGCGTAATAGACCAGTTCCACGGCCAGCGTGACCAAAGCTCCAACGCAGGCAGCGGCCACCTGCCAGAGAGTGAGCTTCACATTGCGTTCGGCTGGGCCGGGCAGATACCAGATGGTAAGAATGTTGGTGACAACGAGGCAGAGTGTGGACGCGATAGCGAAGTTAGTCAGAGCGCGAAGCAGATAAAAACAGAGGAAGATGCTGATCCCTTGCCAGAGAAAGTGCATGATCGGCACAGATGCGAAGAGTCGCCCGCCGACAGGCACGAAGAGCGCAACAAGAGCGAATGAGAGCACGCGAAGACCAGCCGAGTAGGTGGTGGAAACAATGTCTTCGCGCGAGAGGATCATGGCCAGCAGCACAGCGATTGCGCCGCCGGGAATGCGGAAGACGACAACGAGTACGGCAGTGATGGTGGACGCAATGACCATGCGCGCCACGATCGCGCCGCGGCCAGGATAGGGCGCGAGTTCTTTGCGCAGAAAGTCTGGAAACCACGAAGATACGCGCTCGTCGTGAGGAAGTACGTGCGAGCCTGTTCGAGGGGTGCCCCCAGTTGTACTCATATACGTGCTCAGTGGTGCGGGACGGGATGCGGTATTACAGACGAATCGCCACGAAGGATGACGATAGCCGATTCACCGAGACGAAAGATCTCCGGAGGCGGATTATCAATGCGGACGCGAACAGGAAAGCGCGATGCCAGGTGAACCCAGTTAAGCGTGCGCTGCACGTCAGGCAGGCCAGGCTGCGTGAGTTTGCCGACAAGCTCTGCATCGGGCGTCACGCCGAAGCCGACGCTGTCCACTGTGCCTTCATAGCGAATGTCCGGGCGCGACATGATGTAGACATCCGCTTTCATGCCGGGTTGAATATGGGCAAGCTGTGTTTCGCGAAAGTTGGCGACAGCCCACCATGTGCGCGTGTCGATAAGCGTGAAGATATGTTGGCCCGCACTGGCATAAGCGCCCTGCGAAAGTGTGAGATTGGTTACGCGGGCATCGAATGGCGCAATAACGCGGCTACTGTCGAGATTGTATTGCGCTGTATCAATGGCTGCCTGTCGCCCGCCGAGTTGCTCGGTGTATGGCGCGAGCGTGGTGACGGAGTGCGTCGCCTGCTGTACGCCATGCGCACTGCCAATCACATTTGCCTGCCCCTGAAGATACAGCGCGTTTGCGCCTTCCAGGCTTGCCTGCGCCAGTGCGAGTTGCGCGCGGGCCTGTTCAACAGCCTGCGCGCGGGCTACAGATGCGGTGCGCGCCTGATCCACCTGGTCCACTGTGACGAATTGCTTGGCGAGCAGCGGTTCCAGCCGATGAAGATTATTGTCCGCATAAGACTGCTCGGCGATGGCGCGATCAAGCGCAGCCTTTGCGTTGCCCACTTCGGCCTTGGCCTGTGCAATGGCAGCGTTTGCGCGATGCAAAGCCGCTTCCGCACTCGCAGCGCTGGCTTTGGCGACGTCGACTGCGGAGGCTTTGGAGGCAATGATGCGTCGCTCGTCGCCGATCTCGCCTTCCAGCGTGGCCTTCTCGGATCTTGCGTTCGCAAGCGCGTATGCATACGGGCGCGGATCAATTTCGAGGAGGGAATCGCCAGCCTTTACCAGTTGGTTGTCCGCCACGTAGAGATGCGTGATGGGGCCGCTGACAACCGGAGCAATCCCAATGTAGTTAGCGAAGATTTCAGCGTCGTCCGTGCGCGGATTGTCATTGATCTGGCGCAGCACCAGCAGGCCCGTAATGGCGGTGACAAGCAGAATACCGCCGCTGACGATGTAGCGCTGCACGCCGTGTTCGTTCTGTGTCTCTTCATTCGCCATAGGTGATGCTCGCTAACTGAAAAATATAAGCCAGAGAAAAAAAGAAAAGAAGGCCGCCAGGCAAGGGTAGATCAGCACAGGCCACGCGATAAGCTTTTCAAGTTTGTAACGCGTTAGAAGCCAGTGGACCAGCGCTGCCACGCAGATGCCCACAATGAGGCACAGCAGCCATGAGGGAAAAAACGAGCCGAGGATGTTGAATGTGGGCGCATGCGAGCAGCCCGCCAGTAAGAGAACTGGCGGCAGTGCAAGCAGGAGCGCCGGAATGTTGCGTGCTTGCTTCAAGGGGTTCCTTTGCCGGGCGGAAGCTGGATCAGGTCACCGGTGCGGAAGGCGAGCGTGGCCGATTGCAGCAGAAGCTGCGTGCGGGCAAAGACGTCTTCCGAGCGCGCCTGCGCCAGAGCCTTTTGTGCAGTGATGACATCAATGATGTTGCGAACGCCGTAACTATAAGATTCGCGCGTGGCATTGTATGCTTCGCTTGACGAGGCCAGCAGCGCCGCGGCAGCCTGTTGCTGACGCAAGGCTGTCTGCATGTTGGTGTACGCGGCCCAGACCTCATTTGAAACCTGGTCGCGCAGCGCGTCAATGCCGGCTTCGGCAGCTTTCTTCTCGGCCTTCGCGCGAGCCATCTCTCGCTCGCGCCGCAGGCCGTCAAAAAGCGTCCAGCGCAGCTCCAGACCCGCATCCCACAACTCACCCTGTGCGTAGGTGCGCGGCAACTGATCCAGCTCGCCATAAGCGCGGGCCATGCCGCCATCGCCTACCAGATCGAGCGAAGGGATATAGGCGGAACGCGCCGCCTTGATCGATGCCGATGCAGCGCGCAGGCGCGTAATCTGCGTGAGCAGCTCCGGGCGTTGCGAAAATGCGCGTTCGATTTCCTTGTCAACCGAGTCTGCCATTGCCGCCGGCGGTTGCAGCTTGTCGATCTCCACCACGGTGAGCTCTGTCTCAGGCGGCAGGCCCATCGTTGTGGCCAACTCGCCATGCGCAATTGCTTCCGTTCCGATGGCAGCCTGCAGATCGTATTCGGCCTGTGCGCGGGCGGCAGTGGATTCCAACAGATCGGGCCTGGTGGCCAGCCCATTGTCCAGCCGGCTGTGAGCTTGGTCTTCCACGGCCTGCGCGTTCTTCAGGCTCGCCTCTTCGGCCTCGCGTTGCCCTCGTGCATTCAGCAGATGATAGTAAGCCGAAGAAACCGCGTAGATCAGCTTGCGATGCGTGTCATTAAAACTTACATCGGCGGCAAGCAGGTTGGCTTTGGCTGTATCTATGGTCGCGCCGCGCTCGCCACCGTCAAAGACGAGCCAGGTCACATGCAGCTCGGGAATAAAAAGGCCCTCGGTCTGGCGATCAAAGTGAGAAGAAAGCAGCGCAGCCTGGCGAAGGGACGACGCAAGGACCACTGCGGTCAGCGTGGGAAAGAGCTGGCTGCGGGCAATGCCAAGCTCATCGGCCTTCGCGCGTGCCGCCTGCCACGCCTCACGAGTCTCCGGATTATGCCGCTGGGCCAGATCGATCAGTTCTGCCAGCGAGTAGCTGTGCGTCGCGTCAATCTCGTATTTCTGTTCCGGATGCGCTGCAAGACTGCGACTCAGGCCCTGCTCGGCAGGCGCATGCCACACTTTGTCCGGCGCTGGAGGCGCAGACTGGGCCGCCGCAATCCGTACTGCAGCGCCGGAGGCGAGCGCGAACACGATCATCGCCGAGGAAAATTTTGCCATAACATTAAAACCGGAGAATACGGTACGGCAGAGTCAGTTGCAAGATATGTCCTGCGTGCCGGTCATGAGGTTTGTAGCGAAGATGCGCATGATGCTACTTCGAGTCCAGCCCCGCCGGTCTCCGGCAGGAACAGCCCAAAGAACGCAGCCAGCGCAAAGGCCACAGCGGAGACGGTGAAGGCTGCGGCCAGTCCGTGCCGCTCTGCCAGCACCCCGATCGTGAACGGAGCAAGCGCGCTTAGTCCGCGGGCCAGGTTGTACGAGATGCCAAGCGCGGTAGCACGGATAGAAGTGGGAAAAATCTCCGAAGCGATAATGCCGGAGCCCGTAAAGAAACCCGTGCCGAAGAATGCGGAGACGCAGGCAGCCAGGAAGATGGCCACAGGCTGGCGCGCAGCGGCAAACAGCGCAACCGAAGCCGCTGCGGCTGCAAGATAGATCACAAAGCTCAGGCGTCGTCCAAAGCGATCCGCGATCACGCCGAAGAGCAGATAGCCCGGCAGCATTCCCACCAGATTCAGCGCGACAAGAAAGCCGGTAAGGTTCAACAGGCTGAAGCCGCGGCCGCCGTGCGCCGCATCGAGCACAAGATACGCGGGAATCCACGTGAACAGTCCCCACCATGCAAACATGCCGCAGGTGTTGGCTGCGGTGAGCAGGATGAGTGGCCTGAGAAACGGGCGAAGAATAAGCGGACGAAGAGACCAGCGCGAAGTCGCGGTCTCACGTGCCCGCAGAAAGACCTCCGGCTCCGGAACCTCGCGGCGAATCCAGAGAACGGCAATCGCCGGTAGAATGCCGGCAAAGAAGGCATAGCGCCAACTGAAATGCGCCAGAATGATCCCGGCTACAAGCGCGGAAAGCGCATAACCCACCGCCCAACTGCTCTGCACAATGCCCAGCGCTCGTCCACGCAGCGCGGCGGGCCATGTCTCGGCCACAAGCGTAGCGCCGGTATTCCACTCGCCGCCCATGCCCAGGCCCAGAAGAAACCGGCAAATTGCCAGAGCAGGGATCGTGGTCGAAAGCCCGCAGGCCGCGGTAAAGATGGAATATACAAGGATCGACACCGAGAGCATCGGCCTGCGTCCAAAGCGGTCCGCAAGCAAGCCGAAGAGAATTCCGCCGCACGCCGACGCGACGAGTGTGAGCGCGTTGAGCAGCCCTGCTGTCGATTTGCTCATGCCGAAGGCGGACATCAGGCTGGCCAGAATGATCGAGTAGAGCATCACATCGAAGGCATCCAGCATCCAGCCGAGCCCAGCCGCGATCACAACGCGGCGTTGCGCCGGGGTGGCTGCGGACCAGCGAAAGGGTTGTGAACTGGCGGGCATGAGGTGAGCTTTCACTTTCTCATCCAGGCTCGCGACAGTCCAGCGGAAAAACATGCGCCACGCCTGATATGTTGGCTTCTGATGAACAAGCGTATTGTCATTGCAGTCGATACCGGTGGCACCTTTACCGATTGTGTCTTTCGCGCAGGCGGGCGCGTGCATGTGGTGAAGGTGGCTTCAACGCCTGAAGACCCAGGCCGCGCGCTGCTGGAAGCCGTGGCGCAAATTGCCGCACAAACGAGCGCGGATGAAGTGGAAGTGCGTCACGGAACGACAGTCGGGACAAACGCGCTGCTTGAGCGCAAAGGCGCGCGCGTGGCCTTTGTAACCACCGCAGGCTTTGAGGACACGCTGGCCCTGGCGCGTCAGGCGCGTCCCAGCCTGTATGACTGGAATCAGCATCGTCCCGAGCCGCTGACACGCATCTGCATCGGCGCGGCGGAACGCATCGGTTCAGACGGCAAAGTGATATGTGCTCTCGATGAGGCTACGTTGACTGAGCTGCGCGAGCAGATTCACGCTGGTGGCGCGGAGTCCATCGCGGTATCGCTCCTGTTTGGCTTCGCGAATCCAGTGCATGAGCGAGCTATTGGCGCAGCACTTGCGCAGTTGAGTTTGCCGGTAAGCCTGTCGCACAAAATTCTGCCGGAGTTCCGCGAGTACGAGCGCGCTTCCACGGTTGTGATCAATGCATACATTGCGCCAAAGATGGAGCGCTACATCCGCGGCATGGAAGATAAGCTAGCCGGAAAGCTAAGCATCATGCAGTCCTCCGGCGGAATTCTGTCGGCGCGCGTCGCGGCAGAGGAGCCGGTGCGAACAATTCTTTCCGGTCCCGCCGGCGGGGTCATGGGCGCGCTGAGCGTAGCCCGGCGTGCTGGTATCGCACAGGCGCTGAGCTTTGACATGGGTGGAACGTCGACCGACGTGGCGCTCCTGGAAACAGCGCGCGAACCGGAAGTAACCATCGAAGGTGAAGTAGCAAGTCTGCCCGTAGGCGTGCCCATGCTGGAGATTCACACCGCAGGCGCTGGCGGGGGATCGATAGCCCACTTTGATTCCGGTGGCCTCTTGCGCGTAGGACCGGAATCCTCTGGAGCCGCGCCAGGACCTGCTTGCTATGGGCGAGGCGGAGAGCGAGCCACAGTAACAGATGCGAACCTGGTTCTAGGCCGTCTTGCGTCAGACAATTTTCTCGGCGGCGGAATGCAACTTGATGCAAAGCGCGCTCGTGCTGCGCTGGACCAGTTGCTCCGCGAGAATGACGCGATGGAGTCTATTGAAGCGCTGGCTGAGGGAATCGTGCGCGTGGCCAATGCGGAAATGGATGCGGCGCTTCGGCGAGTTTCTGTAGAGCGTGGTCACGACCCACGCGGTTTCGCGTTGATCGGCTTCGGCGGCGCAGGCCCACTGCACGCCTGCGAACTGGCAAGTGCGCTCGGCATAAAGCAGGTAGTAATTCCCGCTGCGCCCGGCGCTCTCTCCGCAATGGGAATTCTCGATGCAGATGTAAAGCGTGAGTTCGCACGGACTGTAATGGTGAGCCCAAAGGATACGCATGTGACGCGCATTTTTCGCGAACTCGAAGCAGAAGCTAAAGCGGTCTTCGCCGCAGACAGGTTGAAGCCCGAAATGAAACGCTTCGCGGAGATGCGTTATCGTGGTCAGGGCTTCGAGCTCCGCGTTCCCTGGGGTATGGACAAAGGAAATACCGACGCCACTCGGCGTTTTCACACGCTGCATGAAAAGCGCTACGGCTACAAGGATGCCTCGCGCGCAATAGAGATCGTTACATTGCGCGTGATAGCGATTGCGCGAACCGCTGCTCCACGCACGCGTTCCGAAAAACTCAAGCCCGGCAACGCGCGGCAGGCGAGGCTCGCGGCGCATCGAATTTATGAAGGCGGCCGCTGGCGGCGTGCATGGCTGCTCGATTGCGAAAAGCTGCGCGCCGGGGACCGCTTTGCCGGTCCAGCAGTGGTGACGGAACTCTCCGCCACCACGTTTGTGCCGTCTGGATGGGCGGCGTCGGTCGATGCGCACAGCAATCTGATCTTGAAGGCAGGAGGAAAGCGATGAAACGCGCACGCAACAATATGCCGGACCCTGCGGAGATAGCGGTGATCGCAGCGGCACTACACTCCGTCGCCGTCGAGATGGGCGCGGCCCTGCGCCGCACCGCCTTCTCGCCCAATATCAAAGAGCGCCGCGATTATTCCTCGGCAGTCTTTGGTGCCCGCGGCGATCTGATTGCCATGGGCGACGACATGCCAGTGCATCTTGGCTCCATGCCGATGTCCGTTCGCGCGGCTCTCGATGCCTTCGATCTTGCGCCCGGCGATGTGGCGCTGCTCAACGATCCCTATCGCGGCGGCACGCATCTTCCGGACCTGACAATGGTCGCGCCGGTCTTCATCGGTCGCGAGCGCAGTCCAGCATTTTACGTAGCCAATCGCGCGCATCATGCGGATGTAGGCGGCATGTACCCTGGCTCGATGGGCCCATGCCGCGAGATCGCGCAGGAGGGCATTCGCATTCCGCCTGTGAAGTTGATGCATGCAGGTAAGATGGACGCGCAGGTGAAGGCGATTCTGCTGGCGAATGTGCGCACGCCCGCGGAGCGCGAAGGCGACCTGACCGCGCAGATGGGCGCATGCCATGTGGGCATCGAGCGTATGCGCGAGCTTGCCGCGCGCTTTGGATCCACAAGTTCCAAAGAGACTCGGCTCGATGCGAGTGTACGCGCCCTGCTTGCACGCTCGGAGAAGCGGATGCACGCCATGCTGAGCGAATTACCTGCGGGTGAATTCCGCGCAGAAGATTTTCTGGACGATGACGGCGTACATGCAAAGCCGATCGGCATTCGTGTAGCCGTGCGAATCGATCCGAAACGCGGAAGAGTTGAGGTCGATTTCACCGGCACGGACCATCAGGCCGCAGGCAGCATCAACGCGGTCTATGCCATTACATGGTCAGCGGTCTTTTATGTCCTGCGATGCCTGATGTATGCGCAGGGCCGCGCCACGACTAGCCACGCTACAGCAGGTCTCATGCGCCCTGTTCGCGTCATCGCTCCTGAGGGAACCGTTGTCAACGCGCGGCCTCCCGCGGCTGTTGCGGGCGGCAATGTTGAGACGTCGCAGCGGATCGTGGATGTGCTGCTGCGCGCGTTCGCGGCCGCATGCCCGGAGCGTGTTCCGGCAGCAAGCTCCGGCACGATGAATAATCTAACCATCGGCGGCATCGATCCACGTACCGGATTGCCTTTCACCTACTACGAAACCATCGCCGGCGGACATGGCGGATCGCCGCAGAGCGCGGGAGCCAGCGCGCATCATGCCCACATGACCAACTCGCTGAATACGCCGGCGGAAGCGCTTGAGTACGCCTATCCCTTTCGCGTGACGCGCTACGCGCTGCGGCACAGTTCAGGCGGTGCGGGCCTGCATGCGGGCGGCAATGGCGTAGTGCGCGAGGTTGAGCTTCTCAGCGACGCGCAGGTCACACTGCTTGCCGACCGCCGCACGCTGCATCCCTGGGGACTGAGCGGCGGCTCGCCCGGCGCAAGCGGAATCACCACAGCAATCGAAGATGGTGTCCAACGCATCCTGCCCGGCAAATGCACGCTGGAGCTTAAAGCAGGCAGCCGGCTGCGAATCGAGTCGCCGGGCGGCGGCGGATGGGGCAAACCGCGCCGATAAGCCCTGCCTGCAGCGCAAAGCGAAATAGGAAGCCAATCGCTCCCCCTTGCTCATCTTTGGAACGGCGTGCTTACATTCGCCCCGGCAACGCGATTCGCCAGCGCATAAGCCACAGCCGCGCGTGTCTCAGCAAGCTCCGCGTCCACTACCTGCAGCCGCGGCGGCCGCACTCGCGCGTTGCCCGCGCCCAGCTCTTCCTGCACTTGCTTGATCAGCTGCACAAACTTCGGCACGGTGTCCATGCGAAGCAGCGGCAGAAGCCAGCGATAAAGCGCAAAGGCTGCCTGCTTATCGCCGCTTGCGGCCAGGTCGAAGACCTCCACCGATTCGCGCGGCAGCGCATTGACCACGCCCGCAACCCAGCCCACGGCGCCCGCCTCTACACCTTCGACAATCGCATCATCTACGCCCATAAAGATCGCCAGCCGGTCGCCCGTCAGAGCGCGAATCGCAGTCACGCGTCGCACATCCGTCGAGGATTCTTTTACAGCAACAAGATTGGGAAATTCATCGGCCAGATCGGCAATCTGTTCCGGAGTAAAGTCCGTGCCGTAAGCCACTGGATTGTTGTAAAGCATGCCTTCAAGCGGCGTCGCTGTCAGGATCGCAGCCACATGCGCGCGCATCTCGCGCCAGTCGCCCTTGTATACATACGGCGGCAGAATCATCAGCCCCTGCGCGCCAACCTTTGCGGCAGCCTCTGCCATCTTCACCGCCTCCGTCGTCGCAAGCGCGGAGATAGCCGCCACTACGGGAGTCGCCGGTGAGACCGCATCCACGACAGTCTTCACAATGGCAATCTTTTCATCAAACGTCAGCGTTGCCGCTTCCCCAAGCGAGCCAAGACAGATGATGCCGGTGCAGCCATTCTCAATCAACCAGCGCGCATGGCGCGCCACAAAGCCCTGATCCACATTGAGCTGCTCGTCAAATGCCGTCGTCATCGCCGGCATAACGCCCTTCCACTGCATAAGAAATCCTCTTTACTTAGTTGTCGAATCGTGCAGGCAGATACGGCTCAATCGGAATCTCCAGCTTCAACCCCGTAAGCGCTGCTGCAATCAGTGCCGCCGTGCCGAGCGATGTCGTGATGCCCAGCCCTTCATGCCCGGTGGCCAGCCAGAGCGTTTCATCGTCCGGAACAGGGCCAATCAGCGGCAGCTTGTCCGGTGTGGCCGCGCGAAAGCCCACTCGCGTCGTCGCCATTTTCTTTGTAGCCAGTGCAGGCATGTATTGCGCCGCCCGCTTCAGCAGCGCATCCACTATGCGCTTATCTACGCCCGTATCCTCGTTGTCATACTGGCGTGAGGCGCCGATCAGTATCTGTCCGTTCGGTCTCGGCTGCACATTAAACACCACAGAATCCGACTCCGCGGCATGCGTGCTCTTCAAATACCCAAGCTCGGCCACCTGGTGCCGCACAAGGTCTGGATATTTCTCCGTAAGGACCAGATGCCCCTTGCGCTTCCGTATCGGCAGTCCGGGATCGAAATCTGTAGCCCATCCGCATGTGGCGTTGATGAGCAGTGGCGCGGTCAGCCGCACGCCGCCCTTTTCAAGCACAGCTTCGCCTCTGCGCAGGGAGTTAATCTTGCAGCCCAAAAGCAGCTCAGCCCCATGCGCCAGCGCCAGCGTCACCAGGTGCATCGCCACTGCCGGCGGATTCACAATCGCATCCTGAGGCATAAACAGCCCGCCCGCAAGACCGGCACGCAGATTCGGTTCATACTCCGCCAGCTCGCGCGAGCTCAGCATCTTTGCCGGCACTCCGCGCTCGTTATAGTACGCGCTCTTCCGCTCCGCCTCCGCCAGCTCCTCATCGTTCGCCGCCACCCACACGGTGCCCAGAGCCTCATATTCCGCCTCCGCCGCAAGCGTCGGCGCAAGCTCCTGCCACAGCCGCTGCGAGTAGCGCGTCAGAGCAAATTGCGCCTCGGAGTCATCGAGAACCACAATGTGTCCCATGCCCGCGGAAGTCGTTTCACTGCCGACTCCGCCGCGGTCCACAAGCGCCACGTGCATTCCCGTGCGCGCCAGGCTTGCAGCGCACGCCGCGCCCACAATGCCGGCTCCCGCAACAATTGCGTCGAAATGATGGTTCATGCACCAATCCCGTTCTGGAATGGATCTTCCCGATCAAAGAGCAATGTAGCCTCTGCCGTTATATATGCGGAACCTGTGATGGAAGGATGCACCATATCATTCTCTACACGTGCGCGGCCTTCAAAAACAGTGCCCAGAATTCCTTCCTGCCGCCATGCTTCGCCCGGTGTAATCTTGCCATCGGCAATCAGGCACGCAAGTTTAGCGCTTGTTCCCGTCCCGCAGGGGGAGCGATCATACGCCTTTCCAGGGCAGAGTACAAAATTGCGGCTATGATTCGCCGCGTCCAGAGGTGGGGAAAATAATTCAATATGATCGATCTCGGCGCCATTTGCGCCCGTAATGTCTTGCGCTGCAAGCTGCGTGCGAATCTCCCACGCATACTCCGTCAGTTCTTCTACATTATCGAGCGCAAGCCGCCGCCCGTGATTCTGTGCCAGAAAAAACCAGTTTCCTCCCCACGCCACATCGCCCGTCACCGCGTTGCCGCCCGGCAGGCTTACGCGCGCGCCCGTCTTATATCGATACGCAGGCACATTTTCCACCGTAACCGTATGCGTATCTTTGAGATGTACCTGTACCACACCTACTGGCGTCTGTAATCTATGCGTTCCAGCCGCAATGCGGTCCAGATATGCCAGCGTTACCGCGACGCCAATCGTTCCGTGGCCGCACATGCCAAGATAGCCTGCATTGTTAAAGAACACAACTGCCGCCGCACAATCCGGCTCATCCGGTTCCAGCAGATAGGCCCCAACCAGCACATCGGATCCCCGCGGCTCGCAGAGGATCGCCCTCCGCAGACCGTCATGCTCGCGCTTCAGCCGCTCCACGCGCTCCGCCAGGGCGCCTGCGCTCTTTCTGAAAACAGACTCCGGCATGCCAGCCAGCACGCATCGCGTCGGCTCGCCCGCCGTGTGCGAGTCAATCACAGTCATCTTGCGGATGGATTCCGCGGTTTTCATAGCAGATTACTCGGGAATCGGTTGGTAAAACAAATATAGAATACAATCGAAACGCTCAAGCTCATTCGGCCATCGCTCCGCTAAGCTATTCAGCGCCGGCTTTTCCACACAGGAGCAACCTCAATGCACCCCATCTCACGCCGCCATTTTATCGGATCCTCGGCCGCACTTGCGGCAGCCGCCGCCTTCGCCCCTGGACAGCTTCTTGCGGCTTCGGACGCGGTCACGGAAACCATTCCCTGGAAGGCGCAGCCGTTTCCCATGGAGCAGGTGCGCCTTCTCTATGGCCCGCTCAAAGAGGCGCAGGAACGCAACCGCGTCTATCTTTTCATGCTCCCGAACGACCGCCTTTTGCATAATTTCCGCATCACCGCCGGGCTTCCGTCCAATGCGCAATCCCTGGGCGGCTGGGAGCTGCCGGACGGCGAGCTGCGAGGCCATCTTGCCGGCGGCCATTATCTTTCCGCCTGTGCGCTCATGTATGCCTCCACATGGGATGAAGCACTGCGAGCCAAGGCAATCAATCTGGTGGAAGAACTTGCCAAATGCCAGAAGCCCAACGGCTATCTCGGCGCATATCCTGAAAATTTTTACGATCGCCTCCGCCACTATCAGGAGGTCTGGGCACCCTTCTACACTTACCACAAGATTCTCGCCGGCCACATTGACATGTACGTCCACTGCGGCAGCGATACCGCGCTCAAAACCGCCACGCGCATGGCAGATTGGGCCATCAACTGGATCGGCCCGCTCACCGATGAAGAGCTTGCCCGCGTACAGCTTGTCGAGCACGGCGGAATGAATGAGGCGCTCTTCAATCTATACGCAATCACCGGCGAAAAGAAGTATCTCGACGGCGGCCTGCGCTTTGAACACAAGAAATTCTTCGATCCGCTGGCCGCGCAGCAGGACAAGCTCGACGGCCTGCACTCCAATACCAACATTCCCAAGGTAATCGGCGCGGCGCGCGGCTACGAGCTCACCGGCAGCGAACGCTACCACACCATCGCCGAGTACTTCTGGTCCACCATCGTCGATCACCACACCTTCGCCGCCGGCGGAACCTCCAACGCCACCGAAGGCTGGAGCGCGCCCGATACCGCCGGCACGCATTTGGCCGCCGACGGCCAGGAGTGCTGCTGCAGCTATAACATGCTCAAGCTCACGCGCCATCTCTTCGGCTGGAACCCGGAAGCCCGCCGCATGGACTACTACGAACGCCTCCTGTGGAACGTCCGCATGGGCACGCAAAGCCCTGAAGGCATGCTCATGTATTACGTGCCCACGGCCGCCGGCGCGTGGAAGACCTTCGGAAGTCAGTTTGACTCCAACTGGTGCTGCACCGGCTCCGGCATTGAAGAGTATTCCAAGCTCACCGACACGCTCTACTTCCGTGACGCCGAAAGCATTTATGTGAATCACTTCGCTGCCTCTTACGTGGAGTGGCCGGAGAAGCATCTGCGCATCGAACAGCACACCTTCTTTCCGGAAGAAGAAAAGACAACGCTCCTGCTTCACGCCACGCAGCCATCCGCATTCACCATGCGCCTGCGCAAGCCCGGCTGGGCAGACGATGTGCATGTCACCATCAACGGCCGCGCGGTCTCATTCGCAACTGCAAGCGACGGCTACATTGCCCTCCAGCGCACATGGCACGATGGCGATCGTGTCGAAATGACCCTGCCCATGAAGCTGCGCGAGCTCTCCGTCCCAGGCAGCCCCGATCTTGCCGCCGTCGCTTATGGCCCGCTCACGCTCGCCGCATCCATGGGACGCGATGGCCTGACACGCTCGCTCATTGAAAATCACGAAGGACCCGAAATGAAAAAGCTGCCTGCGCTCGCCATGCCGCGCATTCAGCGCAAGGCCGGCGAAATGTGGGTCGAGAAGATCTCCGGCGCCGCGCTCGACTTTGAAGCGCGCGGACAGACCGAATCGATTCGGCTCAAGCCAATGTGCAAGATTCTCGACGAGCGCTACTCCACTTATTTCCAGATCGGCTAAAAGCTAAAAGGACAAAAACACAAATGCGTGCAATGTGGGTGAAGTTGTTTTCAGTGCTTGCGGCCTCGGTTGCCATAAGCTGCGCAGCGGTAGCACAACAGAGCGGACAGAATGCGAACCAGGGTGCTGGTCAGGGAACTGGGCAAGCAACTGGACAAACCCAGGCGCAACCCGCCAGGCCGCAGCCGCGCATCCGGCCCAATGACGCAGGCGCGCCCATTCCCACGCGTGCCGATATGCTCCGCGGCGCCTACGGGCCATACCGCGAGAACAACAAGCTGCTCTATTACCACCTCGACATCCGCCTCGATCCGGAAAAGAAATACATCAGCGGCAAAAACACCTTCCGCTTCCGCATGCTCAAGCCCGGCGATCGCATCCAGCTCGACCTGACGGACAAGCTGAACATCGACAAGATCCTCCTCGGAGACACGCCGCTCAAATATGAGCGCGACGGCACCGCCGTCTTCGTCAACTTCCCGTCCACGCTGCGCGTCGGGCAGATCGTGTCCATCGACTTCTACTACTCCGGCAATCCGCCGGAGGTCGGCCGCTTCGGCGGCATCACCTTCAAGAAAGATTCTTCCGGCCACGACTGGATCAATACCGCCTGCGAGGGCGACGGCGCCAGCGTCTGGTGGCCCAACAAGGATCAGTGGCGCGATGAAGGCGAAAGCATGGACCTGAGCGTCGCCATCCCCAGCGGACTTGTCGATGTCTCAAACGGCAAGTTCGTAAGCAAGACAGATCTGGGCGATGGCTACACGCGCTGGGACTGGCACATCAGTTATGGAATCAATAACTACGATGTCTCGCTGAACATAGGTAACTATGTTCACTTCTCCGATAAATTCGGCGACCTGCCGCTCGACTTTTACGTGCTTCCTGAGGATCTGGACAAAGCAAAAGCGCAGTTTTCACAGGCCAAAGGCATGATCGAGGCATACACACATTACTTCGGCGAGTATCCCTTCGCAAAAGACGGATATAAGTTGATTCAGGCCCCTTACACCGGCATGGAGCACCAGAGCGCCGTCACCTATGGCAACTTGTTTAAGAACGGTTACTACGGCAAGGACTGGACCGGCGTTGGCATCAGTCCCAGGTTCGACTTCATCATCATTCACGAGAGCGGCCACGAATGGTTCGGCAACAGCATCACCGCCGTGGACCCATCCGATATGTGGATTCACGAAGGCTGGGATACATATCTCGAAAGCCTGTATGTCGAATACCGCTGGGGCAAGGCCGATGCTATCAAGTATCTAAGTGGCTACAGGCCCAAGATATATAACCTGCGTCCCATTGTTGCTGAGCGCGGCGTCAATGCCGATCCCACGGAAGACCAATACTTCAAAGGCGCGCTCATGCTCAACACGCTCCGCAGCGTGGTCGATGACGATACAAAATGGTTCGCACTGATCAAGGGTATGTATCAGCACTTCCAGCATCAGCAGATTCAAACCGAAGATATCGTTGCATACTTCAACACGCACACTGCCATGAATCTCACGCCCATCTTCAACCAGTACCTTCGCCAGGCGCGCATCCCGCGTCTTGAACTGCTCTTTGGCGAGTCACCCAACCTGGTCATGTACAAATGGGACGCCGACGAAGACGACTTCGCCATGCCGGTGCGCGTAGGCACGCCCGATCACTGGCAGATCATTCATCCCACCACAAAGTGGCAATGGATGCAGTCGCCGCTCGGTAAAGACGACTTCCAGATTGCGACGGACCTCTACTACGTGGACGTCAACAAGCAATAGCTACTTCGCCGGGCAGCGGCAAGCGCGATACGCATCCGCGCTCATATTCGCGAGCGCGCAGCTGTACTGCGGCCAGAAGAGCTTCAGCTCCAGAGATCGATCCTTCACGAAGTAATCGTGCAGATAGCTCTGGCTCTCTCCTGTCTTCGCATCCGGATCGCCAACAAACCCATCGATCAGCGCCTTCACATCCTCCGCCGCGTAGGCAGCTTTGTGGTAGGCCTGCGCGTAGTCATACTCCTGCTCCCACTTCGTATCCACGCCTGTCTGGTTCGATGCGGCAATTACCCGGTAGTCACGCATTGTAGCTGTAGCGGGATCAACCGACGCAACCGTGAAGGATGGATTGTTGCCGTCGATAGGCGAGATCGAAGGAACCATCTTCAGCGCAACAGGCTTGGCCGCGCTGTCTTTCGCGGGCATCAGCAGCCGCATCTCGTCCATGTGCGTGTGAGCAAAGATCGCAAGCCGGATCACATCGCCATAGCCTGCCAGCGTGTCGGCCAGATCGTCCGAGCCCAGAAATAGCTCCGGCTCCTTGCCGCCGCAGACATTCTTCATCTTGCTGATGGTGGAATAGGGATCCACACCCGGCGGAATGTGCCCCATCACCCAGATCTTCTCGTGCTCCTGCCTCGCTTTATCGAGTTCGCTCTTGAGCCACGCATTCTGCGCCTGTGCGCTGGAAGAATCATCCTTGCCGCCGCATGTCTGGTACTTCTTCGATTGAAAAATATTGTCCACAATCAGCAGTCGCGTATGCTCAAACGGCGCAGGCAGCGTGACGCTGAAGTCTCCACGCGCGGCAAAGCTCGCCGCTGCGGCCTTGCGTTCCGCCGCCGTAAGCTGCTTCGTAAAAGCCTTGCTCGCCGCAGCCAGAAAGGTACTGTTCGCGTCCAGCTTATAGTCCGCGCAGCCGGAGTCATTATTGCCCAGCGCCGCATACACCGGCGCGCCAGGAAACTCAGCGCGAAATGTATCCAGCACATACTCCAGCGTCTTCACCACAAACGCCTCATACTCGCCAGGCTTCGAATTCGGCATCGCCGCCGCCCACTTGCACGGAAACGCATGGGCTATCAGATCGCCACTGATGGTGATAAAGTGCGCGTCGGCGGCCTGCGCGTGCATGGCCCTCAGACTTGAAGCCAGCAGCGTGTAGTCCGTATCCTCGCCGCGTGTCTTGCACGTCTGCTGCAACGCGGCAAATCGCTGCGCCTGATCCGGAGACGGAGACGCAGCCAGGATCGTCTTCCACTCGCTCGCCGGCGCGGCAGCAAGCTGCGGAACCTTCGCCGGATCCCAAAATGGCTCAAAGTGTACATCGCTCACCAGCAGCGCTGTGACTGTGCCGGCAGCAGGTTCGGCATACATCTCTCCGCAAAAAACAAGTACAGCAACAAAAATGGCAATCAGCTTGAGTGAAGACAGCAAACAACGGGCCATGCAGGGCTCTCCATGCGGGGAATCATCTTCGGAAACTATCAACAAACAGTTACAGATTGAACAACTCGCGCAGATGGCGCGTCTGCGAGCGGCTTACCGGAATCTCCGTCTGCTTCTTGTCGTTCATGCGAAGCTGGTAGCTCGATTTGAACCACGGAACCACCTCGCGTATGTGATTGATGTTCACCACAAACCCGCGATGCGCGCGCCAGAAGACCGCGGGATCAAGCTGTTCCAGCAGCTCCTCCAGCGTGCGGCACTTCGACTGTCCTTCAAAATGCTGCGTCACCACGTGAATCACACCCTCGTCAATCGACGCATAGCAGATCTCCGCCTGGTCCACCAGCAGCAGCCGGCTCTGCGCCTGCACAATCAGCTTGGCATGCTGCGCCGCTGCGCCCGGCCTGCTGCCGAGCAGCTTCAGCAGCGCGTCAATTTGCGATTGGGACTGTGACGGCGCATGTGTCGCGGAACCTGCATCCGGGCCGCCGGCCATGCGGCTCTTCACGCGCTCCACGGCCTGCTGCACTCGCCCTCGATCAAACGGCTTCAGCAGATAATCCGCGGCGTTCACATCAAACGCCCGCACGGCGTACTGGTCGTACGCCGTGGCAAAGACGATCTGCGGCAGAGGCTCCGGCTCTTCGCCTGCATTTCCGGCAGCCTTCGCCGTGCCGCGCTCCACCAATTGCTTCAGCACTCCAAAGCCGTCAAGCCCCGGCATCTGCACATCCAGAAACACCAGGTCCGGGTGGTACTCCTCAATCAGCTCAATCGCTTCAATGCCGTTTTCGCCCTGCGCCACCACGTCCACGCCGCCCACCTGGTCGAGCAGATACTTCAGCTCGTCGCGGGCCAGTTGTTCATCATCGACGATGAGCGCGGAAAGTGCCATGCCAAGCACGATTGTAGAGGAAATGCGCGCTCTGGGGCTGGCGCGCTCAGCATCAACGGATATCTGACCCCTGATCTCTGTTTCAGCCCATCAAGTGCAGCCGAGCCGGCATGTGGTCCTCAGCCAGCTCATGGCCGCAGCGCGTGCAGTACTGGTCGGTAGAGCGCACCGTGCGGAAGCAGTTGCCGCAGTTTGCCGTGAGCTGGTAGTTGCACTGCGGGCAAAAATGAAAGTCGCTCTGCGTAAACGTTCCGCATGCCGGGCAGGCTGAAACCAGCGGCTGCCGCAGCAGAAAGTAGAGCACCGCGCCAATGCCGCCCGGCATCACAAAGCAGAGCACCATCCAGAAGCGCGCGCTCATCGCCCGGCGCGGCGCATCCTTGCTCACGTAGCCGACCATGAGGAAGTAAATCGCGGCCAGCAGTCCCCATGAAAGGTTGAAGTAGATGCGGAAGCCCAGCGGCGGCGGCGCATGGTGGCGCGTGGCTGGCAGCACCATCCAGAAGTAGTACTCCACCACAGTAAAGGCCGCCACAGACAGGACAATCGACCAGACGGGGATTAGGCGTGCGTCATTATCGACTTGGATGGCTTCCGGGTTATGCATGGCAAAAGTCCTCCCGCAGACTCTCCCTGGAGCGTGACGGGAAGTTCGAGTGTGCTTCTATCTTACTGACGGGGCCGTGCTGTGGGAAGTTGCGGCTGCCGGGCTCGGAATACAATTTAGATCGCATTTTTCCTCCTCGCATCACCGCCACTGCACGTCTGTACCTACCTGCTAAGCGTCACAAACTGCCGTCCCAGATAAAGCCGGTACCCGCCGCCGGTGGAGATAAATTGTAGCGGAACCGGGTGTTTAGTCGCGTCATCGGTGGCCATAGGTGAAGTCAACACATCGTGGCCGCCCACATCCGTCAGCACAAATTTGCCGCCCGCAATTCCGGCCCCGTAAATCCCCGCCGCCAACACCTGCCCGCCAAGCTTCACCGTAACTTCCGTAATGAAATATGCCTGATACTTCGCAGACACATCGCTCGAGTAGCCGCTGGTATCCACCATCGCGGCCAGCACGTTATAACCATCGGCAAACTTTACTCCGCTGGAGTTACGAAGCTGCACCGGCGCGGACTGTCCCTTGTAATACACCGTGGCAGGCAGCAGCTTCTGTAGGTCAGCCGGCTTGAGAACGGTGCCAGACTGGGCCGATGCCACAACAGCAACTGAAACCACCACAGCGGCGGCAAATGCGCGAACTCTAGCGAAATGCACAGTCTTACCTCCGCCCGGAATCATAATTTGTGAGGAGTATACAGCAGCAGCCAGCGCAAACGCGCAGTTCCCCTGGCTAGTTTTCCAGGCTCAGCACGTCATAGTTGTAGTTGATCCATACCTTTTTGATCGGCGCCGGCGGCTTTGCCAGCGGAACCGTTTGTTCCAGCGTCGTGTCGCCATTCATCCGCACCGATCCCAGTTGCGATACCTTGCCATCCTGCAATTCCAGGTAAATTGGCACAATGCTCCGGAAGTTATCCGGCACGCCCGACTGCACAAGCTTGATATGCAGGCTCACGTTTCCGTTCTCCGCCGCCGTCGTCTGGGATTCAAAGTGATACACCGGCAAGTCCGTTCCATACACATACTGCCGGAAGAACCAGTCCATGGTGTGCGTGCCATCCATGTCCATCTGCTGTGTCATGTGCTTTTCCACAATGGCCTTGAAATCCTCCGTCGTCGCAACCTGCAGGCGATATGTGGACACAAAGTCATGCATCATCTCCATGAACCGCGCGTCGCCATCCTTGGGCTGCCACATCATCATCCGGATCATGTGCAGAATGTAAGCGCCTTTGGGATAGACAAGATTTTGATACACATTCCACCCTGTCTTCTCCGTTGCCAGCCGAAAACCCATCGTCACCGGCCCCACATCAATCGGCCGGAACCCCTGCGCATTCTTCTCTGTAATCAACTTGCGCTGCTCCTTCCAGAAGTCGCGAAAGTCGTTGTTCTTGGTGCGCGTGCCCTGCAGAAACATCGCAGCCGAGGCGTCGGCAAATCCTTCGCTCATCCACTGGTCGCGATAGCTCCGGAAGCCTACCGTCTGGCCCCACCACTGGTGCGCCACCTCATGCGCCGTCACCACCTTCCAGTACATGTCCTCCGGATGCAGTCCCATAAAGTGCTGCTGCGTACTGTCCAGAAATCCGCAGATCGGCAGATACACCAGCATCGGCCAACTCTGCCCGTAATCGCACGCAAACTGCTGCGTCAGCGCCACCTTGGCAAACGGAAGCGGCCCAAAGTAGTTGGTATAAATCTGCGCCGCGACCTCGCCCTCGCTCAACTGTTGCGGCAACATGCCAGGAGCGTTGAAGTTTCCCAGGTTTGCCTCGCTCAGCTTCGCAAACTCATCCGGCGGAGTCGTATTTGCGTATGCATCAATCGTCAGATTGTCGCCCAGCTTGCCCGGCAGCACGCCTTCCTTCATCGTGAAGCGGCCAAGATTAAAGCCCACTACCGGCAGCGGCACATCCGTCTTCCACTCGGAGGTCGTAATCTTCCCGTCGCTCGTCTCATTCACGCGCGTGCCCGTGGCAATCAGGTTTAGTCCCTTCGGCACATGGAAGAGCATGTGATACGTCGCATAATCGCCCAACCCGCGCGCGGCGTTCGGATACCAGCTCTCGCGCGCCGTCGGGTAGTAGTTCGCATTGCCCTCGTTCGTCACCACATCCTTGCCGCCATAAGTAATGCGGATGGAAACGTCCTCGCCCTTCTTCAGCGCATGCGGCAGAATCACGCCGAAGTCCGCATCCTCTTCCTTCTTCTCCTGCACATAATCCATCGGCTCGCCGCTGGTCCCCGTCGATCCCAGTGCAGCCACGTTGCTCACGCGCAGCGTCGGGAACAGTGACAGCCGCGCCGCCGCAACGCCATCCTGCAGCGCGACCACATGCAGCGTCGCCATGCCGGTCAAAAACCCGTTCTTCTCAATCGTTGTATCCAGGTCCTCGCGATCGATGCGGTATGCGCCGCTGTCAGACCGGCTCCTCGCATGGGCGTGTCCCTCGCCGGCTGAAAACGCGCACAAGTACGTCTCTCCCCAGTCATTCAGCGCCATCAGCGACACCTCTTCCGGAGCCACATGCCGCGCCCCATCCGGGTCCAGCGTAAAAATCAGGTGCGGATTTTTCTTTCCATGCATCGCGGCAAGAAAAAATCCCCCATCCGCAGGGCTTAGCACGTCTTCCAGCAAACGCAGATCGATATTCTCAAACAGCTTCAGCCGCTGAAAAGTATGCAGCTCCATCGCGCTCTGGATCAGCGGTTTGCTGTCGCCGCCCTTGCCCGCACCAGCCTGATGCAGCTCCGCGGCGGTCTTGTCCGTAAAGCGCATCACAACCTGGTCAAAGTCCTCATCGAACTCCTCCGCATGGCTCAGAATGCGCAGATTATGCCGCTCTTCGAGCGTGGGAGGCGTCAGATGCAGGTGACCCTGCCCGCGAAAGACCGCGCCGGTGACCTTGCCATTCACCTCGCCATAAAACGCAATATCGCCGCTTTCAAACGTGAAAACCGCAGCATCGCGCTTCAGCTCCAGATGATGCACAGCGATCACTTCACCGCCAGGCAGCAGGTTTCTGAGTTGCTGATAATAAGCATTGGAATTAGGCGGCCGCTGTGCGCACAGAGACGTGCTTCCCAGCGCAGCGGCAAACAGAACAAGACGGAAAACCAGCGGGCAACGAGAACGAATATCCAGCAAGATACACCAGCACAAAATGGATTCGGGGAGCGAGTCCATTATCCAGCCTCGTCGTACCTTCGCGCGAAAAGTAATTCGCTCTCCACCGCCGCTGTATGCTCTCTCAAATGTGTCATCCCGAGCGAACGGGGCCCCGAGCGTCTTTCAGCTCGGGGGTGGTGAGTCGAGGGACCTGCTTTTGTCTTTTGTTTGTTCTACCGCAATACTCCCGCTGACCGGCCTATACATCACGGCAAATACAAATCCACATACTCATTCACAGCCATCGCATCCAACCGCTTCGCATCCAGCGAAGCCTCCAGAATCCGCTCCTGCTGCCCAGCCGCAAACCGCCGTGCCAGGTTCATCTTGAACTTCGCAGCCAGCAGCGGCAATCCCTCCTCCCGCCGTCGCCGATGCCCAATGGGATACTCGACTGTTTGTTCCAGCACGTCACCATTTGCGAGAACGACCCGAAGGGTATTCGCAATCGACCGCTTCTCAGAATCGTGGTAATCGCGCGTAAACTGCGGCTCCTCCACGCAAGCAATCTTCTCGCGCAGCGCATCAATCCTCGGATCGGCGGCAATACCATCCTCGTAATCCGCCGCCGTCAACCGCCCAAAGATCAGCGGAATCGCCACCATGTATTGAATGCAATGATCGCGATCCGCCGGATTCACCAGCGGTCCCTTCTTATCGATAATCCGGATGCAAGCCTCATGCGTGCGAATCGTAATGCTCTTGATCGCATCCGCAGTCAGCCCGCGCTGCTTCAACTCTCCATGCAGCGTCATTGCCGCCTCCACCGCAGTCTGCGAGTGGAACTCCGCCGGATAGCTGATCTTGAACAGCACATTCTCCATCACATACGTGCCATAAGCCCGCTGAAATTTGAACGGCTGTCCTTTGAAGTTCACATCGTAAAATCCCCACGTCTTCGCCGTCAGCGCCGTCAGATAGCCCATCTCACCAGCCTTCGCCATCAGCGCCAGCCGCACCGCGCGACTCGTAGCATCGCCCGCAGCCCAGCTCTTTCTGCTCCCTGTATTCGGCGCATGACGATACGTCCGCAAACTCTGCCCATCCACCCAAGCCAGAGAGATTGCGTTGATCGTCTGCTCCCGAGTCAGCCCCAGCAGCCTGCTCACCACTGCGGTCGAAGCCACCTTCACCAGCACCACGTGATCCAGCCCAACCTTGTTGAACGAATTCTCCAGCGCAATGCATCCCTGAATCTCATGCGCCTGAATCATCGCGCACAGCACATCGCGCATCGTCAGCGGCTTCCTGCCCTCAGCAACATTGGTACGCGAAATCCAATCCGCCACTGCCAGAATTCCGCCCAGATTGTCGGAAGGATGTCCCCACTCCGCCGCCAGCCAGGTGTCATTAAAGTCCAGCCAACGAATCATCGCGCCGATATTGAACGCCGCCTGCACCGGGTCCAAAACATACGGCGTCCCCGGCACCCGCGCACCATTCGGCACCACGGTTCCCGGCACAATCGGCCCCATCAGCTTGGTACACGCCGGATAGTCCAGCGCCTCAAGCCCGCAGCCCAGCGTATCAATCAAGCAAGCCCGCGCCGTAGACCACGCCAGCTCGCTTTCAACCGAGTAATTCAGCGCGTAGTCAGCAATATCAACAAGCACCTGATCCGGCGCAGGACGTTCATTCGAAATATGTGAAGACACATGACTCCTTCTAATTGATCATCGGTACAACGTTAATTATTCAGAGCAATTCGTTCCGTTGTTGAAAGTTGCTTCGTCCGCCTTCAACATTTCGGTTACTGTAATGGCATAAACACCACCACAGTGCGCTTTCCAATCGGAATAACCTGCTTCATATTCGGGTATTTGCTGGCGATCTTTTATCAGGGTGACAACACTGCGATCAATCGCATCTTTGGCAAACGGAGCGTCTTGGATAGTGTTAGGCGAGGGACCGCCACTGCAATTTTTCAGCTTAATTCCATCGATCCTTACATGAACAATAATGCCAACTTTCGGAAGGCTTTCCACGCGCAAGATCGTAATCGTGGAGGAACTCTCGCCCGTCCGGTTCTTGTAACTCCACACTTGTCCGGGGCTATATTTCGAATCATTCACAATTTCAGGCGAGGCGCATTTTGCTCCAGCAGTCGTTGTTTCTTGCTGGCCCGTTAAGGTCGAAGCAAAAAGAATTGAACTCATCGCGACTAATTGTCCGATTCGAGTGAGCATACATAAATCCTTCAGGAACGCTGACTAATCGCCACAAACGTCAGATTCTCCGGCCCCGTATAATTCGCACTCGGCCGAATAATCTTCCCATCCGCCCGCTGCTCCATCACATGCGCGCCCCACCCCGCCGTCCGCGCAATCACAAACAGCGGCGTAAACAGATCAATCGGCACACCCATCGCGTGATAGGCAACCGCGCTGAACCAGTCGAGGTTCGGAAACATGCGCTTCGTCTCATGCATCACAGTCTCAATCCGCTCGGCAATCGCATACAGCGTCATATCGCCGGCCTCATCCGAAAGCTCGCGCGCAATGCCTTTGATAACGTCGCTCCGCGGATCGCTGATCGTATACACCGGATGCCCAAAGCCGATAATCACCTCACGCTCCGCCACCCTCCGCCGAATATCCGTCTCCGCCTCATCCGCCGACGCATAGCGCTCCTGAATCTCCAGCGCAACTTCATTCGCGCCGCCGTGCTTCGGCCCTTTGAGCGCGCCAATCGCACCCGTAATGCACGAATACATATCCGAACCCGTCCCCGCAATCACCCGCGCCGTAAACGTCGAAGCATTAAACTCATGCTCCGCATACAAAATCAGCGAAGCCTGCATCGCCTTCACCCACTCCGCGCTCGCAGGCTTGCCATGCAGCAGATGCAGCAGGTGCCCCGCAATCGAATCATCCTCCGTCACCACATCAATGCGTTTTCCATGCCGCGCAAACTGCAGCCAGTAGCACAACATCGAAACCAGCTTCGACAGCAGCCCATCCGCAATCGCCGTCGCACCCGCCGCGTCATGATCGGCAGCCTCCGGTGAGACGCATCCCAGCACAGAAACGCCCGTCCGCAGCACATCCATCGGATGGGCCGTCGCCGGAAGCAGCTCCAGCGCCTTCAAGACCGCATCCGGCAGCCCACGCGCCGCCTTCAACGCAGCCTTATAAGCAGCCAACTCCGCCGCCGTAGGCAGCTTGCCATGCAGCAGCAGATACGCCACCTCTTCGTACTCGCAATGCGCGGCAAGATCATGAATGTCATACCCGCGATAATGCAGGTCGTTGCCCGTGTGCCCCACGGTACACAGCGCAGTATTTCCAGCCGGCGTACCAGAAAGCGCCACCGATTTCTTAGGCTTGAATGTCGCAGTTGCAGCTTCGCTCATCGCAGAACTCCAGAGCTTCACCGTATCGAACAGCGCATACGGGTGTCCAGCCAAGCTCTTTTACGGTAGTGGTCAAGGTTGGATTAGAGGTCGGGAGTAAAGAGTGCGCGCAGGATAAATGTCCAGCCGTAATGGATGATGCCATATATGCCGGCAATAATTCCCAAGATCGCCAGGATCAGCTGTACCCACGTTGGCAGCTTATCTATGGATTTCGAGATTACTCCCATGTCAGCCCTGCCCTCGCTCTTCTAGCAGCCCAACAAGCCGGGTGCCCTAGGTCCTTGTGTTCGGACCTGGGATTGCACAAAAGCCAACTTGTCATCCTGTGTAAACGGGTGCCCAAGTGTCTTTCAGCTCAGGGGTGGTGAGTCGAAGGACCTGCTCTTGCTTTTCCTGATCAATAACCACCAATCACTAACCATATCCACCACTTTCCCAAACCGGCACACTCCGCCCCGATCTCCCACATCGGCACACCCTCACATCACTCATCTGTAATTTTCCTCTCAAGTGTACAAACTCCGTCCTATGCTTCCACTCATGCAGACCTCGACAGCATTCGCACCCTCCCCCAACCCCGGTCTCCAGTCGGACAACTTCGCAGCCTTCCTGGCCCGGCTCGCCGAACTGCCCGACTGGGATTCCGATCCGGCTGTCGAGCCATCCGGCACCTTCGCATCCTTCGAACCGTCTGAGGCGGGCGAAGAAGATCTCGCCTCCCTCAGCTACGAGCACGCACTCCGCACCCCAACCCGCAAAGCACGCCGCGCAGCAAATCGATCCGGGAAATCGCAATCCCCGCAATCAGTCCCCAAAACCGCTCTGACCATTCAGCCCTCCCCCAAAGCGCTTGAACCCAGACCGTTTGAACCCGGATCGTTTGAAGTCCCCAAATCTCTTCAAATCATGGAGCCGCGCCACGCGCGCACCACCATCCGCTTCACCGCAGGCGAGAACAAGCTCCTCCGCAAGCGCGCCGCGGAAAACAATATCGCCGTCTCCGCCTATATCCGCTCCTGCGTCCTTGAGGTGGAATCCCTCCGCGCCCAAATCCAGCAGGTCCAGCAACTGATGAGCCAGCAGTCAATGTCCCAGCAGTTGATAACCGAACCGCGCTCGCCCGCCGCATCCCGCCACTCATATTCCGAAACCGAGCCCCAGACGCCCACACTCACCGCCCCTCCCTCAGCGCCCGCTTTAACTGCGCCCCAGCCGCCGCGCCCTCCCATGCAGCCGCTCACCGCCCGCGCACCTCAGCCGGCCTCCACGCTCCGCCTCGATCCCCGCGTCCAGGCAGCATTCGATGCCCAGAAACGCATCTCCGCACAGCCCTCCCCCGCGCTCCCGGAGAAAAATCGTTCCGGCTTCTTCAGCTTCCTCTTCGGCAGCCGCCGCAGAGCCTGAATTCGACACTGCTGTCATCGCTGAGCGGGTCTTCGAACAAAGTTGCCGGGGATTACGAAGGCAGTTTTGACAACCCCGTTATTCTGACGCGAACATCTATGGCGAAACAGCCCGATCCCAAGTGATCCGATACATCCATCGGAATCCAGTCAAGCGGGGACTCGTCGCATCGCCAGGGCTGTACCAATGGAGCAGCTTCAACCACTATGCCGCTGGCATTCGAGGAGCGGTTGAAATCGAATCGGAGTGGACAGCACAGCTTCGCGGCCCATTCATCGCGATAAAGCTGCGATGAATGGGGCACAGATTTACCTTTTGGGCCAGGAGCAGATGAATGACAGCATCCGTGAGTGGGCCACCTGCCGAGATGTGGTCAACCGTGCAAAGCGCAGCCAGGGAACAGCCTACTCCTGTTGCCGCGCTGGCAGTTGCCGGCATGAACGATGTGCTGAACCGCCAGGGCTATACGCAAGCAGCATGGTGGAACCTG
>Ga0208193_1000329_pt1 | contig 28888 bp, 27 predicted proteins | sample June2015DPH_17_2_FD_184716 | JGI IMG/M metagenome (GOLD analysis project Ga0208193, IMG submission 184716) | Peatland microbial communities from SPRUCE experiment site at the Marcell Experimental Forest, Minnesota, USA - June2015DPH_17_10... | ecosystem: Environmental > Terrestrial > Soil >... | reverse complement strand
CCATGCTGCGCTTCTCCTTCTGATGCTTGAGGCCGTGACCACGGACCTCGTTTCACCATCAGCCTGAAGCGCAGCACCCAAAATCTTCAGCTATCCACAAGCTGGGCCGGCCGATTACCCCATCTTTCCCATGCGGCCAGCGTTCCGTCCCGCGCCCGATAGAAAGCCAGCCTAGCATATTTCGGCGTGACCACCGCAAAGCCCCGGCTCGCATCGCCGGCGCGCGGCCTCTGAATATTTTTGAGGAATTATTTTTCTCTACTATAATACCTAAAATTCAGGCCGGAGAATGGGCGCGCCGACGAGGCCGGCGGTTTAATCGGGTGCGGCAATTGGCGCTCCGCTCATCCCAAATTTGCCTGAGAATCCGCACAAGGGTCCTGTTGGCGACGCTTCGGGCGCAGTGATATGAAGAAACCGAAAAGGAGCTTTACGGATGAGAGTTATTCGAGCCGCCGCCTTGTTGACCGTGTTGCTCACCGGTCCCGTTCTTGCGCAGCAGGCCAAGCCGCCGCCGCCATCAGATCCGCCAAAATCGCCGAACGAGATTCAAACCGAAAAGGCCACCGACAGCGCATATAAGCGGTCGCTGGGCAACATTCCCGACAAGCCTCCGGCTGACCCATGGGGCGGAGCCCGTGCGGTTGATAGTCCGAGCAGCACGACGACATCGGTCAAGCGAACTAAGAGCAGCACCAACTAGTGGTCCGATTCTAACATTCGCATCCCTTTGTAGCGGGCACTTTTGCGAATGTTAGAATCAAAGGACCACTAGGTACCAACCAGTTGGTTGAATGTTCGGGCGACGGAAGCGAAAGCTCCCCGTCGCCCCTTTGAAACGGCTCGGCCGTTTTACAGCGTCTTCAGATATTCGATCAGGTCGTAGCGTTCGTCTTCCGTCAGCAGACGGCCGATCACTCCCGGCTTGCCGGGACCGGGCGTCCCCTCGAGCGAGTGGCCGAGGTTGCTATTGCCGGGAGCCGGCGATCCATCCGAATTGGTCACGGAGAACAGCGTCTCGCCGTGGCGGCACGCCTGCTTTTCTCCGGCCTCGACGCGAAAGCCGACTTGCTGCGGATCGAAGTCGCGCGTGCCCATGCAGAATTGTTTTGGCCGTTCGGCGGCCGGCTTGAGCATCCAGTAGAGCGACGGTACCGAACCGTTGTGAAGATACGGCGCGGTGGCCCACACGCCGTTCAACGGACGCGCGCGGTAATAGGGTTGGGGTTCCCCTGCATAGCCGGGATTGGGGCAGTTCTTGCGATTTCCCCAAATCGCGGCACGGTCGGCCGGCGAGACGTTGTGATCATCCATCCATTTTTTGGCGGTGCGATCAACTGCGATCATCAGCGCCAGCGCGTACGACATCTCAGATGAGGCGGCAGGCATATTCGGGCATCCCCAGACCTGCCCAAGATCGCGTGCCGGCTGGAAGTCGAGGAAGCCTGGTACCTCGACCTTGCGAAGATTGAGGACGTTGGTCTGCTGGAGATCCGTGCCCATCTCTTTTGCGGTCTTCTGCACTTCATCCAGCACCGGCCCGTCCTGCTTCCAGTGGGTCTCTTTCGGCGACCAGAAACTTTTGTCGGGGAATTGCTTGTCAAACGCGGGGTCGGCGACCGGGCCGAGATGGCATTCTGCGCAAATTTCAGCGTAGATCTTGCGGCCGTTGTCGACGCGCACGGGATTGATCTTCCAGGCAGGATCGTCCGCGAATATATCCGAGGGCCATTTTGGCGACCGCAGCCCGGCAAAACCCTTTGGCGTTTGTTCAAAGGGGTTCGGACCGCGCAATATCTTCTCCATGCTGTCCAGATTTTCAACATCGACGGAGGAGCGAAACAGTGCGTCGGTCGAACCATTGGGCGAGAGATTGATGAGCGCGGAGACGCCGAGCGCTTCGCCGGCATTGCGGATGAGTGGCTGTTGGATCGAGGCATCGTATTGCGCCCACAAAAACCATGGCACGGTCCAGATCGGCGGGAAACTGACCGGCGCATCCCGCACGTGCAGATTGTTGTCAGACACGGTGAGGCCGCTTGCAACCATATCGGTATAGAAAACCTGATTGCCAATACGGTTCAGCGCATCGAGCCGGCCATAACCTTCTTCGGTGTCCTGCCGGTGTACGCGGCTGTACAGGTTCGTCAGCGCGGTTGCCTGTGTCTTTACGAAGGCTCCAGCGTCTGTCAGCCCCTTTTTCAGTGCGGTGCGGTCCGCCTCAGAGGCGTTGGGGCCAAGCACGCGCGTGGCGAAGCGGTCAAACCGACAGGGAAATAGTGGAACGCAGGGCAGCAGCGTATAAGCAATGGAAAGCCCTGTTGCCTCTTCGAGGCTCAGCAAGTTCACCATCGCCGGACCACCGTCGTAGCGGATGCTCGTGCCCTTGTAGTGAATGCTGCCGGTGTGGCAGGCCGCACAGGTCAGTCCGATCAGGTCGGGCTGGGCGACGCCAGTCATGGGATCGGTGGCCCCGGTCAAGCGCGCAAAGCCGACCGGCAAGCCGTCGATGTTCTCGACCTGCCATTTGCCGGCCAATGATTGTTTTGACGTCGGTGCATCGGAGGAGTCGGCATAGCCGTAGCGGAGCAGCGTCGCCTTGTCGGTGTGGATGGTCTTTGGGCTGGGGATGAAGCCGAAGCGCTCGAGATAGTTGCTGTCGCTGAGCAGGCCGGGGGTGGAAACCAGATAAATCCTCGGCTGCTCCAGCGCCACGAACCAGGCATAGGGTACTGGAAAAGTCTTGGTCCCCTGGCTGACATGGTGAAACCAGTGTCGATTTTCAGTCGACCAGTTCTGATCGAGCCAGCGCGCCGCTTTGACCGGCGGGAGATGAGGCAGCGGGGGAGGCAGCAATTGCGCCAGGAATGCCGGCACTTGTCCAGGCGTTGCCGTTAAGATTGCCCGAAGTTGATCCGGGAATTGCGTGATCGCCAAGAGCAAGACCGCGGCTGCAAAGCCAATGACACCAAGCAGACAGAAAGCCGCTTTGACGGCCTTGTAAAAACAACTCGGCACCGGCACGGGTTGCGCCAGCCGCGCCACGATGCGGGCGGGAAATTTCCGCTCCACGAACAGCGTCCTGACTTCGGCGACGCTGAGATAACGATTGTCGCTTTCGCCTTTGCCCAGGATGTTGAGCAGGACTGGCCATTCGCCGTTCATCAGCAAGCGTTCGATCGGGCGCCGGTGCCCTTTGGCGCGCGCGTAATTGGCGTTCATGTAGGTCGTGATTTGCTGCGAGTTCAGGCCGCGTTCGGTGCCGCCGCTACCGTCCGCATAATCCGAGCCGAATTCGGCAAGGCGCGCGATCTCGGATTCGTCCATCTGGCCGTCGACATTGAGGATTCGCGAGCCGGCACCGTGCTTGTCCAGCGGTCCGTTGCGTAGTTGGTCGAGTACGGCGCCCGACCACCAGCTTTTGAAGAGGCGCAACGGGCTCAGTCCGCTGGCGATCAGCGCGACCAGATAGATTTCCATTCCGGCCAATCGTTCCTTCAGACCTTTTTCGCCGGTCGCGGATTCAATGGTTGCGGTCAGTTTCGGCAACGGAACGATATGGCCGCCGACATACCCTCCTGCGACGAGCCCGCGCAAAAAGGGGCAGGGATTGTTGGGCGATACGGGAATTGGCTGGCCGGGTCTTGCGGATGAATCAACGGGCTCGTCCTGCATGGGACTTCAATCCTCAAAATAAGGCGTCAGGAAATGGGGCTGTTTTCGAATCTAAAACCGACGGAGAAATCAAAGCCACAACGAATATAGCTCTACCTCTGGGTGTGGCAGAGCTTTCGCAGAATCCAATGCGGTGTCAACTCTACGCAGAGGGCGTACGGATAGGAACTTCAAATTCGCAGTATTAGGCGGAGCGTTTGGATGCAGACTCGACGAGACGAGGCTCGCTCAAGGGAACGCCCGCCTTCAAAAGCCCCTCGCGATAGTGGGCAATGTCAGCCGGGTTCTTCCAGCGGAAGTTTCGCAAGTGCCGCTCCACCGTCAGGGTTGGGAAGCCGTTCAAAAGAACCTCGGTTGCCTTTGCCGCTTCGTCAGCGCGCCCCATCTGCGCCAGTGTTGCGGCTCTGACCGCAAGCACCTGGAGGTGGTTGGGCGTGAGGTACAGGACTTCACGCGCCCACGACAGGGAAGCGTCATATTGTCCCAACAGATAATGGCTGAAGGCAAGCATCGCATCCCACTTGTAGCGGGGGTCGCTGTTGCCACGCTGCACCGCCATGGAAAACAGTTCGATGGCTTGCTGATGTTCGCCGCTGGCGAAGTGAGCTATTCCGAGGATGCCCCGGGAGCCCATATCATACGGGTTGAGGCTGACCGCTCGCTTTGCCGCTTCCATGGCGAGGTCGTAATTTCCCTCCATGGCTTGCATGTAGGAGAGAATCGAAAACGCGAAGGAGGAGCGGGGATCGAGTTGAACGCTGCTTTCCGCAAGGCTCATCGCCTCGGTCCACAATTCTTTCGTACTCTTGATCCAGCCATATTGCACGCCCTGCACGAGGATCGTCCCGAGATAGGCGTGCGCGATTGAAAGCGCCGGATCGAGCACAATGGATTGCCTGAACAGATCAATCGAGGTTTCGAAATCGGTTTTGGTATGCCTGTAATAATGGGAGAGACCTTTCAGGAATCGGTCCCATGCAGTTGGATCGGCCGACGGCCGGGCCGGTGCCGATGCCTCGGCGCGGAAAATTTCAGGTGCGATCGCAGCCGACAGGTTCGTGGTCAGTTCGTCCTGCATCGCGAACAGATCGCCGACATCGCTGTCATATCGGTTGGCCCATAATTGCTCGCCGCTCTCGGGCGCGATGAGTTCGACGGCCACCCGTATCTTGTGCCCAGCGCGTCGCACCGAACCCTGAATCAGATAGGTGGCGTCGATTTCGCGTGCGATGAGGCGTGTCGAAAGGTCCTTGCCCTTGAACGAGAACGTCGCGTTCCGGCTGAGAACCCGGAAGAACGACTGTAACGACAAAGCGAGGATGAGGTCTTCGGTCAGGCCATCGGAAAAATACTCTTCCGTGCGGTCGCTGAGATTGACGAACGGAAGCACGCCCACGATCGCGGTTCGATACTGCGGCGGAAGATTCGATTTGTTGTGGAGTTCGCGGTCATGGGTTTCCGTCCGGCACGGATCCCAGGTCCATACACTGATCGCTTCCTCGATATTCTTGAAGCGGCGGCTTCCGGAATCGATCAGGGGAACGCGGATATGTTTGCCCGCTTCCTGATAGGCCTTTCCGGAAACGGCGACGCCGCCTGGCGTTGCGACCGATTCAAGGCGAACGGCAATGTTCACGCCATCGCCGAAAACCTCGTCCTCGTCGGCCATCACGTCGCCCATATGGACGCCGAGACGAAATTGCATGAGCCGGTCGGCGGGCAACTGGCTGTTGCGTTCGGCCATCAGTTTCTGGATATCGATGGAGGATTGGAGCGCGCCAACGACGCTTGGATATTCCAGAAGGAAGCCGTCGCCGGTGTTCTTGACCAGACGTCCGCCGTGATTGAGGATGATCGGATAGATGGCGCTGCGGTGGGCCTTGAAAGTCGCGTGCGTGCCTTCTTCGTCGGCTCCCATCATTCGGGAGTAGCCGGCGACATCGGCGCAAACAATGGCGGCCAGGCGTCGTTCCATCCTCAACCTATTCTCCTGTGGTCGCGGTCTGGCGGGCGTCAAAGTACGCGGTCACGGGACCGAATCCAATGGCCTAAAGCGAGAAGATTGGAGCACGAGTGTTCACCCGTGAACAACCGCTTTTGCGATCATGCAATGAATGCCCTTGGACCCGTTAACCGTCTGCGTTACCCGCAGGTCGGCAGCCAGGCTGCAAAGCGTATAGGCATCTTCGCGTGACAAATTCCGCTTTTCACCGAGAAGCACGATCATGTCACGCAGCGCCCGTACCACGCACTGGTCGAGATCGGGATCCATCGCCATCGTCATATAGTGTGTCGGGGTTTCCGCGCGTGGATAGGTAAACTGCAAATCCTTCCGCAGCGTGAATTTGAAGCGCCCCTGCAACGCGGTCTCGATGGCGGTAACGCAGACCTCTCCGTCGCCCTGGACGCCGTGGCCGTCGCCACAGGAAAACATGGCGCCTGGCACGAACACCGGCAAATAGAGCCTGGCACCCGGCGTCAGTTCCTTGTTGTCCAGGTTACCTCCCATCGCGCGTGGGATCAGGGAGGTGATACGGCCCCAGGCGGGCGGCGGCGCGACGCCCATGACGCCGAAAAACGGCGCCAGTGGCAGTTCGAGCCCCCACGGCAGACGGCCTACCATCCGCGCTCTGTCCAGCGGAATGTTGAGTAGCCTTGTCTCGTGAAAATCGTCCGGCAAGGTGCCGGCAAGAGGCCGGATGAGATTATAACCCCAGTCCTGGCGCAACTGGATATCGAGGATTTCGACTTCGAGCACATCGCCGGGCTCGGCGCCCGCCACCGCGATCGGCCCGGTCAGAATGTGGCCCGGCACCATTCGTTCATTTTTGGCATGAACTTCAGCCAATTCGGGCGGAACGTGAAAACGGTTGCGGTCCGGCACTACTTCGGGGCCGCCGGTGATGGTGTCGACGGTGACCTCGTCGCCGCTTTCCACGGTGAGGACGGGTTTCAGTTTGGCTTCGAAGAAACCCCAATGACAGGTTTCGGGGCTGGCGCGCAGGTGATGATGTTTCATGACGGGGCTTCTGCATTGAGGGAGCGTCGCGTATGACGCTGTATCAGACATTGGAAGAGGTGGTCACGCGTGTTTTTTGTGCTGTCGAAAACGCTTGGCACTATGTTGTTACCAGTGAACTTCCTGATTGGCATCGGCGTGCTGGGCGCAATCCTTTTGCTGACGCGGTGGGCCGCGCTTGGCCGCAAACTGCTGGCCGCCTCGGCCGTGCTTCTGGCGCTGTGTGGATTTTCGCCGGTCGGAAAGCTGCTGATCCTGCCGCTTGAGCAGCGGTTTCCGGTGTGGGACGCCTCGCGCGGCGCACCGGATGGCATCGTCGTGCTGGGCGGAGCGATCGATCCTGATTTGTCGGCTGCGCTCGGCAGACCGATCCTCGACCGTTCGGGCGACCGTATCGCCGCGGCGGCAGAGTTGGCCCGTCAGTATCCGAATGCCCGTATCGTCTATTCCGGCGGAAACGCCAACCTGATCCGCGACGACACCGCAAAGGAGGCCGACTACGCGTTGTCCATGCTCGAGGACCTTGGTGTCGCCAAAGCGCGACTGGCTGCCGACCGGCTTTCGCGCAACACGGTCGAAAACGCGGAATTCGTCAAGGCGATTGCCAACCCCAAGCCAGGCGAGCGCTGGTTGCTGGTGACGTCGGCCTTTCACATGCCGCGCTCGATCGGGCTGTTCCGCAAGGCGGGATTCAAGGTTGAGGCCTATCCGGTCGATTGGCGCGCCAGCAAATCCCGCGCTTTTTCGTTTTCCTCGGTTGCCATGAATGGCCTGGAGCGGACGGATGTCGCGATGCGCGAATGGATTGGTCTCACGGCTTACTGGCTAACCGGCAAGATCGATAACTTCTTTCCGGGACCGGATCAGAAATAGCCGTAAAAGCAGCGGTCGCAACGACCAGGCAATCGGACTAGGATTGGCACAATCAAAAACACCGCTTCCGGAGCAAACGCCATGCAACAGCAGACATCATCGGAAACGTTTGACCCGGTTGGCATGGTTGCTGATCTGAACAGCCTGCTTCGCCTCAAAACCACGGTGATCGGCCTCAAGATGTTTGCAACCGTCGAGGAAATGACTGACATCCCCAAGATCAGGCGGCCGACCGCGATCCACACCACCGATCAGATCGTCAGCATGGCCTCGCGGCTCGGCTGGACCGTCGGTATCACGGGAGACGATCTCGTGGGCGCGCAATGCCGCGCGGTGATTGGACTGGGTCCGCAGGATGAGAAATGGCTCGCTGGCGCCAATTATGTCGGGGTGTGGCATGGCACGGCCGAGGATGCGCGCAAGCGTCAGGAAGCGCTCGACGTTGTTCCCTTCGGCCAATATCAGGCGATGGCTGTCAGTCCGCTCGCCAGCGGCCGGCTCAACCCGCCGGACATTTGCCTGGTCTACGCGACGCCGGGCCAGATGATCATCCTGATCAACGGGCTGCAATATACCGGGTACAAGAAGTTCGAATGGGGCGTGGTCGGCGAGACCGCGTGTGCGGATTCCTGGGGACGGGCGCTGAAGACCGGCGAGCCGTCGCTGTCGCTGCCCTGTTTTGCCGAGCGGCGCTATGGTGGGGTGCCCGATGAGGAGATGTTAATGGCGCTCAAGCCGTCCGATCTCGCTAAAGCCATCGCCGGAATGAAGCAACTCGCCAAGAATGGCTTGCGCTATCCGATCGCGCCCTATGGTATCCAGAGCGACGTGCGTGCCGGCATGGGTGTCTCCTACGGCAAAAAGTAGTAGTCGTTGCGAGCGAAGCGAAGCAATCCAGAACTGTAAGAAACGCTGGATTGCTTCGGAGCTCTCGCTCCCTTGCGCAAACGTTTTGCGTTTGTCGCAGGCAATGACGGCGAATGAAGGAAGTATGAAATGAAATCTGCGAAATTCGACATCGTCGTTTATGGCGCGACCGGCTTCACCGGCCAGCTCGTGGCCGAATATCTGGCTGCGCATTACAAGAACGACACGCAACTGAAATGGGCGATGGCCGGACGCAGCCTGGACAAGCTCAAATCCGTGCGCGACGCGATCGGCGCGCCCGCCGACATACCGCTGATTGCAGCTGATTCAAGCGATGTCGCCTCGCTCAAGGCGATGGTAGATCAGGCCAGGTCGGTGATCTCGACGGTCGGCCCATATCAACTTTACGGATCGGAACTGGTGGCGGCCTGCGCAACCTCGGGCACCGACTATCTTGATCTCTGCGGCGAGCCGGTCTGGATGCGCCACATGATCGATGCGCATGAAACGGCGGCGAAGGCGTCGGGCGCGAGAATCGTATTTTCCTGCGGGTTCGATTCGGTGCCGTTCGAACTCGGCGCGTTTTTCGTACAGGAAGAGGCCAAGCGCGTATTTGGTGCGCCGGCCGCCCGCGTCAAAGGCCGTGTCCGCGATATGCGCGGAACACTCTCCGGCGGCACTGCGGCGAGCGCCAAGGCGACATTCGATGCTGTCGCCAGGGATCTCAGCTTGATTACGATCCTGAACAATCCATTTGGGCTGACTCCGGGATTTGAGGGCCCGAAACAGCCGCGTGGCAGCAAGCCGGCTTATGAGGAGGATATGCAATCATGGACGGCGCCCTTCATGATGGCGACGATCAACACGCGCAATGTCCATCGATCCAACATGCTGATGGGCTTTCCTTACGGACGGGAATTTATCTACGACGAGATGGTGCTCACCGGAGCGGGCGAAAAGGGCGAGGCCAACGCCAAGAAGGTGATGGCTGCGAATAGCGAGAAGACAGGCCCGAATGCGCCCAAGCCTGGCGAGGGGCCGTCAAAGGAAGAACGTGAGAACGGCCGCTACGACCTGCTTTATGCCGCGATCGCTCCCGACGGCCGCCAGGTTCGCGCGTCGGTCAAAGGCGATCGCGATCCCGGCTACGGATCGACGTCCAAGATGATCTCCGAATGCGCGATTTGCCTGTTGCGTGACACGCCCGACGTCCCCGCGGGAATTTGGACGCCGGGCGCGGCCATGCAGCACAAGCTCATCAAGCGGCTTGTCGATCATGCTGGCCTGACGTTTCAGATCGAGGCGTAAAGCCGGCGCTGACGGCAGCCCGGGACGGCGTCTTGTAAGCCTGAGCTGCGGCGAACATGCCCCACAGGGCGCCGAGCATCATCCAGAAGTGACGCCAGTGGTCGGTGTCGATGACGAAAGCCTCGCCGGCCGTGCCCAGGAACGCCGCAAAGATCGCCAGATAAATGCGTTGCCAGGGGACGGGCGTGAACACGTGCCGAAATCCCATAATGACCGTCACCGCGATCAGTGCCGGATAGCATATGCCGGCCAGCCAGCCGCCGGACATGAAGGCGTTCAGGTAGGAATTGTGGGTGTCTTCGGGAAAGTAGTTGTGGAATTGCAGCGGACCGATGCCGAACGGGAGGTCGAGCGCCATATCGGCGCCGAGAATGTGACGGCCAAACCGCCCGAAGCGCCCCTCGTCGTAGCTTTGGTCGAAGCTCGCGCGTTGCTGGAACATGTCGGCGATGGAATCGACGGAGAGCAGGACGGCAATCAACAGTACGACGAGGGCGACAGCGAGCACTGACGTAAAGACGATCCGTGTGCGTTGCGCGGGCGTCCGGCTGGTCAACATCATCAGCGCCAGCATGAAGGCCGCGGTGATCGCAAATCCGCCCCACGCGGCGCGCGAGAAGGCGAGCAGGATGGCGAGCGCCATGATGACGAGCGCAACGCCATTGCGACAGGCCTTTGCAAAATGGTCAGAGACCACGCTTTGTAAAGCAAACAGCGCCGGCAGAATCAGAAAGGCGCCCAGCACGTTCGGATCCTTGAAGGTGCCACGCGCCCGCTCGTAAAGCGTGAGCAGGTCGTGCCCGCCGGGTACCAGGTTGAGATAGCCTGCAATAGCCGACATTGCTGCAATCAACGCGCCCACGATCAATCCGCGGCGAAGCATGTCCAGGCGCGCCGCGGTATCCTCCGACAAGACCATGGCGAAGAACATCACGGTGACCGCCATATACCAGGACGTGGCAATCCAGTTGACGACCTCCGACTTGTCGTAGAACGGAATGGCGCCAATGCTGTAGCCGATATTGATCAGGATGAGCAGCAGAAACAGCGGCACCAGCACGAGCCGCATGCGCAAGCCCGTGGCGCAAAAAAGCACCGCCGTGCCGAGCGTCATGATCTCGTAGGGGCTGGGCTCGATGAACACGATGGCGCCGCTGGCCGCAGTCAGCCACACCAGCATGCGCTGGAACGCCAGCAGGCGCGGCGGAGCGGTTATTGCCGGAGTGGGGCCGGCGATCGCCGTGTACGCCATCGACATATCAAATACTCAAACTCACGCGACATACGCTGGAATGCGCCAGAGGCGCGGTATCAATAGGCGTTCTCGTTCTTCGTCATCAGCGCCAGAGGCGTCTTGAGAAGAATGTAGAGGTCGAAAATCACGGACCAGTTCTCGATGTAGTAGAGATCGAACTCCACACGCTTCTGTATCTTTTCCTCGTTGTCGATTTCGCCACGCCAGCCGTTGACCTGCGCCCAGCCGGTGATGCCGGGCTTGACGCGGTGACGCGCGAAATAGCCGTCGACAGCCTCGTCGAACAGCCGGCTTTGCAATTTGCCCTGCACCGCATGCGGACGTGGGCCGACAAGCGAAAGATTGCTCTTGAACACCACGTTGAACAGTTGGGGCAATTCGTCGAGGCTGGTCTTGCGAATGAAGCGGCCGACGCGCGTGACACGGCTGTCGTTCTTGGTCACGACCTTGGCGGCAAGCGGGTCCGCCTGATCGTGATGGAGCGAACGAAACTTGAAGACGTCGATGCGCTCATTGTTGAAGCCGAAACGCTTCTGGCGAAACAGCACCGGGCCTGGACTGTCGAGTTTGACTGCGAGCGCCACCAGCGCCATCACGGGGGCCGCGAGCAGCAGGACGATGGCGCCGACGACATGATCGAACATCCACTTCATCACCAGATCCCAGTCGGTGATCGGCGCCTCGAACACATCAAGCGTCGGTACCTTGCCCAGGTAAGAGTAGGAGCGGGGGCGGAAGCGGAGCTTGTTGGTGTGCGCCGAAAGGCGGATATCCACCGGCAGCACCCACAGCTTCTTCAGCATTTCGAGAATTCGGGTTTCCGCCGAAATGGGAAGCGCAAACAGCACAAGATCGATGCGGGTGCGCCGGGCGAATTCGACGATATCGTCGATCTTGCCGAGCTTTGATTTGCCCGCGCAAGTCTCAAGCGCGCGGTTGTCGTTGCGGTCGTCGAACACGCCGAGGATATCGATATCGGAATCGGTCTGCGCATTCAGCGCTTCGATCAGTTGCTCGCCAGTCTCGTCGGCGCCGACCACGACGGTGCGGCGGTCAAGCCGGCCCTGGCGGGCCCAGTAACGGACCAGCGTGCGCAGAAGCAGGCGTGCGGAGATCAGCGCCGCCAGACCGATGGAGAAGAAAGCGGAAAGCCAGAGGCGGGATATTTCGTTGCCGAGCTTCGCAAAAAAGGAGACACCGATGAAAAGCAGAAAAACGAACGCCCACGAGGAAATCATGCGCGTCATCTGGCGAAGCTGGCCGCGGAAAATCTGGACGTCATAGATATCGGCAGCCTGGAAACAGACCACGGTGGCCAGCGTCATCACCAGGATGGCGGCGACATACTCCCAATGGAAGCCGGCAAGCGGGGCCACATAGCCGAGATAGAGCGCGATTCCGATCAAGCTCAAGAGGGTAAAATCGGCGATGCGCACCACGCCGGCAATCACGATTGGCGAGTAGGCGCGGCTAACCTTCTGATTGGCGACGGCGAGGGCTGCTTGCGAAAGCCTGCGGCGCCGTTCGACCGGCGCGGCTCCGGCATTCGCCGAGGCCGCCGCAGCGGCATCCAACATCGAGCGTGCATCAACCGGTTCCACTGTCGTCCGATCCGTCTTTGCGCAAGGCATATAAGCAGGCGCGCGGCACGCCGAAATCCCTAGCTTTCGGGCTTAGATGAGAAATCGGAAGAAACGGTTATCGGCTGTAAGGGATGGTTAACGCTTTGCAAAGGCCTCGCGATAGCTCGCGAGTACGCCCTCGACCATGGCTTTTTGCGAAAAGTGCATGAAGATTCTTTCGCGAAGCGCCTTGGCGCGCGTTGCAGCCGCGGCTGGATCGTCAAGTGCGGTCTCGATGGCGTCGGCCATGGCGTCGACAGAGTTGGGCGCAAATAGTGCGTCTTGATGGGAACCGAAAATCTCGGGGATGCCACCGACGTCAGCCGCAACCATCGGAATTCCGGCGGCGGCCGCTTCGATCACGACGTAAGGCATCGAATCTCCGCGCGAGGGGACGACGAGGAGTTTGCCTTTCGAAAAGCCGAAGCGGGCCTTGACGTGGCCGATAAAACGTATCGCCTCGGTCAAGCCATGCTTTTCGACCTGGGTTTTCAGCGAGCCGAGTTCTTCGCCATCACCGGCAAGCGTCAGTGTCACCGGCTTGCCATCGGCGCGCAGCCGCGCCAAAGCGTCGATCAAAAGGTCTGCGCCCTTGATGTGACGAAACTCGCCGACATAGGCGATATCGGTGGCGTCGGACGCCAGAGTGATGGGATCGAATTCGGCAGCGGTCACGCCGTTGAACACGCAACGCACCAGGCCTGCGGTCGGCGTGCCGATCGTGCGCTGATAGGTATCCTGTGCGAAAGCGCTTTCAAACAAAAAGAGCTCGGTGTTGTTCATGAGCGCGCGCTCGAGGCGGCTGTAGAATGCGCCTCTCCACGTATGAAGCGGATAATGCAGCGAGCCGCCGTGAGGTGTGTAAACGCGAATGAAGCGCTTTGAGCGGCCTCGCATGCGGATGAAGGCGCCGGCCTTGGCGCCGTGTCCGTGCACCACATCCGGCTTGAGGCGCGCGATCAAATACATAAAGCGCGCCCATACCAGGAAATCGACGGGACGCGGTTCGCGGTGGATCGCCACGCGCCGAACGCCGAGCTTCAATCGCGGAGCTATCTCGGCAAGTGCTGCGTTGGCGCGCTCGCCGCCGGTCAGGCTGTCGGCGACGATGCCGACATGGTGACCCGCGTCGATTTGCCCGTTGGCGAGATCGAGAATGTGACGAAAGATTCCGCCGACGGGCGCACGCACCGCGTGGACAATGCGAAGAGGCCGGTCTGAGGTCTCGGCCATGGTCAGAACCAGCGCTCGCCGACGAAGACGGTATCGCCGGGATTGATCGGGGTGCCGAGCGGGACGATGGCGCGGCCGGCGTTGTGGGTGAGGGTGACGCTGTCGCGCTTGGCGCGGGGCGAGAAGCCGCCGGCGATCGCGACCGCGCTTTCGACGCTCATATTGGGCACGTAGGGGTATTGGCCGGGAGCCGCGACCTCGCCGAGGATGAAAAACGGCCGGTAGGCTTCGACTTCCACCGCCACCGAGGGGTCGCGGATATAGCCGTTGCGAAGTCTGGCGGAGATGTCCGCGGCGAGTCCCGCCGGCGTTTTCCCGCGGGCGGCGACCGCGCCGATCAAGGGCATCGTGATCGAACCGCCGGCATCGATCGCATAGGTATTGGTGAGACCTTCCTGGCCGAAGACCACGACGCGCAGCCTGTCGCCGGCATCGAGGTGATAGGGCGCATCATGGGTGGCCGCGACCGGAGCGGCAGCGTAAGCATTTTCCACCGGCGCATAGGTCGCACGCGGGGAGGCGGCAAAACTCGCGCGAAGCGCGCTGATGGCGCCGCCGGAATCGGCCGATGCTGTCGGATAGGTGGGATAAGAAGAGTAAGAAGGCTGGCCATAGGCCATGGCGTCGAGGTCGCTGCGTGGCGCCGTCGCGACCGGATAGGTCGTCTGCATGCAGCCCGCAAGCGCAAGCGCGGCCATCAAACAGGCTATTTGGGCGCGAACGCCTCGCATCGGGGAACCTACGGTGAATTCTTGATTCCGATTAAGGGGTTTCATGGTTAACAAAACGTGACCGTGGCGGGCGGATTGCCTTGTCGATACCGGCGAAACCGGCGGAATTAACCCAGCGGCAACCTTAATGGAGTGTATTCGCACCACATTCGGTAGAGTCGTGGCGTCCCGCGGGGAGTGAGCGATGCGTTTAGCGTTCTGGCGTTCGGGCAAGGCGACGGTGGCGCCGTCCCACCCCAAAGTTGCGCCGGCCGCTGATAGGCCACTGGCTGCGCCAGCGGGCGAACTGGATTTCGTGGCGATCGGTCAGGCGATCGCGCGCAAACGGACCTGGATCATTGTTCCGACCATTCTGGCAGCCGTGCTGTCGGTCACGGCGGTGAACATGATCACCCCGCGATACAAATCCGAAGTGCGGATTCTCATCGACGGACGGGAGAATGTCTTTCTGCGGCCCAATGGCGAGCGCAATGACGATCGCAACGCATTGGATGCCGAAGCCGTCACCAGCCAGGTGCAACTCCTGTTGTCGCGCGACCTCGCACGCGACGTCATCAAGCAGAACAAGCTCGCCGAATTGCCCGAGTTCGACCCGGTGCTGAGGGGATTTTCCCCTCTGAAATCGCTGCTCGCTTTGATCGGGATCGGCCGCGATCCCGTCTCGCTGACACCGGAAGAGCGGGTGCTGGATGCCTATTACGATCGCTTCGCAGCCTATGCGGTCGATAAATCGCGAGTCATCGTCATCGAATTTCAGTCGCGCGATCCCGATCTCGCCGCGCGGGTCGCCAACTCCATCGCCGACGATTATCTGGTGCTTCAGCAGGGCGCGCGGCGCGACCAGGCGAGGTCGGCGGGACAGTGGCTCGCGGGCGAAATCGAAAGCCTGCGCAAGAAGGTGGCGGAAGCTGAATCCCGCGTCGAGGATTTTCGCTCCAGGTCCAGCCTGTTCGTCGGCACCAACAACACCACGCTGTCCAACCAGCAGATGGGTGAGTTGAACACGCAGCTGAACAACGCCCGTGCGCTCAAGTCCGACGCCGAATCCAAGGCGCGTCTGATCCGCGAAATGCTTCAGACCGGCCAGCCGATCGAGGCTTCCGAAGTGCTGAATTCGGAGTTGATCCGCCGCCTGAGCGAACAGCGCGTGACGCTGCGCGCGCAACTGGCTGAACAATCGTCAACCTTGCTTGACGGTCATCCCCGGATCAAGGAACTCAAGGCGCAGTTGGCCGATCTGGACCGGCAGATTCGCGACGAGGCCAGCAAGATATCGCGTTCGCTCGACAGCGACGCACGAATTGCCGGCGGCAGGGTCGAGGGTCTCAGTGCCAACCTCGACCAGTTGAAGAAGCAGGCGAGTTCCGCCAACGGCCAGGATGTGCAGCTTCGGGCCCTTGAACGCGAAGCCAAGGCGCAGCGTGATCTCCTGGAGTCCTATCTCGCAAAGTATCGCGAAGCCACCACGCGCGAGAATATCGAGGCCGCGCCGGCTGACGGCCGGATCATTTCCCGCGCCAGTGTGTCCAACAGCCCGGCCTATCCGAAGAAACTGCCGATCGTGCTGATTGCGACGCTGGCAACCCTGATGCTGTCCACCGGAACGATCGTCACCGGCGAGTTGCTGCGCATGACCATACCGCGCGCGGCAGCCGCTTTTGGTTCGGCGCTGGCTCCGGCGCGCGAACCTCCTGCGGCGAGTGCGGTCGCCGCTCCCGACGAACGCAAGCCTGTCCTGGACACGCTTGCTGTCCCGCTCGTACCGGAGATCGAGTCCGATTTCACCGAGGTCGAGCAGCTTGCAGGCAAGTTGCTTGCTGCCGGCGCTGCGGCGCGCAAGGTTACCATCCTGGGGACCGCTTCCAGCGAGAGCATTACCCTGACCGCCCTGACCATCGCGCGCCAGATAGCACGCAGCGCCAAGGTCATTGTGGTCGACCTGGCTGCGACCTCGCCAACGATCTCGGCCATCGCTGTCGATCCGAATGCTCCGGGATTGGCTGAACTGATGCAGGGTGAAGCCTCGTTCACGCAAGTGATCACCAAGGACCGGCTGTCGCGGGCGCACCTTGTGAGCTCGGGACGGCCCGGCTCCGATCGCGCCTTGCTGCAGTCGCCACGGCTTGGCCCTGCGATCGACGCGCTGCTGAGGGTCTACGACCACGTTCTCCTGGATGCGGGGAATGCTTCGGACTTGCCTGCCGAACTCCTGACATCACAAGCGCGCGCGGTGGTGGTGCCCGATGGCTCGATGGCCACTGACGCCCGCAACCTGATGTGCGACCAGCTCAGGGCGGTCGGCTTCAGCGACGTGACCATGTTGAGCAAGCCGGTCCTGCCGTCGGACGCAATTGATCCGAGCCTGCGAATCGTGGCGGCGTAATTCCTCTTCGAGGCTATGCGCGCCGCAGTCTTAGCGCGAGGCGGGAAAGTGCCGGATTGCTTTTGACAAGACGCTTGGTGCTGCCGGCAACCGACATGACCGTGGCCGCGGCAGAGCCGCGCGGACTGAGCGGGACGAAGCAATCGAAGATAGGCTCGTTGGCCTTGCAAAACAGCTTCTTGTACCCATCCGACCCGACCCCAAGGTCGAAGGCGCGGTATCCGCGTTCGGCGTAGTGATCGATGATATGGCGAACCAGGATGAGGCCGGGGCTGTAACGCGAACTGGCTGACACGGTATAGGTGTTGAACATCATCGAGAACCGGGTGCCGTCGGCGACGCCGGCAAACACCGCGATAACCTCGGCATCGCTTTCGAGGGCGTGTATCTCGATCGCGCGGCCGCCGCCCGATAGCCTGGTCATGCAGGCATCGCGGATGAAATCCTCGACGCCGGGGTCGGCGAAGACGTTGGGGAGATTTTGCTCCGCCATCCGCTGCGGCTTGATCCGGAAGAACGCATCGAGCAGGCGTCTGATTTCGGTGTCAGAGGCCGCGACATGATAGCGATAACCAGGTAATGCCTTGAGCTTTCGTTCCTTTGTCTTCAAGCGCTGGCGCATGGAATGGCTGACGCGGGCCGTCGCAGGCGTTCCCGGCGTGATCGTCATCATGGGACAATCGTTGGTAGATGGCTGGCGCGGCAGTAACGCCATCGGGTTCGGCAGATCCTGCCACGCGAGAGGTTGTTGACAGAACGCCAGCACGTCGACGCCTTCGCGCTCGTGGATCGCTGCGAAGACAGCATCCAGATCGGCGCGAGAAGCCACAGCGGCAAAATCCCGGTTCCATAGCGCCATGTTGAAGGTGGCATGCTTGCCACCCATGAAGTGGGCGATGCGGACGCCCCAACTCTGTCGGAGCACGAGGGGGAGCAGCAGCAACGGCACGCGATCACGGTCATAGGCGACGACAATGAGAGGCCGAAGGTTCTCGCGCGCCCCGACCATCTGTTGCCACGGGCGAAGGAAGTCGTATCTTTGATACGGCGTGGAGAACTGGTGCTGAAGTTCGAGACTTCGCCAGACTGTCTCAGTCTGGTCAAGGTCGGTAAATATGTCGACGGCGGCGATGCTGCCCGATTTCGACCATGCCGAGGCGCCTGCGTTACGGCTTTCGATCGCGGCAGCCATCGTCATCGCAATACCTGTCCGCAACATCCGTGTAAGGGATTACTTAATTTTTTGCTTCAGCCGACCTTTGCAAAGAAATGTCAACAAAGAGTAATGACAATAGGGCTGTGGAGAGTGGAAACTCTGCCGCGCCGGCTAGTGGAGTGGATTTGACATTCGCTACCCACGTGGCTGCGGCTTCGTCAAGCGAATGTCAAATCCAAAACTCCACTAGAAACCTATATTTGCTAGTGGTCCCTTGATTCTAACATTTGCAAATGTGTCAGCCAGACCGGGATGCAAATGTTAGAATCGGACCACTAGTTGCCACGGCCCCATCTGAAACACGCGTTGAAAGACGAGACGTTGTCATCTGCGACCGGACTTCTGACAAGCCTCAAGCTGGAACTTGCTTATTTTAGCGGTCGCGCGTGGTTAAAACGGCAAGGTGCGGGCGTTATCCTGCGCTTTGAACGTGTTCGGCCCCGTCAGGCGGAGCGATTTCAGCCGCGAAGGTCGAACGAAATCACACCCGCTTTTCTCGACCGCACGATCCGGGCGTTGAAGCGCTGGAAGTATGACATCATTTCGATCGACGAGGTTTGCCGCCGGGCAGTTACGCTGGCCGCGCGGCGGAGGTTCGTTTGTCTGACATTTGACGGCGGCTACAAGGACATCATTACATCGGCTTATCCGGTGCTGTCGCGGCACGGCGTTCCCTTCACCGTCTATGTGCCGACGGCCTTTCCCGACGGAATCGGCGAGGCCTGGTGGCTTGCGCTTGAACGGGTGATCGCGCAGGAGCGGCGCATCAGCCTGATGATGGACCGCAAAGAACGGCACTTCAACGTGCCGGGGATGGCGGAAAAATATCAACTCTACGATTTTCTGTCACACTGGATGCGCTCGCTTGAGGCTGCGGAGCTGTCTGCCGCCATCAAGGACCTCTGTAGACGCTACTCCATCGATCTCGCCAAGCTGTCGCGGGAGGCTGCGCTCGACTGGGGCGACCTGGCGACGCTGGCCGCCGATCCTCTGGTCACGCTTGGAGGCGCAACGGTCAACTTTCCGGTTCTGTCGAACATGAAGGACACGGCTGGGCTGCGAGAAATGACCATGGGGAGGGCGGTCGTAGAGGCGGCCTTGCGACGTGACGTCAGGCACTTCGCCTATCCGTTTGGCGACCGGCAATCCTGGCAACGCAAGCACATGGCGATGGCGGAAGAGGCTGGCTTCGTCAGTGCCGTCTCGACCATCCCGGGTGTGATTGAGCCGGCAGGGCATACACCTCTGCTCGCGCTTCCCCGGATTAGCTGGGACGGAAAGCTGCATTCGCTGCGAGCCATGCGCGTGATCCTGTCCGGCGCCGCATCGCTTTGAGAGAGCGCGCGCCGATCAGGAGGGATCCGGCCGCGACATCCAGCTCACGATGGGCATCGCCGGCAACACCCAGCCCAGGCCAGCGACAACATAGAAGACCGCCTGCAATAGGCCTGAATTCGCAAGCCACGGCGTTTGCGCCACCGTCATCCCCATCAGCGACCAGACCACCGCCAGCAGCAGCAGGGCGATGGTTCCAAAGAATTTGCGGGTACGTATTTTCATGACCAAAGGGACGGATTTAGGCGCTTTGCGCGCGGGAGGGGGAGGACTATAAGGTGCGCGCTAGTGGAGTAAAGTGCGACGCTAATGGCCATTGCTTCTGCCGACCAAACTCGAGATATCCGCCCCGTTCGCTGGTGGTTGATCGCGGTTGCCGTTCTGATCGCCATCATGGTGCTGGTCGGCGGCGCGACCCGCCTGACGGAGTCAGGGCTGTCGATCGTGGAGTGGAAGCCGGTCACAGGTAGCTTGCCGCCGCTCAGTCAAGCGGAATGGATGCAGGCCTTCGATGGCTACAAAAGCATTCCGCAATACCGGCAAATGAACGCGGGCATGTCGCTTGGCGAGTTCAAGACGATTTTCTGGTGGGAATGGAGTCATCGTCTGTTGGGGCGGGTGATCGGTGTGGCCTATCTGCTGCCGTTCCTGTGGTTTCTGTGGCGCGGCGGTCTCGGTTCGGAGCTGAAGCGGCGGTTGTGGGGGATCTTCGCCCTCGGCGCGCTGCAAGGCGCGGTCGGATGGTGGATGGTGGCCTCGGGGCTTTCAGAGCGGGTTGAAGTCTCCCAATATCGTCTCGCAACGCACCTCGTGCTGGCGCTGCTCATTTTTGCAAGCATTGTATGGACGCTGCGGCGGCTCGGAGAGACGGCGCCTTCAGTCGCATCGTCACGGCTGAAAATCACCGCCATCGTTCTGCTGGCACTGACCTTTGTGCAACTCTATCTCGGCGCGCTGGTTGCGGGACTCCGCGCCGGCAAGATCTACAACACCTGGCCAGATATTGACGGCGGATTCATTCCGTCCGCCGCGCGGCTTTTCTTTGACGTGCCGTGGTGGCGCAATCTGTTCGAAAACACGCTGACTGTGCAGTTCGAGCACCGCATGGTGGCTTACGCCTTGTTTATCCTGGCGGTTCTTCATGCCATCGACGCAGCCCGCTCTCGTGCCGACCGCGCGGCGATCGGCGGCGCGCTATGGCTTTTAGGAGCTGTCGCCATGCAGGCAACCCTTGGCATCCTCACGCTGCTTAATCAGGCTCCGATGGACCTTGCGTTAACCCATCAAGCCGTCGCAATCGCCGTGTTGACGCTTGTGGTTTTTCAGGCGGAACGTTTGACGCGATCGCAGCGCGAGCCAATCGTGCGGGCTATCGGCCAGCCTGCTGCGCAAACGGGCTGAGGCCCGACCGGCGAACTTTTAACAATAGCCGAGCACGCCGCAGGCATAGGGCAACTGGAACCGATAATTGATGTTCGGGCCGCCGTAATAGGGGCCCTGATAGTCATAGGAATGGTTCGATCCATAATAGCCCGGCAGTGTTGACGATCCCAGTAACACCGGCGTGTATGGCGGAAGGTGGACCCGAGGAAAAGCCTCTGATGGCGTGAAGAGGAGATCCGATTCCTCCGCAACAGGGGCCGTGATGACGTAACGCGGCACTTTGCCATAGCCGGCTTCCGGCATATCGGCGGCAAAAGCCGGACCAAATGCAAACATCGCAACCGCTAGTGCCGCCCATTTGAAGTTTCTGCACCACAAGCGGTTAACTCCATTCAGGAACTTCAAATGGAAAACGGCACTAGAAGTCATAAGTTTGCTGATGCCCATCACTTTCCGAAGTTCGTGAAAGCGGGGTGCTGAGGTGGGATACGAACTTCGGAAAGTGGGCACTAGCATCGGCATCCAGCGCAACATGGTTCTGCTCCGAATCATAGGCAATGATTCAAGCACCTTTGAACGGAACGAGTGTTAACGAGGTCAGAATTTCAGCCCGGCCGTAGCGCCTGATCGAGGTCGGCAATCAGGTCTTCCTTGTCCTCGATGCCGATCGATAGCCGCACCACGTCGGGGGCCGCGCCCGATTTGATCTTGGCGTCGTCGTCGAGCTGGCTGTGAGTGGTCGAGGCCGGATGAATGACCAGCGAACGGGTGTCGCCGACATTGGCCAAGTGCGAGAACAGCTTCAGCTTTGATACCAGATTGACGCCGGCGTCATAGCCGCCCTTGAGACTAAAGGTGAAGACGGCGCCCGCGCCCTTCGGCGCATATTTGCGTGCGAGGTTGTTGTATTTGTCGCCGGCCAGTCCGGCATAATTGACGGCGGCCACTTCCGAATGCGGGACTAGCCATTCAGCAATCGCCTTGGCGTTTTCGCAATGCTTCTGCATCCGCAGCGGGAGCGTCTCGATTCCGGTCAGGATCAGGAATGAATTGAACGGCGAGATCGCCGGGCCGAGATCGCGCAAGCCGAGCACGCGGCAGGCGATTGCAAAGGCGAAGTTGCCGAACGTCTCCTGGATCTTGATGCCGTGATATTCCGGCCGGGGCTCACTCAGCATGGGATATTTGTTGTCCTTCGACCAATCGAAGGTGCCGGCATCGACGATGATGCCGCCGATCGAGTTGCCGTGGCCGCCGAGAAATTTGGTCAGGGAGTGCACGACGATGTCGGCGCCGTGCTCGATCGGGCGGATCAGATAGGGCGTCGCCAGGGTATTATCGACGATCAGGGGAACGCCGGCCTTGCGGGCGACGGCGGCGATCGCCTCGATATCGGTGATCGTGCCGCCGGGATTGGCGATCGACTCGATGAAGATTGCCTTGGTGTGCGGCGTCACCGCGCGCTCGAAGCTTTCGATATCGTCGGTATCGGCCCACACCACGTTCCACCCGAAGCTCTTGAAGGCGTGGGTGAACTGGTTGATCGAGCCGCCATAGAGCTTGCGCGCCGCAATGAATTCGTCGCCGGGCTTGAGCAGCATCTGGAAAGCCACGACCTGCGCCGCGTGGCCGGAGGCTGTTGCGAGCGCCGCGGTGCCGCCTTCAAGGGCCGCGACGCGCTCTTCCAGCACCGCCTGGGTCGGGTTGCCGATCCGGGTGTAGATGTTGCCGAACGCCTGCAAGCCGAACAGCGAAGCGGCATGGTCGGCATCGTTGAACACAAAAGACGTGGTTTGGTAGATCGGCGTTGCCCGCGCACCGGTGGTTGGATCGGGCTGTGCGCCCGCGTGCACGGCAAGGGTGGAAAAGCCCGGGGGACGATCGGTCATTTGTGTTTCCTCTTTCGTGTACTTCGATAAACAAGCCTTCGAATGAGGCTTTGGCATGATTTGGGACATGCTGATGTCGGCCGGGTTCGGCGTCAAGGCGGAGTAGGCATTGCCAGCCTGTTTGGAATGACCTGTCAGCCTCGGCGTTGCTTACGCAAGAATTATTTCGTTTGAGATCAGGGCAGATCGGTTCTGTTTTTCGACGCGCGGTCGGATGCCGCCGTCGTTCCGCCACCAAGGCTGGTACGGCCGAGCGAAAGCCGCATGCCCTGGGTCGGCATCGGGGCGCGTTTGGAACTCAGGGTGCGCGAATTAACCCCCATCCAGGATATTTCAGACGATAGCCGCCCATACTCGATCTTCGGGCAGCGATTCATCACCACTTTCGTGCCGGCAGCTTCCGCCTTTTCGGCCGCGGCGTCGTCGCGCGCACCGAGTTGCATCCAGATTACCTTCGGCAAAGGCGTCATTTTCAACGCCTCATCGACCGCAGGCATGATGTGGTTCGAGTTGCGAAAGATGTCGACCATGTCGACCGGCCGGTCGATGTCGAGCAGGGAAGCGACGAAAGGTTTTCCGAGCAAACTCTTTCCGACATGTCCGGGATTGACCGGAATCATGTCGTAGCCGCGTTGCGCGAGATATTTGAAGGCAAAATAGCTCGGCCGCACATTCACCGGCGAGGCGCCAACCATTGCGATCGATTTCACGCCATTGAGAATCGCGCGGATATAGGTGTCGTCGTAGCTGTCGTGATTCATCTCAAATCCTTAAACCCCTCATGGTGAGGTGCGCGCTCTTTGCGCGCCTCGAAGGATGCGCGGCAGGAGCGTGGCCCGTCTCCTTCGAGGCTCGCTATTCGCTCGCGCCTCAGGATGACGGGGGCGATATAGGTGATAGGAGCGTCATCCTCAGCGATGAGGGGCATTTTATTTATCCTGCCATTTTGGCTCGCGCTTTTCGATAAAGGCGCCGATTCCTTCCTCGGCGTCGCGCGCCATCATGTTTTCGGTCATCACTTCCGCCGCGTAGCGATACGCATCCGCAAGGTTCATTTCGGCCTGACGATAGAACGCCGTCTTGCCGATCTTGACCGTGTAGGCGGATTTGCGCGCGATCTTCTCGGCCAGTGCAATCGCTGCATCCCGTTCGCTGCCGGCAGGCACGACCCGATTGACGAGGCCGATGTCGCGTGCGGTCGCCGCCGAAATCGGCTCGCCGGTCAGCAGCATCTCCATTGCTTGTTTGCGCGGAATGTTGCGGGATAGCGCCACCATCGGCGTGGAGCAGAACAGGCCGATATCGACGCCAGGTGTTGCAAAGGTCGCGGCTTCCGAGGCGATTGCCAGATCGCAGCTTGCGACCAACTGGCAGCCGGCGGCGGTCGCAACTCCCTGGACCGCAGCGACCACGGGCTTCGGCAAATGCACGATCGCCTGCATCATGGTGCTGCATGCCGTCATGGTCTCGGCGAAATAGGCACGGCCGCGGTCGGCGTCGCTGCGCCGCGCCGTCAGTTCTTTCATGTCATGTCCGGCCGAAAACGCGCTGCCGTTCGCGGCGATGACGACGGCGCGCACGCTTGTGTCGTCGTGGATTTCCCGGAGCGCGGCATCGAGCGCTGCGATCAGCCCCTCCGACAGGCTGTTGCGGGCGTCCGGCCGGTTGAGCGTGAGGATGGCGACGTCGCCGGCACGCTCGCGCAACAGGACCGGCGGCTGCGAAACGGGGGCGTGCGCGGTTTGGCTCATCATTGAAATAGTCGCTGGCCGGCAAGGTCATGGGCTGACATCTCAGCCTAATGTAATAAGCAGTGCGATGCGAGGGCAGGGGGAGGAGCATGGCGATTGCAAAAATGACGGTGCCTGAGTTGGAGAAGTTCCTGCGAGCCGAATTTCCCCAGGCCTTCAGTAGCGGTGATATTCTGATTGAGGACGCCGATGGCGTCTCGTGCCGGCTGCGGCAGCGCTATAACGAGCAGATGTTGCGTCCGGGCGGAACGATTTCCGGCCCCACGCTGATGGCGCTTGCCGATTTCGCCATGTATGTCGTGCTGCTGTCGGCGATCGGGCCGGTAGGCCTTGCGGTGACCACGAACCTCAATATCAATTTTCTTCGCAAGGGCTCGCCTGGACAGGATGTGCTGGCGGAGGCACGGCTTTTGAAGCCCGGCAAACGGCTTGCGGTTGGCGAAGTTAGCCTTCTGTCGGGCTCGTCGCCCGATCCGATCGCCCATGTGACCGCCACCTATTCCATTCCCGTGACTTAGAGATTTTTGAGGTATTATAAAACCATATTTCTAAGTAACTGATTTTACGTCGATAAATATCTCAGTTTGGCGTTGACGTTGCGACGAGACCGCTCTAGAAACCGGCGCAGTTTGGCGCACGACGTGCGCCTTCTCTTTTTCACGGATTACTCACATGAAAACGTTTTCGGCAAAGCCGGCCGAGGTGACGAAGAAGTGGGTGCTGATCGACGCCAAGGGTTTGGTGGTCGGACGCCTCGCTTCACTGGTCGCCATGCGCCTTCGCGGCAAACATCTTCCGACCTACACGCCCCATGTCGATTGCGGCGATCACGTCATCATCATCAATGCGGCGCATGCTGTGCTGACCGGACGCAAGCGCGACAACAAGGTCTACTACAACCACACCGGCTTCATCGGTGGCATCAAGGAGCGCACCGCCAAGTCGATCCTCGAGGGCCGTTTCCCCGAGCGCGTGGTGGAGAAGGCCATTGAGCGCATGATCCCGCGCGGGCCGCTCGGCCGTGTTCAGCTCGGTAATCTGCGCGTCTATCCGGGAGCCGAGCATCCGCACGAAGCCCAGCAGCCGGAAGCGCTCGACGTCGCCAAGATGAATCGCAAGAACATGAGGGCCGCATAAGATGGCTGATACCGTGCAGTCGCTTGATCAATTGTCGCAACTCAAGCCGGCAACGCCCGAAGCGCCGAAATACGTCAAGAAGGTCGACAAGTACGGCCGTGCCTATGCCACCGGCAAACGCAAGGACGCGGTCGCCCGCGTCTGGATCAAGCCCGGCGCCGGCAAGGTGATCGTCAATACGCGCGAAGTCGAAGTGTACTTCGCCCGTCCGGTGCTCCGGATGATGATTCAGCAGCCGCTGATCGCCGCCGCCCGCGCCGGCCAGTATGATGTGATTTGCACCGTGACTGGCGGGGGCCTTTCGGGGCAGGCGGGGGCGGTACGCCATGGCATCTCCAAGGCGCTCACCAATTTCGAGCCGGATCTGCGCAGTGTTCTGAAAAAGGGCGGCTTCCTCACCCGCGATTCGCGCGTGGTCGAGCGCAAGAAGTACGGCCGCGCCAAGGCTCGTCGCTCGTTCCAGTTCTCGAAGCGCTAATTGCTTCGTTAGAATTTGCCGCGAACGCGGCGTGTTCGGGAAATACAAAAGCGTCCGCTTTGCGGGCGCTTTTTCTTTTCGCATTTTAACGACGAGTTGACGCAGTTTTTCTTGAAAACTTGCGCTTCGAGTCAAACGGATTGCCAACGCGGCAGGCCTAGCGTGGCAGATGGTGGCGGCCTCGTTTCGATCGTGTGCCCGCAATTGTGCATCACAAACCTTCGGTGACACTATGTCGCTCGATACTTCCACGCTTTACACCGTCGCCACGATGATCGCGGCGTTGCTGGGAATGATGCTTTTATTCTTCGGTTTTCAGGAGAAAATTGTCGCCCTGAAGTGGTGGGGATCGGCCTATTTGCTGGGCGCAGCCTCCGTGGCGCTATGGACATTCGGCGGCGCCAGGTTCGGCGATATGTTCGCGCTGGCGCTCAACGCCATCGGCTTTTTGTCCTGCGGCATGGTCTGGAATGCGTCGCGGCTGTTTCACGGCCGTAAACCGAACTACCCCGGACTGGTGCTCGGCGCACTGGTCTGGATTGCCGCCGTCACGACGCTTTCGCCGGGCGCGACCGCGATGCGGATGACCATCGGCGCCGGTATCGTTGCGATCTATGCGGCACTCACCGCCACCGAGTTGTGGACGGAGCGCCGCCGAACCCTGCGCAAACGCTGGCCGGCGGTAGCCGTCCCTGTGCTGCACGGCTTCGTGCTGATGTTGCCGATCCTGCTCGGCGATCTTCTGCACCCGCACGGCTATCGTGCCTTTGATGACAGCATCTGGGTGACGATGTTCGCTGTCGAGCTGGTTCTCTATGCGGTCGGCATGGTTTTCCTGATTTTCATGCTCGTTTCCGAGCGCGCGGTGACCGTGCACAAGAAGGCCGCGTCGGTCGATCCGCTGACAAGTATGTTCAACCGCCGCGGCTTTGCGGAAGCCTGCTCGCGGGTCATCGAGCGTGAGGCGCAGGCCGGGCGTCCGGTGACCGTGCTGATCTTCGATATCGACCACTTCAAGTCGATCAACGACCGTTTCGGGCACCCCGCAGGCGACGAGATACTCAAACTATTCTCGGCCGTCGTCGTGAACAACCTGCGTATCAGCGATCTGTCGGGACGTATCGGCGGCGAGGAATTTGCGGCGCTGCTTCCATGCCCGATCGAGGAAGGCGTGATCGTGGCCGAGCGCGTGCGCGAGGCTTTCGAGGCGTCCGGCATCGTCTGCGAGGAAGGCCCTGTCGATACCACCGTAAGCATCGGTGTGGCGGGTGGCCCGGCAGGGACCGAACTCGAGGTGCTGCTGGCGGCTGCCGACACTGCGCTCTATCAGGCCAAGCGCAGCGGTCGCAACCGCGTCGAGGCCGCGGAAGAATTGCCCTTGTCGCTGGAACACTGGCGGCGCAAGAGCGCGGGCTCCATGCGTCCGGTGACGGCAATGCCGCGACCGGCGTAAGGGCAAAATGCGGATGGTAACCCGTTGTTTACCATCCGCTCCGTACCCTTAGCGTCATGGAGTCGATCCACAGGCGCAATCCGCAAGCCGTTCTGAGCTCGCTCGAAGCAGCGGCCATATCGGCGCGGGGCGGTTTTGCCTGCGTGTTCTCGACCGCCGAAGAGTATGAGACGGCCGTTATCACCGAGCGGCGTGCGCAAGGCCGTTACGGTGCCCAACCTAGCCGTTGGGCTATCGTCATGTTCGTCGGCTGCGCGATGATGGTCGCGGGCACGGTCCTGTTGTTCGGCTGAATACAGGCGCGGCGCGAGCGCCCCTTTTTCTTTTTTGCTGGCTCGGCTAAAGACGGGCATCAAAAAAAACGGAAAGGGGAAACCTCGCATGGTCACCGAAATCGCCCAGATCGAAGTCAAGCCCGGCACCGAAAAGGACTTTGAGGCCGCCGTCGCCAAGGCAAAGCCATTGTTTCTGCGCGCCAAGGGCGGCCGGGGCATCGAACTTCACAAATCGATCGAAAAGCCGACCCGCTACCGGCTGCTCGCGAAATGGGACACGGTGGAAAACCACACCGTCGATTTTCGCGGCTCCGAGGATTTTCAAGCCTGGCGCGGGCTGGTCGGGCAATATTTTGCCAGCGCGCCCGAGGTCGAGCACACCGAAATTGTGGTGAGCTGATATTGAGCTGATATTAAGCCGATGCAGCTTCAGGTGAGGGCGCATCAGACTTGAAGTGATCGATCAGGACCTTGACGATCGCCATCAGCGGCAGCGCCAGCGAAATACCCCAGATTCCGAACACGATGCCGAGCAGGATCTGGAACGCAAACAGTGTGGCAGGCGGAATATCCAGCGCCTGCCGCTGCAGGATCGGCGTCAGGACATAGCTCTCCAGCGCGTGAACGCCGAGGAAGAGCACCAAGGCGCTCGCCGCCGCAACCCATCCCGAGGCCAGGCTTGCCAATATGACGATCAGGCCCGCGACAATCGCGCCGACCGTTGGGATGAAGGCCAAGAGCCCCGCCTGAATGCCCAGAATAAACGAGCCGGGGATGCCGATGATGGTAAGCCCGAGCCAGGTCACCGCAAACACGGCGGCCATCACGGCGATCTGCGCGATCAGCCAGCGCTCCAGCGTGTCGCTGATCCGGTCGATAATGACGGTGGTGCGGGCGCGGTGTTTTGCCGGCGCCAGATATAACAGGCCGTTTCGGTAGACGCTCGGCTGCGCGGCGAAGGTCAGGCCCAGAAAAATCACAATGAAGAAGTTGCCGACTGCGCTC
>Ga0208193_1000328_pt1 | contig 28931 bp, 28 predicted proteins | sample June2015DPH_17_2_FD_184716 | JGI IMG/M metagenome (GOLD analysis project Ga0208193, IMG submission 184716) | Peatland microbial communities from SPRUCE experiment site at the Marcell Experimental Forest, Minnesota, USA - June2015DPH_17_10... | ecosystem: Environmental > Terrestrial > Soil >... | reverse complement strand
GCGTGCGCATTTACGCGCCCGTGGGCGAGCACAAGGACCTGTTGGCCTACCTGGTGCGGCGGCTGCTGGAAAATGGCGCCAATACTTCCTTCGTGAACCGCTTCATGGATGAACAGGTGCCGGTCGCCGAGATCGTCCGCGATCCCATCTCGGAGATCGAACGATTGGAATCCTATGCGCATCCGCGGCTGCCCACGCCCATGGCGCTGTATGCCGATCGCCGCAATTCGCGCGGGGTCGATCTGGGCAGTCCGCCGGAGATCGAGACGCTGCGCAAGGAGATGTCCACGCGCCGTCCGGCCAAGCCGACTGCCGGGCCGATCGTCAATGGAATGTTGCTGCCGGGAGCCATGCACCCGGTGACCAATCCGGCGGATCGGCGCGACGTCGTGGGCAGCACGCGCGATGCGGTTCCCGAGGAGATCGTGAAGGCCTTCGACGCGTGCGCCGCCGCGCAGGCCGCGTGGGATCTCAGGGGGGGCGAGGCGCGCGCGAGCGTGCTCGACAGGGCATCGGACCTGCTTGAAGCGAGCCGCGCGGATTTTCACGAACTCCTGGTGCGCGAGGCGGGCAAGAGCATCTCGGACGCCATTGCGGAGGTGCGCGAGGCGGTCGATTTCTGCCGTTATTACGCGATGCAAGCGCGCGCCCGGTTCGCGGCGCCCGAGCGCCTGCCGGGTCCCACGGGCGAGTCGAACGAGCTGTCGCTGCACGGGCGCGGCGTGTTCGCCTGCATCAGTCCCTGGAATTTTCCGTTGGCGATTTTCGCGGGTCAGGTCACGGCCGCGCTGGCGGCCGGCAATGCCGTCGTGGCGAAGCCGGCGGAACCCACGCCGTTGATTGCCGCACGTTTCGTGAGGCTGTTGCACGAAGCTGGGGTGCCGCCGCAGGCCGTGCATCTGGTGCCCGCCCGCGGGCGCCTTTTTGGCGAAATTGCGTTTGCTCATCCGGCTCTGGCGGGCGTGGCCATGACCGGTTCGACGGCGACGGCACTCACGATCAACCGGAGTCTCGCGGCGCGCGGCGGCGCCATCGTGCCCTTGATCGCCGAGACCGGCGGGCTGAACGCGATGATCGTGGATTCGACCGCCCTGCCTGAACAAGTGGTGGACGATGTGGTGAGCTCCGCATTCATGAGCGCCGGCCAGCGGTGCTCGGCGCTGCGGTTGTTGTTCCTGCAGGACGACATAGCCGATCAGGTGCTCGAGATGATCGCGGGGGCGATGGACGAACTGGTCATCGGCGATCCGGCGGATCTTAGAACCGACCTGGGGCCGGTGATCACGCCGGAGGCGGTCGCCGGACTGGCGGCGCACGCCGAACGGATGCGCACCGATGCCCGCATCATCAAGGTCTGCACGCTCGGCGAGACGCATGCCCACGGTAGTTTCTTCGCGCCGCACCTCATCGAGCTGAAGAGTGCGGGGCAGCTCACGCGAGAGGAATTCGGGCCCATGCTGCACGTCGTACGGTATCGATCCGGCGAGATAGCGGAAGTCCTGCAGGCTATCCGCGCCAGCAACTTTGGATTGACTCTGGGCGTGCAGACTCGCTTGGAGTCCTTCTGGCGCGAGGTGTTCGAGCACACGTCCATCGGCAATACCTATGTGAACCGCAATATGATCGGCGCGGTCGTGGGTGTGCAGCCCTTCGGGGGGACCGGATTGTCAGGGACGGGACCGAAGGCGGGCGGTCCGCATTATCTTGCGCGGTTCGCCAATGAGCGCACGCTGACGGTCAATACCACCGCAACGGGCGGCAACGCGGCACTTCTGAACCTTGGCAATTGAGACGGCCGGGCCGTTTCAGTGGGTCTTTTGCGTGATCCACAGGCCTGGTTTGCCCTTTGGATTGAGGCCCAGGCTGACCAATGCCGACTTATTCTCCCAAAGACGCGCGAGCGGCAATCCTTCGCGGTGGAAGCGCAGCACCATGTCCTCCACGCGGCCCGGAATCCGGGCCGGCGGATCCCCGACACCGAAGCCTCGCAGCTGAATGGGCGCCTGGGCTCCCTGAGCTTGCCGGTGCAAGGAGGGAAAGGATGCCGGTGTCTTGTCTGTAGCCGCCGCGTTGGCCGGCAGCTGTAAATCCAGCAGGCGGTGAGCGGGCGGCGAGGCGACGACCGCATTCATGGCAAGTCCCCCCATCGCAAACATTGCGAGGGGTACCGACCGGCGAATGCCACGAGACTTCACCATGTTCACAGTGGATCATGAAAGACGGCTGGGCGCAGTCCGCGGGCGGAACGATCGCACGTAGGAAAGGTCCGAGGCGCTAGAATGCCTTTATGGACTGCGCAGAACCCCCATGGGCCGCTCTGGTCGCCCACGGCTCGACGCACGGGGATGCAACATATGGCGTCGCCGCTCAGGCGGAGCTCACAGCGTCGGCCACCGTGGTGTTCCGATATGTGCTCCGAGCGGAAATATATCGCGTGCGCATTCCGCCGGTGCAGTCCGCGGGCCGTGCGGACGGCCTCTGGAGCCATACGTGCTTCGAGGCGTTCATCATGGCGCCCGGAACGGCGGGCTATTACGAGTTCAATTTCGCGCCGTCCCGGCAATGGGCGCTCTATCATTTCGATGCATACCGCGAAGGAATGTCGCCGGCCGATGTCGAGCCACCCCCGGAGCTGTGCGTGCGCCGATTCGAGGACAGGCTCGAGCTCGATGCCGCCGTGCATCTGAATGATCTGATTGGCCTGCGCGGAGCGCCGCGTCTGCTGCTCGGGTTGACCGCCGTCGTCGAGGAGGAGAATGGTAGGCTTTCGTATTGGGCGCTGAAGCATCCCCCCGGCAAGCCGGATTTCCATTCCCGGGATGGTTTTGTGCTCGAACTAGGAGATGTATGAAATTTGGACTCGACCGGCTCCTCGATGAGCCCAAGTTGCGCAGGCCGCTGGCTGGCCGGCGCGTGGCCCTGCTGGCACATCCGGCGTCTCTGACGCGCAATCTCTGTCATTCGCTCGATGCGCTGGCGGCGCTCGGCGACGTTCGGTTGAGCGCGGCGTTCGGCCCTCAGCATGGGCTGCGCGGCGACAAGCAGGACAACATGGTCGAGTCGCCGGATTACGCCGATCCGGTGCACGGCATTCCCGTCTTCAGCCTCTATGGTGAAGTACGCCGCCCGACGCCGGCGATGATGGATACGTTCGATGTTCTACTGGTCGACCTGCAGGACCTCGGTTGCCGCATTTACACGTTTGTCACCACTCTGCGCTATGTGCTCGAGGAAGCTGCGAAGACGCGCAAGGAGGTATGGGTGTTGGACCGGCCGAATCCCATCGGCAGACCGGTGGAAGGGCTGACTCTGCGCCCGGGTTGCGAAAGCTTCGTCGGTGCCGGCGCGATGCCGATGCGGCATGGGCTCACGCTCGCAGAGCTGGCGCGCTGGTTCGTGGCAACGCTGCGCCTCGACGTCGATTGTCGGATCATACCGATGGAAGGGTGGGAGCCCGATGCGGCGCCGGGCTACGGGTGGCCCCTGGGCAGCCGGACCTGGGTCAATCCCAGCCCCAATGCTCCCAATCTGTGGATGGCGCGCTGTTATCCGGGATCGGTGATGCTGGAAGGAACGACTTTGTCGGAAGGCCGCGGCACGACGCGGCCGCTGGAACTGCTCGGTGCTCCGGACCTCGACTCGCAGGCATTGCTGGCCGAAATGAGTTCGCTCGCGCCGGCATGGACACAGGGATGCCGATTGCGGCCGTGTTCGTTCGAACCCACATTCCACAAACACGTTGGTAAGCTTTGCGCAGGTGTCCAGGTTCATGTCGAAGATCCCGCGCATTACGACCAGAATGGATTCAAGCCCTGGCGATTGTTCGCGCTCGCCTTCAAGGCATTGCGACGATTGCGGCCGGATTACCCGATTTGGCGCGATTTTCCGTACGAATACGAGAAGGATCGGCTTGCCATCGACGTCATCAACGGCAGTGATCTATTGCGCCGATGGGTGGATGACGAGAAGGCGCTGCCGGGCGATTTGGATGCGCTTGCGACCCCCGATGAAGCGGCTTGGTACGCCGAACGCGAGTCGGTCCTGCTCTACTGAACGGGGTTGCCGTGGGTTTTGTGGGCGGGAACGGCTTCGAGCAATAGCCGGAGCGCCTCGTGCAAGTTCTTGGTGCCGGCTTCCTCGCCTTTGAAGTGTCCGAGCCGCACGACGACCAGGTCGTGCGAAGGGATGATCATGGTGTATTGGCCGCCGGCGCCAGCCATGTAGTAGGCATCCTTCGGGACGGGAATGGCGCCGTCGCCGTTGATCCAGAAAAAGCCGCCGTAAATCGGTCTGCCGTCGGCGACCCATGCCGGCGCCAGAGTGCTCACGAACTCGGTGAATCCCTGCGGCAGGATACGCTGCCCATTCCACACGCCGTCCTGCAGGTAGAGATTGCCCAGACGCGCCCAGTCGCGAGCGCAGGCAAGGTCGTAGCCCTGGGTGAGCAAATTACCGAATGGATCGGTTTCGATCACCATGCTGCGCACGCCGATCTTGTCGAACAATGCGTGCTGCGGAAAGGACGCATAGTCGCCGCCGTGCCGCTCTACGGCGAGCCGTATCAAGTAGTTGACCAGAACCGGATCGGTATTTCGATACCGCCCGACGGTGTTGGGCGGCCACTCCTGCGGGCGCGTCGCGGCATAGTGGAAGGAATTGACGCCGCCGGTGTATAGGTACAGATGGTCCGGATATGGTCCGGAGGCATCGTAGTCCGGATCGTACGGCGCGCGGATGCGCAGGCCGCTCGACATGCGCAGCAGGTCGGCGATGCGGATCTTGGCGCGTGCATCGCCGGGCGCCTGCCATTCAGGGATGGGCGCCGGCTGCCACAGCTGGTAGTCGCCCTTCCGGATGAGCACCCCCATCAGAGCAGCAGTGACGCTCTTGCCCATGGACCAGCTCTCGAGCGGGGTGCGCGCCGTGATGCCCTGGGCATACTGCTCGGCGATGATGCGGCCTCGCCAGGTCACGACGACGGCGGCCGTCATTCCGGCGGGCGTCGCGAACGCGGCGTCCGTGGCCCGACGGATCTTGGCGAGGTCGAGCTCCGCGGGAAAGCCCTCAGTTACTTTGTCTCCCGTCGGCCATGCCTGGGCGGCCGGATCGGGTAGAGTCGATTTGATCGGCTGCGGCTTGAAAGGCAGATCGGTCGCGCCGACGGGCAAGGTCACGCAGCCCTGATCGCCGATGTACTTGGCGATCCGCACGGCGCCGCCGGGGACGGCGACACTGACGGTCTTCGCGGCGCGATCGACGATGGGTTTGCCGAGTTTCGCTCGTTCGGCGTAGGGCGCGGTGAAGTAGCCGACGTTCTCTGCGGCAAAGTCCGGATCGAGGCCGGTGATGAACACGGCGGAGCACATGATCTGAGCGAAGCCCGCGGCGTGATGCTCCAGCGGATTGCCCGGAGGCGGCACGTAGGGAGTCGGCAGTTCCAAGGCCTTGTCGCGGGCGAGCATGGCATCGAGAGACAGGGTGCCCGCGCCGGGCGCGCTTGCATACGGCATGACGATACTTCCGATGAGGCTGAGTAGGGTGATACGCATCAGCGCGACATTGTCGGAGCCTATTTGGCGGGTGTCGATGCCTTGACGGTCTTCGGTACCTTCAGTGTCGTCACTGTGTCAAGAAGACTTTTTTGCGGATGTTTGCCGCATTCGGCCAGCAATGTGGCCGCAAAACTTTGAAGCGAATCCGCATCGAAGATGTGGCTGCCGGACTTCGCGACGGAAAAGCCGAAAAGCCACATCATGATGGTGTTCGCGCTCTCCGTGTCGCTGCGCGCGAACTCGGCATGCCTCGACGCGAATGATCCGCATTCGACGTTGGCGAGATCCAGCGGCTCCTTGGTCTCGGGTTTGACGATGGCCAGCGCCTCCAGCATTCCCTCGCCGGGATTGCTCTTGCACTCATTGTCCAGCGCGAATCCAAACGGCGCCAGCGCCTCCGAGTACATGACGTGCCCTCCGGACTTCGCGACCGAATAGCCGAATAACCACATCACCGTATTGAGCGAGTCGGCGATCGGATTCGTGGCGGCGGCGGGCAGCACTTCGTTTTCGTACCTGCCGCAGGTCAACGTGGCGAGGTTCAGCTCGGCTGAGCGGCTCACGCAAGGAACCAGGCAGATGGCAAGGCTGATCGCAGCTAGAAATCTCATTGGTGCAGTATGACAGCGCATCTCCGTGGGGAGTTCAACGGAACCCGATGGGGTGGGGAACTGTCCCTATTGACCATGCACGATACCCGCGACCAGAGACCGCTGGTTTTTCTTGCCGTGCTGGTGTCGCACGCCGTGATCGTGCTTCTGCTGGTTCGCGCTGTGCGGCAGCCCATTTCCCCGCATAACGACCCCAACGAGCCGCTGGTTCTCGTGTTTTTTCACGATGGCGCCCGCGCGATCACAAATGCCGTGATGACGCACCGCCCGGACCTTTCGCGCCCGGCGGCACCTCCGGCTCCCGACCTGAAGATCGAACCGGTGCCGGACGATGCAGTAGAGGCCCCGCCGGAAGCAGCCCCGCCCCCGGCAATAGACTGGAAACACGAGGCAGAACTGGCCGCGCGGAACGGCGTCGCCGAGGCTGAGAAGCAAAGCAAATATCGAGACTTATCCGCGCTGTCGGCTGAGCAGCTGAGCTGGGCCAAAAAGAATCACATGGAACCCGCAGCACCGGGCATCCCGTGGGCTCACCCTCGCGTCGAAGTCCAGAAAGGCGGCCTTCCGGTCATTTGGATCAACGATCACTGTGTCGCTGTCCCAATGATGATGATGATGGTGTTTTGCAAAATTGGGCATATTGAGGCCGAGGGCGGTCTATTCAAGCATATGGGCGACCCGCACGACCCCTAGCTGGGGCCCGAATTCGGGGCGATACTTCGGGGATGAGGGTTCAAACAACGGAGAGATAACGATGATCAAAGTCAGCGTGATGTACCCCAATACGCCGGGGAATCGATTCGATCATGTGTACTACCGCGACAAGCACATGCCCCTGGTCAAGACCAGGATGGGCGAGAACTGCAAGTACTATACGGTGGACAAGGGCCTTGCCGGCGGCGCGCCCGGCACGCCGGCAACCTACGTGGCGATGTGCCATATCTTCTCCGACTCGGTGGAGAGCTTCCAAAAGGGATTCGGTCCCCACTCGCAAGAGATCATGGCGGACATTCCGAACTACACCAATTTGACTCCCGTGATTCAAATCAGCGAAGTAGTCGTCGGGAAGTAGTCGTCGGGTAGGATTGCCTAGCGATAGGCGCTTGCGACGCTGCCGAGTAAATCGCGCAGCAAGGAGTTCAGCGGCCGCGCGCGGGCCGCATCGAACGTCGGGACACGCGCTTCGGCGAGGTACGCGCATTGCGCGATCTCCAATTGCACGGCGTCGATGCGCGCGGCGGGATTGCCGTAGTGGCGGGTGATGTAGCCGCCTGTGAAGCGGCCGTTGACCACGAAGGAGAATTGCTTCTGCGCGTTCAACGCCGTGGTGATCAGATCCGAGAGGGCGGGCGAGCTGCTGTGGCCGCCGGCGGTGCCCACATTGAGGTCAGGGAGGCGTCCTTCGAATAGGCCGGGAACCTGGGAGAGAATCGAATGCGCGTCCCACAGGACGCAGTGCCCATGGCGCTCCCTGATCTCGCTCGTCAATGCCGAAATTTTCTCGTGGTAGGGATGCCAGTACGTGCGTAGCCGCGCGGCGATTTCGGCGGAGGTCGGATTCGCGCCTTCGAGGTACAGGGCGGCGCCGTCGAAGGCTTCGGTGGGGCAGACCGTGGTTTCGCGTTGGCCCGGATACAGCGGCGCGCCGTCGGGCGGCCTGTTCAAGTCGACGACGTAGCGGGTATGAGTTGCCCGGATGATGGAGGCGCCCAAGTCGCGAAAGAAGTCGTATAGCTGCGGGACGAACCAGTCGGTGTCGGGCAGATAGAGTACTTCGGGCCGCAGGCGCGCGCGCAAGTCCGGCGGCACATACGTGCCTGAATGCGGGAAGCTGATCAGAAGCGGCGCGTCTCCTGGCACGTATTCAAATAGCGGCTCGAGCTGCCGCGGCGCGCCCATTACGCGCCCGCCCCGGAGGCGCCGGCCCTGGACGGCAAGATCCGGCTTACCAGAGCGGAGAAGCGTCCCGATTTGACCCAATGCTGTGCGGCCTGGATATCCGGCGCAAAGTACCGATCCGCGGCGTAGAAAGGCACATCGCCGCGAATGCCGGCGTGGACCTCCTCGAGGCTGCTCGAGGATCGAGAGGGGCGATGAAAATCGATGCCTTGCGCCGCGGCCAATAGTTCGATGCCGACGACTGCCGCCGCGTTGTCGACCATGCGCCCGAGGCGGCGCGCGCCATGGGTCGCCATGCTGACATGGTCTTCCTGATTGGCGGAGGTGGGGATGGAGTCGACGCTGCAGGGAGCGGCAATGGTCTTGTTCTCCGACACCAGGGCCGCGGCGGTGACTTGCGCGATCATGAAACCGGAATTCACGCCGCTGTTCTCGACCAGGAAAGCCGGCAGGCCGCTCATTTTGGGATCGACCAATACCGCCGTCCGCCGCTCGGACAGGCTGCCGATTTCCGCGAGCGCCAGCGCCAGCGTGTCGGCCGCGAAGGCCACGGGCTCGGCGTGAAAGTTGCCGCCGGACAGCACGTCTGCCTCCTCGACGAACAGCAGCGGGTTGTCGGTGACGGCGTTGGCCTCCAGGGCGAGAGTGATGCTGCAATTGCGGATCAGATCCAAGCAGGCACCCATCACCTGCGGCTGACAGCGGAACGAATAGGGGTCCTGCACCCGTGTGCAGTCGAGGTGCGAAGCGCGGATGGCGCTGCCGGCGATCAATTCCCGGTACTCGCGCGCCACCAGTATCTGCCCGGGTTGCCCGCGAACTTCGTGTATGCGTGGGTCGAACGGCGAATCGCTGCCTTTCAACGCATCCACCGACATGGCGCCCGCGATGACGGCCGCCGCGAACAGGTCTTCGGCGCCGAATAGTCCCGCCAGCGCCAGCGCCGTCGACACCTGCGTGCCGTTGATCAAGGCCAGTCCTTCCTTGGCGCGCAGCTTGAGGGGCTCGAGGCCGGCTGCCGCCAAGCCCTCCGCCGCGGGCAACACCTTGCCACGCACGCGTGCCTGCCCGATCCCGAGCAGCACCGTGCTCAAGTGCGCCAGAGGCGCCAGATCGCCGGAGGCGCCCACCGATCCTTGCGCGGGAATCACGGGATATACCTCGTGCTCCAATAGTGCGAGCAAGGCGTCGACCAGGGCCACTGTGATGCCGGAATGCCCGCGCGCCAGCGCGTTGATCTTCAGTGCGAGGATCAAGCGGACGACGGGGTCGGGCAGCGCGTCGCCTACGCCCGCGGCGTGCGAGAGCAGGAGATTGCGTTGCAGCAGATCGAGCTGCTCGGTGGGTATACGGGTCTGAGCCAGCAGGCCGAAGCCCGTGTTGATGCCGTAGGCCGCGTGGCCGGCGGCGATGATTTTCTCCACGAGGGAGCCGGCGACGGCAACGCGGCCGCGGTCGTGCGCATTCAATCGCAGAGCGACCGGTCGTTCGTGAATTCGCCGCAGCATAGGCAGCGTGAGCTCCCCGGCGCGAATCTCCAGAACATCGGTCACTTTGGTTGCTCGATCATCGGCAGCTTCAGTCCTTGCTCGCGGGCGCAGGCGATGGCGATCTCGTAGCCGGCGTCGGCGTGACGCATGACGCCCGTGCCGGGATCATTCCAGAGCACGCGGCGGATGCGCTTGCCTGCGGCCTCGCTGCCGTCGCAAACGATGACGACGCCGGCGTGCTGCGAGTAGCCCATGCCGACCCCGCCGCCGTGATGAATCGATACCCAGGTGGCGCCGCTCGCGGTGTTCAGGAGTGCGTTGAGCAGGGGCCAGTCGGAAACCGCGTCGGAGCCATCCTTCATGGACTCGGTCTCGCGGTTCGGACTTGCGACGGAACCGGAGTCCAGGTGGTCGCGCCCGATGACGATGGGCGCGGAGAGCTCGCCGCGCTTCACCATTTCATTGAAGGCCAATCCCAGGCGATGGCGCTGTCCCAGGCCGACCCAGCAGATGCGTGCCGGCAATCCTTGGAAATGAATCTGTGAGCGCGCCATGTCCAGCCAGTGATGCAGGTGCGGATCGTCCGGAATCAGCTCTTTGACTTTCGCGTCGGTCCTGTAGATATCTTCGGGGTCGCCGGAGAGTGCGACCCAGCGGAATGGTCCCACGCCGCGGCAGAACAGCGGACGGATATAGGCCGGCACGAAACCGGGGAAGTCGAAGGCATCGGCCACGCCCGCATCGAGGGCGGCCTGCCTGATGTTGTTGCCGTAATCGAACACCGGCAACCCCATGCGTTTGAAGCGCAGCAAGTACTCCACATGCCTGGCCATCGACCGATTCGCGGCCGCGGCCGTGCCGGCGGGGTCGCTCGCGCGCCGCTCATCCCATTGCTCCACCGTCCATCCCTGCGGCAGGTAGCCGTTGACCGGATCGTGTGCGGAGGTCTGATCGGTCACGGCGTCCGGCCGGATGCCGCGCTCGAGCAGCGTGTGCAGCACGTCGACGATGTTGCCGAGCAGAGCCACCGAAATCGGCTTGGCATTTTTCTTGGCCGTGTCGAACAGGGCGAGCGCTTCGTCCAAGGAATGCGCCTGCACGTCCACGTAGCCGGTTTCCAGGCGTTTGGCGATGCGGCTTTGGCGGCATTCGACCGCGAGCATGCCGAATCCCGCCATGGTGGCGGCCAGCGGTTGCGCGCCGCCCATGCCGCCGAGACCGGCCGTGAGTATCCACTTGCCATTGAGCTTGCCGTCGAAATGCTGCCGGCCCATTTCGACGAAAGTTTCGTAGGTTCCTTGCACGATGCCCTGGCTGCCGATGTACACCCAGGAGCCGGCGGTCATCTGGCCGTACATGGCGAGACCCTTGCGGTCCAGCTCGTTGAAGTGCTCCCAGGTAGCCCAGTGCGGCACCAGATTGGAATTGGCGATCAGCACCCGCGGCGCGTCCGCGTGCGTCGGGAAGACACCGACAGGCTTGCCGGACTGCACCAGCAAGGTCTCTTCCTCGGTCAGCGTTTTCAGGGACTCGACGATGCGGTCGTAGCAGTTCCAGTCGCGGGCGGCACGGCCGATGCCGCCGTACACCACGAGTTCCGCCGGATTTTCGGCGACTTCGGGATCCAGATTGTTCATCAGCATGCGCAGCGGCGCTTCGGTCATCCAACTGCGTGCGCTCAAAGTGTTGCCGCGCGCGGCACGGATCACTCTGGGTTTCACTGGGGCGAGCATGGTTACCTCCTCAGGGGCGGAAGCGGCCCGACATTTCATAGCGGGTCCCGGGGTAAAAGAGCTTGGCCACCGAGGCAATCTGCCCGGCGGTCCAAGTGCGTCGAATCATCAATAAACAAGGCTCATCGCGCTGCATGGCCAGGAGCCCGCGTGTGCGTTCATCGGGCATCACGGCGCGCAGCAGGTGCTCGGCTTCCTGCAGCGGAGCGACCTTGATCAAGTAGTCGTACGGAGTGGTCAGAGTGAAATCCACCTTCAGATAGTCGGGCGCGAGTTTCGGCAGGACGTAGCGATCCTCGAGCTGGATGGGACGGTCGTTCTCGAAGTGCACGATGACGGAGCAGTACAATTCACTGCGCGGCGCAATGCCGAAATCCTCGGCCAGTTCCCCGACCGCGCGGATCCGTTCCAGAGAAACTATTTCGGCGCGGTGCACATGGCCTCTGCGGCGGATTTCATCGGCGATGCCGCGGATTTCGAGGGGATGCGCATGCACGTGCTGATCGGCGACGAAGCTTCCCACCCCGGCGACGCGCACCAGAACTCCCTCGTCGCGCAATTCGCGCAGCGCGCGGTTCGCGGTCATGCGCGACACGCCGAAGGATTTGACGATGTCGTTTTCAGATGGAACACGCGCCGATGTGCCCCACTTGCCGGAACCGATATTGTCGAGAATATGCCGCTTTACCTGCAAATACAGCGGCTGCAGCGACACGTTGGGCCTGCTCATGCCGCGAGATTAACCTGTATAGACAGGTACAGTCAACCGGTTATGGCCAGCCGCTGCATCAGGGCGGCGAAGCGTGGCCGCAATTCGTCTTCGAGCACGTGGCGCCCGTCCTTGAGCGCCCAGCGGCCCGCAACCATCACATCGCGAATGGCGGCGTCCCCGCCGGCGAACAGCAGGTGATCCAATGCCGTGTCCGCCACTGCGCCCGCCAAGGCCGGATGCCCGGCATCCAGCACCACCCAGTCGGCGCGCCGGCCCACCGCGATCGCGCCCGCCGGCTGGCCGATGGCCTGCGCGCCGTGCTGCGCGGCGTCACGCCAAAGGCGGGTTCCCACATGCGGCTCGGCGCTTCCGGCCAGCACTGCGCGGCGCTTCTTGCGCAGGCGCTGCTGGTATTCCAGCCAGCGCAATTCCTCGGCGGGACCCACCGTGGATTGGCTATCGGAGCCCACGCAAAGACGTCCGCCCGCGCTGAGGAAGCGGGCCGTATCGAAGAACCCATCGCCAAGATTGGCCTCTGTGCTGATGGAGACGCACACCGCGGCGGCCGCGGCGGCCACGCCCTTGAGCTCCTCGGCCGTGGCGTGGGTGGCATGCACCAGGCACCAGTGTCGATCGAGCAATCCCGTATCGAGGAGCAACTCGATGGGACGCCGCCCGGTGTCGCGCACGCAGGCTTGCACTTCGAGCGATTGTTCCGCCACGTGGATGTGCAACGGCAAGCCGGCATCGAGCTCGCGCAGACGCCGTGCCGCCCGGCGCAGATCGTCCAGAGGCACGGCGCGCAAGCTGTGAAATGCCGCTCCGGTGCGCTGCGTCCGCATTTCATCGTGCGAGCCGCCGCCCCGCTCAGCGTCGATGCGATCCTCGACCGCGCGCAGGAATGCATCCGTGTCCGAAGCGAATCGCGCCTGCTCCGGTTTCAGAGGCCGTCCGCCGAAATCGCTGGTCTGGTACAGGGTCGGCAGAAATGTAAGCGCGATGCCCGCCGCAGATGCCGCGTTGCCGACCGCTTCCCACAGAGCGTTCGAGCCTGAATAGGCGGCGCCGCTCCTCTGGCGGTGCAGGTAGTGAAACTCGGCGACCGAGGTGTAGCCGCTTTTGAGCATTTCGATGAATAGTTGCGTCGCGAGGATTTGCAACTCGCCGGGCTCGATCCGGTTTGCAAGCGCGTACATGGCGTTGCGCCAGGTCCAGAAACTGTCGCGCGCCGATGATCGATATTCGGTATTGCCCGCCATCGCGCGCTGGAACGCATGGCTGTGGGCGTTGGCCATGCCGGGAATGACGATGCCGTCGATATGTTCCGCGCCGGCCACCGCCGCCCCGCCGGTGCGTGTGTCGGCCGGATCGGCCGCTTCCAGCCCGGTGATGAGCCCATCGTCCGAGACGGTGACCACGACGTCCCGGACCCAGCCCTGCGACAAAAAAGCCGACGTCATATGGTAGCGAGGCATGTTGACTATACCTGTATAGGGAACCGAGTTGCCGTATCATACGTGCAACGGACATCGGCGGGCCATCGGTTGCAAAAAACAGCGGACAAAGAATGGGACCAGATATGGGTGGGCGCAAATATCGCCACGATGGTGGCCGGCACGGCGCCCTACGGCAGCATCCAAAACGCCGCGCTGGCGGTGAAGGGCGACCGCATCGCATGGATCGGCCCCGCCGCCGAAGGTCAAGGCCTGGCAGTGGCGCAGAATCTTCCCGTGCAGGACGCCCGGGGGTTGTGGATGACCCCGGGACTGATCGATTGCCACACGCACTTGGTGTACGGGGGCAATCGAGTAGAAGAATTTGAAAAGCGGCTTTGCGGCGTGTCCTACGAGGACATCGCGCGAGCGGGGGGCGGGATCCAGTCGACCGTTCAGGCAACGCGGGCCGCCAGCCGTGAGCAACTGCACGCATCGGCCGCCGTTCGCGCCAAACGCCTGATGTCGGAGGGCGTCACCACCATCGAGGTGAAATCCGGCTACGGGCTGGAACTCGCCGCCGAGCGGCGCATGCTGGAAGTGGCGCGGGATCTGGCTGCGGAATTGCCGGTGTCCATCAAGAAGACATTCCTGGGGCTGCACGCGCTGCCGCGGGAGTTCGCCGCCCATCGCCAGGATTTCGTGGCCCAAGTCAGTGGTCCCTGGCTGGAATCGCTGGCCGCGGCAGGGCTGGTGGATGCGGTGGATGCCTTCTGCGAGAACATCGCGTTTTCCCTGTCCGAAACGGAGCGGCTGTTGCAGGCCGCAAAGCAGCTGGGCCTGCCCGCTCACGTGCACGCGGGCCAATTGACGGATATGGGTGCGGCCGAATTGGCCGCGAAGTGGGGAGCGCTGTCCGCGGATCATCTCGAATATTTGAGCGCCGCCGGCGCGGGTTCCCTCGCGGCCGCCGGCACGGTCGCTGTGCTGCTGCCCACCGCATATTTCACGCTGCGGCAGTCGACGCCTCCGCCGGTTGGGCTGTTGCGGGAGGCGGGTGCGGCGCTCGCGATTGCGACCGACTGCAATCCCGGCAGTTCGCCCTGCACGTCCATCCTGCTTGCGCTCAACATGGCCTGCACTCTGTTTGGCTTGACTCCCGAGGAGGCATTGAGCGGCGCCACCCGGCAGGCCGCGCGTGCGCTGGGCGCGCTCGATGACATCGGCACGCTCGAAGTCGGAAAGCGGGCCGACATCGCGTTTTGGCGCATCGAGCGGCCCGCGGAGCTGTGTTATGGCCTGGGCGCCAACCCTTGCGTCGATGTGATGTATCGGGGAGCGATCAGGGCGCACTGAGACTCAACTTTCGCGAACCGCCGCCGACACACCAGGCGAGAGGTTGCGTGAACACGGTCAAATTGACTCCGCAAGGGCTGGTCGAGCACATCAAGGATCTGGTCACGCTGCCGGAGGTGGCGCTGCGGATCACCGGCATGGCGGACGATCCGACTACGTCCTCGGCCGACATCGGACGTGAGATCAGCAAGGATGCCGCGCTCACCGCACGGCTGCTGCGCGTCGCCAACAGCCCCGCGTTCGGTCAGCACGGTAAAATCGCCACTATCAGCCGAGCGATCACCGTTCTCGGCGTGCGGCAGGTGCGCGATCTGACGGTCGGGCTCACTGCAATCCGGACCTTCGACGGCATCGCCAATGAGCTCGTGACCATGGAGTCCTTCTGGCGCCACAGCGTGCTGTGCGCGGTGGCGGCCGGGCACATCGCCGCGCGCCGTCGCGGCAGCCGCAACGATGCTCCCTTCGTGGCGGGACTGCTGCACGATGTGGGACAACTGGTGCTGTTCAATCGAGCGCCCGACATGGCACGGCAGGCGCTGCTGATGTCGGTGGATGCGATCGACGACGCCGGCTTGTACCTTTGCGAGCGCAAGCTCATGGGATTCGATCACGCCGCCGTCGGCGTGGCACTCGCGCGGAACTGGGGACTGCCGCGTTCGCTGCAGGAATGCATCGAATTTCACCACGAACCCGACCGCGCACAGGAATATCCGCTCGAAGTGGCGACAGTACACATCGCCAACAGTGTCGCGGTACTGGCTGAGATCGGAAGCAGCGACCTCAGCGACGCGCCTCCCATTTCCGCCGCGGCGCTGCGCGCTGCCCAGGTCGATTCCGCAGACTTGGCGGAAGCCGTACTGCAAACCCAGGCGTCCGCGGCGGAGATTCTGCCGCTTCTGGCTGCCGCTTGAGAATGTGACGCGGTCCGCAAGAATCGGCACGTCAAGTTTCGCCGATACATGACGATAATCTTGTTGAGTTACGTCGAGACGGTTTCGGTATGGGCAAAAAAATCCTTGCGGTGGACGATTCGGCATCAATGCGCCAAATGGTCCTTTTCATCCTGCAAGGCGCCGGCTACGAGGTAGTGCAGGCCTGCGACGGCGTCGAGGCGCTGGATTGGGCCCGGCAATCGGCCGCCGATCTGGTCCTGACCGACGTGCACATGCCGCGCATGGACGGCATTGCCTTGGTCCGTGAACTGCGTGGCCTGCCGAGCTACAAGCTGGTGCCCATGCTGATCCTCACCACCGAGTCCAGCCAGGAAAAGAAATCGGAAGGAAAGCGGGCCGGGGCCACCGGCTGGATAGTCAAGCCGTTCAACCCGCCGCAGCTGCTCGCCACCGTCGCCCGGGTCATCTGATGACACTTGATCCAGAAATGGCGGAGATCGCCAAAGTCTTCTTCCAGGAGAGCCGGGAAGGACTCGACGTGATGGAATCGGGGCTATTGAGTCTCGGCGCCACGACCGCCGACAATGAAAGCATCAACACGATCTTCCGCGCGGCTCACTCCATCAAGGGGGGCGCCGCGACCTTCGGCTTCACGGACGTTGCGGGTTTCACGCACGGCGTGGAAACGCTGCTCGACGAAATGCGCAACGGCGTACGGCCGCTCACGGCCGACGCCGTTCAGGTGCTGCTGCAATCCTGCGATTGCCTGCGCGAAATGATGGCTGCGACCGAAGCGGAACAGCCGCTGGATCAAGGGCGCATAGCCGGCCTGAACGCCGATATCGCGCATATTCTCGGCGAACAGCCGCGGGGGGCGCACGCGCCGCCGGCGGCCGCGGGGGCCGCCGCCACAAACACCGAGACGACCGGCTGGCGCATCGTCTTCGAACCGGTCGCGGATCTGCTGCGTCTGCGCAACGAACCGAGTCGGATGTTCGCGGAACTCGCACGCCTGGGAGGCTTCGCGGCCCGCGCCGATGTTTCACGCGTGCCTCCGCTCGACACGCTCGATCCAGAATCGTGCTACCTGTCCTGGGACATTGAAATGTCGGGGCAGATTTCCCGCGCCGAGCTCGACGAAGTGTTCGACTGGGTGGATTCCCGCTGCCGGCTCGAGTTCACTCCCAAGGCCAATTCGGCCGCCGCAGTTCCGGCGCAGCCCGGGCCGGCGCCGGACGCTCGGGCCGGTGCGAGCCTCGCCGTACCGGCCGCCGGCGCTCCCGTGCAAAAGGCCGGAGCCGAATCCGGCTCCATCCGCGTGGCCACGGAAAAACTCGACAACATCATCAATCTGGTCGGCGAACTCCTCATCACGCAATCCATGCTCAGCGGCTTCGCCGATGGCATCGGCCCGGGCGAACTGGACCGGCTCCGCCAGGGGCTGTCGCAACTGGCACGCAATACGCGCGAGCTGCAGGAGAGCGTGATGCAGATCCGCATGCTGCCCATCAGCTTCGCATTCAACCGCTTTCCCCGCCTCGTGCACGATCTATCGCGCAAGCTCGGCAAGAAAGTGGATCTCAAGTTTACCGGCGAGAACACCGAACTGGACAAGACCGTGCTCGAAAAGATCGGCGATCCGCTCGTGCACCTGGTGCGCAACGCGCTGGATCACGGCCTCGAGATCCCTGAACGGCGCGCGGCGGCCGGCAAGCGCGAGACCGGCACGCTCGAGTTGAGCGCGTTTCACGAGGGCGGAAACATCATCATCGAAGTGCGCGACGACGGAGCCGGGCTCAACAAGGCCAAGATACTGAGCAAGGCCCGCGAGCGTGGACTCGTCCCCGCGGATCAAGAGCTGACCGACGAGCAGGTCGACAACCTGATATTCATGCCCGGCTTTTCCACCGCAGATCAAATCAGCGACGTATCAGGCCGCGGCGTCGGCATGGACGTCGTGCGCCGGAACATCAACGATCTGGGCGGTTACGTGCAGATTTCCTCCAAGGAGGGCCGCGGCAGCACCATCCGTATCCGATTGCCGCTCACGCTCGCCATCCTCGACGGGCAACTGGTGCGCGTCGGCAAGGAGGTCTACATCATTTCCCTGCTGGCCATCGTCGAGACCATCCAGGTCTCGCGCGACCGGGTCAATACATTGGCGGGACGCACCGAGGTGTTCCGGCTGCGGGACGAATATTTGCCCGTGGTCAAACTTTGCGATCAGTTCGGCGTCGAGCCGGACAGCAGGCGCGCGGAAGACGGGCTGCTCGTTGTCGTCGAGGCGGACGGCACGCGCGTCGGCGTGCTCGTCGACGACCTTCTCGCGCAACAGCAAGTCGTCATCAAGAGCCTGGAGTCCAACTTCAAGCCGGTGATGGGAATCGCCGGTGCAACCATTCTGGGGGACGGAGCGGTGGCGCTCATCATCGATGTGCCCGATCTCATCCGCTCGGCGGCCAATCCGGCCGGCGGTGCGGCCACGGCGCACGCAGCGTGAATCTAAAGTGCGGGACGTTTTGGAGGAATTGAAATCATGAGTACAGCCAAGGCGGCCACCGTCGCGGACAAGCCCGCCACGGATGCCAGCGAGCAATATTTGACGTTCATGCTCGCCGGCGAGGAGTACGGCGTGGACATCCTGCGCGTGCAGGAGATCAAGGGCTGGGACAAGGTCACCCGTATACCCCATACGGCCGACTACGTCTTGGGCGTAATCAATTTGCGCGGTGCCGTGGTGCCCATCCTCGACCTGCGGCGGCGGTTTGGTCTCGAGATGATCGACTTTGGACCGACGACGGTGGTCATCGTGGTGCGCGTCGGCGCCGGGCGCGACGAGCGCACGGTAGGCATGGTCGTCGACGCGGTGTCCGAGGTCTACAACGTGGATACTGCGGATACCAAGCCCCCGCCGGATGTGTGCGGCAGCGTGGAAACCATTTTCGTCAAGGCGCTGGCGACCGTCGAGGAAAAAATGCTCATTCTGCTCGACATCGACCGGCTGATCGGCAACAGCATCGCCGGCGACCTGGTGACGGGAGCCGCGGCAGCGTGAGCAAGAAGAAAACGACGCACGCCGCCAGCCCGCCGCGCGGGGAGCCGCCGCCGCCCATCCAGCTCGATCCACGGCTGACCATAGTCCAAGCCGCCGCTCTGCATCGCACGATGGTGGCACACCTCGAGGAGGGGCGACCCGTCGTCGTGGACGGCACTCGAGTAGAGGAAATCGACACGGCGGTGCTGCAACTGCTGACGAGCTTGTGGCGCACGGGCCAAGAGCGCGGCATCGCGTGCACATGGCACGGGGCCTCCGACGCTCTGCGCCGAACGGCGGCGTTGGTCGGCGTGGCAGGGATCCTGCACCTCGATGCGGCGGCCTGAATCCGACATCGCCTTTGAGCATTGCCGCGCCTGGCTCGAATGGGCGGCGGCTCAGGTTGACGTTTGCCTCGCGGACGACAAGCCCGCTTGCGATGAACTGCTGGGGTCGCTCGCCAAGCTGCTCGGCCCCGCGGCGAACTCGACCGTCGGCCAGAATATTTCGGCTGTCGTGGTCGCGGTGCAATCACACGACCGTGTCATGCAGCGGCTCACGCATGTCTCGCAATCGTTGCGCCGCCTGAAAGAACATCTCGGGGATGCAGGCCGGGTGCAATCGGCCGAATCCTGGCGGATGCTGCGCGAGAATCAACTGCGGGCATTCAGCATGGCCGAAGAGCGCGCACTCTTCCTCCGTATTGCAGCCAACTCGAATCCTGAGGAGACCGCCGCTCCGGAGGAAACCGTCGAGATCTTCCTGGCCGAACGCGGCCACGGTCAGCCGTGAACACGCAGACGGTGGAACGTGAGTTCGAGCTCGCAGACTCGGAGTTCCAGCGTCTGCGCGAATTGGTGCACGCGCGAACGGGAATCGCGCTGTCCGATGCCAAGCGCGAACTCGTCTATGGACGTCTCGCGAGGCGCCTGCGCAAGCTTGGGCTCGTTTCCTTCGCCCAATACTGCGAGCTCGTCGAGCAGCCCGGATCCGGCGAGATGGAGGAACTGACCAATGCGATCACGACGAATCTGACTTCCTTCTTCCGCGAAGAGCACCATTTCGAACTGCTTGCCGCCGAGGCGCTGCCGCAGTCTGAATCCATGCGCTCCGCCACGCGGCGCCTGCGGCTATGGTCCGCGGGCTGCTCGACCGGCGAGGAACCTTACTCGCTGGCCCTCGTCATGCGGGAGGCCCTGGCCCACCTGGCACACTGGGACATCAAGCTGCTCGCCACGGACATTGATTCCAAAGTGCTCGCGACGGCCGCCGAGGGTGTGTACGCGGCGGAGCGGTTCAAAGGGGTCTCGGCCGATCGGGTCAGGGACTGGTTCCCTCAGGCCGCGGGGCGGCCGGGGTTCCGCGCGGCATCCGCGGATCTCAAGGCGCTCATTACCTTCCGGCGGCTGAACCTGCTGGATACGTGGCCGATGAAAGGGCCCTTCGACATCATCTTTTGCCGCAACGTCGTCATCTATTTCGACAAGGCGACGCAGCGCAGACTATTCGACCGCATTGCCGACATGCAGGAACCGGGCGGCTGGCTGTTCATCGGGCACTCCGAGAATCTCCACAATGTGACGAGCCGCTACGAGCCCGTGGGACGTACCGTCTACCGGAGATTGGAGTGATGTCGGGCGACACGATCCGGGTCCTCGCGGGCGCGCCGCCGCTGCCGCCGGCGCTGCCGCAGTTTGCGCACATCCGGCGCACATGGGACCCCGATCTGGGCAGGCCGGTCGCCAAGCTTCTTCCCGGCGATTACTACGTGACTTGCCACGACGAGGCCATATTCACCGTGCTCGGCTCCTGCGTGTCCGCCTGCGTTCGCGAGCGCAAATTGGGCATCGGCGGCATGAATCACTTCATGCTGCCGCTCGATCGTTCGGGCGGCAGCAGCGCCTGGTCGGAAAATCTCGTGAGTTCGGCGACGCGCTATGGAAACGTCGCCATGGAGCACCTGGTGAACGACATCATGATGCTCGGCGGCCAGCGCGCGAATCTGGAGTTCAAGGTGATCGGCGGCGGCAAGGTGCTCGACATGGCGCTCGATGTGGGTGCGCGCAACGCGCAGTTCGTACGCGACTATCTGAAGACCGAGGGGTTCCTAATCAGCGCCGAGGACCTCGGCGACAGCTTCGCGCGCAAGGTCTACTACAGTCCGGCGACCGGCAAGGTGCGCGTGAAGCGGCTTACCTCCACGGTCAATCGTGTGGTGTTTGAACGCGAGCGAGATTTCGAGCGGACCACCGCCCACGTCGAATCCGGATCGGTGGAACTGTTTTGACCAGGAAGAATGTGAAATGAACAAAAAGATACGCGTTCTCGTGGTCGACGACTCCGCGACGATGCGGCAACTGCTGACCGAGATTCTGAGCTCCGATCCGGCCATCGAGGTGGTAGGGTCGGCGGCGGACCCCTACATCGCCCGCGAGAAGATAAAGCTGCTCAACCCGGATGTATTGACGCTCGATGTCGAGATGCCGCGCATGGACGGACTCGCCTTCCTGCGCAATCTCATGCGGCTGCGTCCCATGCCCGTCGTGATGTGCTCCTCGCTCACGCAGCAGGGAGCCGCCGTCGCGCTGGACGCCCTGGCCATCGGCGCCGTCGACTTCGTCGCCAAGCCGGCGGTCGATGTGGTGCACGGCATGAAAGATGCGGCGCAAGAGGTCATCACCAAGGTGAAAATGGCGGCGCACGCCCAGGTTCGTGCGCTGGTCGAGGCTTCTGCTTTGCACGTCGCGGAGCGGCATGATGCCGACGTCGTGCTGCCGAAGCGCAGCGCGCCCACTCAATTTGCGACGACGGATCGGATCATCGCAATCGGGGCCTCCACCGGAGGCACGAGCGCCATCAAAGAGGTGCTCTCGCGCCTGCCGGCGGATATGCCGGGAATCGTCATCGTGCAGCACATTCCGCAGGCATTCAGCGGTCCCTTCGCCGCCCGTATGAACGCGAGTTCCGCCATTAACGTGTGCGAAGCTGGCGATCGCCAGCCCATCCTGGCCGGCCACGCGTACATCGCGCCGGGCGACCAGCATCTGCTCGTCGTGCGCGACGGCGCCCGCTATCAATGCCGTTTGAACGGCGGTGATCTGGTCAATCGGCACAGACCCTCGGTCGACGTGATGTTCCGTTCCGTGGCGCAGAGCGCGGGCCGCAATTCGATCGGCGTCATGCTCACCGGGATGGGCCGCGACGGCGCGGAAGGCATGAAGGAGATGCGCGAAGCCGGCGCGTCCACGCTCGCACAGGATGAAAGCAGCAGCGTGGTGTGGGGCATGCCCGGAGCGGCCTGGCAAATCGGTGCGGTGCAGTCGCTGCACCCGTTGCCGCAGATTGCCGAGCAGATCGTCAAGCTGGCAGCCGCCCCGGATGCGCTGCATCGCAGGACGCGATCCGCCTAGCGGATCCGATGCCGCGAAACTCAAGAACATCATGACACGGCCGATTACTGAATGAGTTCAGACAGTCGCAGCGCATGACGCGCATGGAGTGAAGAGATTGAGGATTCTAATCGTCGACGATTCCACCGCCATGCGCATGATCGTCAAGAAGACGCTGCGCCTTGCCGGTTTCGAAGGACACGAATTGAGCGAAGTCGACGATGGCGCCAAAGCCTTGGCAGCGATCAAAGTGTCGAAGCCGGATCTCGTGCTCTCCGATTGGAATATGCCCAATATGACGGGTCTGCAGTTGTTGGAGGCGCTCAACAGCGAAGGGGTCAAGGTGACGTTCGGCTTCGTGACCACCGAGGCGACGCCGGATATGCGTGCCAAAGCGATCGGCGCGGGCGCGAAATTTCTGATTTCGAAGCCCTTCACGCCGGAATCCTTCAAAGAGCACCTCGGCGCGCACATTCGCTGATGGCGACCTCCTATCCATTGCCCGACGGCCCGAAGCTGGTGGATCTGCTGGGACTATTGTTCGACGGGCTCGACGCGAAGCCCGGCGGCGCGTTCGATCAGTCTCCGGCGGGTGGCGCGTGGTTCGGCCTGTTCGTCGCCGACAGCGGCGAGCCTGTAGCCTTGTGCGGCGCGGATGCGAATCTTGCGGCGACGTTCGGCGCCGCATTTTCCATGCTGCCGCCCGGGGCAGCCAAGGAGGCCGCCAAGGCGCGCGAGCTTACCGCGGTGATGATCGACAATGTACGTGAAATCATGAATATCTGTACGCGGCTGGTGATGGACGCCACGTCGCCGCACTTGAGGCTCGAGCAAGTCTATCCGATCAAATCCCTGCCGGCGCCGGCTTCGGCATTGCTGGGCGCCGCGAAGAGCCGCCGCGAATTCCAAGTCCAGTTGCCGAAATACGGCGGCGGCGTTCTCACGTTCTTGACGGCCTGAGCGGAGTATCCCCGATCTGCCACTAGGGCTTCGGATTACACGCCGGAAAATCAATGCGTTGCAGCTTGGCCGCGCCTCAAGAAATCCGGCCGGAAGACGATAGTTACGGACGTCTACCTTTGGAGATCGAATGAGTTATCGCAATTCCGTCGGCACCCGTCTGGCGCTTTCCTTCGCCGGCGTAATTCTGGTATTCGGCGCCGCCGTAACCTTGAGCATCGGCCGGCTCGCCGCCTTCGACGCCTCCGTGAACGACATCACCACGACCGAACTCGCGAAGGTGGAGATGGCCGATGGGTGGATGGACGCCCTCTCGGAGTCCATGCGCCATACACGCAATATGCTGATCATGGACGACAAGGCGCAGATCCAAGGCGAAATAGTCAAGGTTGCAGCCCTGTCCGACAAAGCAGGGCAGTACGTGCAAGGGATGAAGTCCGCCGTTGCTTCGGAGCAAGGCAAGATTCTGCTGCAGGCAGCTCTCGACGCGCGCGATGCGCTCAAGCCGCTCGATGAGGACTACATCCGGCAGGTTCAATCCGGCGACATCAAGGCTGCGAAGGACACGCTGCTGCAAAAGTCGCGGCCCGCGCAGCTGGCGCTCATCGCGGCCCTGCAAAAATTGAGCGGACACGAGAAGGCGAATATCCATGCGAAGGCCGACGAGCTTGCGGCCTCCTACCGGCACGTGCGAACGCTCTTGATCGGCCTCTCGCTCGCCGCCATAGCGATTGCGTGCGTGCTCGCCTTTCTCATCGCGCGCGCGCTCAGGAACCCGCTGAACCACGCTGTCGCCGTGCTGGGGGAGATCGGCAAGGGCAATTACACGAGCAAGGTGCACGTGACGTCGCAGGACGAAATCGGCCAGACGCTTCGGGGCATCGAACGCATGCAGGTGGCGCTGCGCGAACGCACCGATCGGGAGCACGCCGCGGCCATGGAGAACGCGCGGATACGCACGGCGCTGGACCGAGTCGCGGTCGGTACCATGCTCGCCGACACCGAAGGAAAGATCATCTACGTGAACGACGCGCTGCAGGCGCTGTTCCGCAGCCGGGCGGCCGAAATCCGCAAGCAGCTGCCCTCATTCGATCCCGAGCGGATCGTCGGCGGCTCGTTCGACATGTTTCAGCTGGGGGCGCTGACGGTCGCTCGCACGTTGGACCTGAAGATGGGCGAGGCCAGCCTGCGCATCGTGGCCAATCCGGTGGACGGCAACGGCCAGCGCGTCGGTACGGTGGTGCAGTGGGTCGACCGGACCCAGGAAGTGGCGACGGAAGAGGAAGTGCAGGCCGTCGTAGTCAAAGCGATCGAGGGAGATTTGACCGTCCGTATCCGCGAGGAGGGCAAGGAGGCGTTCTTCAAGACTCTCGCGAGCGGCGTCAACCGCTTGCTGGAGAACATGGCCGACGTGGTGCGCAGCATGGCGCGGGCGGCCGCCGAGGTACGCTCCGGGTCCGAAGAGATCTCGCGCGGCAATGCGGATCTGAGCCAGCGCACCGAGGAACAGGCTTCCAGCTTGGAGGAAACGGCTTCTTCGATGGAGGAAATGACCTCCACCGTGAGGAACAATGCGGACAATGCCGCTCAGGCCAATCAGCTCGCGTTCGCGGCGCGAGAGCAGGCGGAGCACGGCGGCTCTGTGGTGGGCACCGCGGTGGCTGCGATGGCCGAAATCAATGTGGCCTCGAAGCGCATCGCCGACATCATCAGTGTCATCGACGAGATCGCTTTTCAGACCAACTTGCTCGCGCTCAACGCGGCGGTGGAAGCGGCCCGGGCCGGCGAGCAGGGACGCGGCTTTGCAGTGGTCGCCTCGGAGGTGAGAAACCTTGCATCGCGCAGCGCCGCGGCTGCGAAAGAGATCAAGACGCTGATCCAGGATTCAGTGGGCAAGGTCGCCGACGGCACGAAGCTGGTGGACGAATCCGGCAAGGCGCTTGCCGAGATCGTCGTCAGGGTGAAGAAGGTCACGGATGTCATGGCCGAGATAGCGAACTCGAGCCGCGAGCAGGCCTCGGGCATCGAGCAGGTCAATAAGGCGATCACGATGATGGACGACGTGACGCAGCAGAACGCTGCTCTTGTCGAGGAAGCATCGGCCGCGGCTCAAGCGCTCACGGAACAGGCGTCGAGCCTGACGCAGCTCATCGCGCGCTACCGGGTGGGAGAAAGTGCGCAGACCGGAGAAGGCGCCGTACAGGGCGCGCCGCGCACCGCTGCGCGGCCTGCGACGCCGGCCGCCGCCCCGGCGGTTGAGCGCCGCGCCCCGAACCGGCCGATGACCGGCAGGAAGCGGCCGGTTGCCGCCTCCATCGTCGCAATGCCGGCCCGCGCGGCCGCGGGCGACGACGAGCAATGGAAGGATTTCTAATCGATCCGACCTATATTATACGTGCTGCGTGGCAGCAATTTCCTTGACACCCGGCCGGGCGGTTCCTACAATCGCCGGCCTTTGTCTCCGGGCACAAGTGCGGGCATGTATGCCCGTTAATTTTTTAAGTTCATGCATCAGGCCTCTACCGTCTTGTAGGGCTCTAAAGGTATTTATGGCGACGACGACTCAATTAATTCGTACCGGCCGGAATGAGCCCGCCTGGAAATCCAAGGTCCCGGCGCTGGCGGCGTCGCCGCAGAAGCGCGGCGTGTGCACTCGCGTGTATACGACGACACCGAAGAAGCCGAATTCGGCGCTGCGCAAAGTATGCCGCGTGCGCCTGACCAATGGCTATGAGGTCTCCAGCTACATCGGCGGCGAGGGCCACAATCTACAAGAGCACTCGGTGGTTCTGATCCGCGGTGGCCGCGTCAAGGATCTGCCCGGTGTCCGTTATCACACTGTTCGTGGCGCGCTGGATTGCGCCGGCGTCAGCGATCGTCGGCAAGGCCGCTCCAAGTACGGCGCCAAGCGTCCCAAGAAATAAAGTCCAGGAAGTAATTTACACATGTCCCGCAGAGCAGCAGCCCCCCATCGCACCATTCTTCCGGACCCCAAGTTCGGCAACGACATGCTGGCCAAATTCATCAATATGGTGATGGAGCGCGGCAAGAAGTCGGCCGCTGAAAAGATCGTTTATGGTGCGATCGATCGCATAGGCGACAAGAGCGGCCGCGCCGGTGGCGAGGCTATTGCTGTGTTGCAGCAGGCCCTGGACAACGTCAAGCCCGTGGTCGAAGTCAAGTCTCGCCGCGTCGGCGGCGCCACCTACCAGGTGCCGGTCGAAGTTCGTGCCAATCGGCGTCAAACGCTCGCGATGCGCTGGGTCATCGAAGCGGCGACTGCCCGCAGCGAAAAGTCCATGGCGCACCGCCTGGCGGCCGAACTGATGGAAGCCGCCGAGAATCGCGGTGCCGCGGTCCGCAAGCGCGAAGACACCCACCGCATGGCCGAGGCCAACAAGGCGTTCGCCCACTACCGCTGGTAACGCCCAAGCGGACCGATCGCAGGCTGGTATTCCGCCGGCTCGGTCTTATATAAGGTTATCGGGCGGGGCCGTTTCGGCCCCGTTGAAAGGTCGCGCGAAGCGCGTAGAAATCTGCGCGAAGCGCGTAGAAATCGCGCAGAAATCTGCGCGGAGCGCATAGAGATAAACATGGCACGAAGTACGCCCATAGAGCGATACCGAAATATCGGTATTTCCGCTCATATCGACGCGGGGAAAACCACCGCGACGGAGCGTATTCTGTTTTACACCGGCGTGTCGCACAAGATCGGCGAGGTCCATGACGGCGCGGCGGTCATGGACTATATGGAACAGGAGCAGGAGCGCGGCATCACCATCACTGCCGCAGCCACCACCTGTTTCTGGAAGGGGATGGATAAGAGCTTCCCTGAACACCGCATCAACATCATCGACACCCCGGGACATGTCGACTTCACCATCGAAGTGGAGCGCAGCCTGCGCGTGCTGGACTCCGCCGTGGCTGTTTATTGCGCCGTGTCGGGCGTGCAGCCGCAGTCCGAAACCGTATGGCGCCAGATGAACAAGTACGGAGTTCCGCGGGTTGCCTTCGTGAACAAGATGGACCGTGCCGGCGCGAATTTCCTGCGTTGCGTCGAGCAGATCCAGACGCGCCTGCGGGGCAATCCGGTGCCGATTCAGCTGCCCATCGGCGCCGAAGATGCCTTCGTCGGCGTGGTCGACCTCGTCAAGATGAAGTCGATCTGGTGGGACGAAGAAACCCAGGGAATGAAGTTCGAATACCGCGAGATCCCCTCCGGCATGCTCAAAGAGTGCGAGGAATGGCGCGCAAAGATGGTCGAGGCAGCCGCCGAGGGGGATGAGGCTCTGCTCACCAAGTATCTGGAGAGCGGCGATCTCAGCGTCGATGAAATAAAGAGGGGCTTGCGCGCGCGCGCCCTGAAGAACGAAGTGTGCCTGGTAACCTGTGGATCGGCCTTCAAGAACAAGGGTGTTCAGGCCGTGCTGGATGCCATCGTCGAATACATGCCCTCGCCCGTCGATGTGCCTCCGGTCAAAGGTCAGAGCGAAAAAGGCGAGCCGCTGACCCGCAAGGCGGACGACAAGGAGCCGTTTTCCGCGCTGGCATTCAAAATCCTGAACGACCCTTTCGTGGGAAACCTGACATTTTTCCGGGTGTATTCGGGATCGCTGAACTCGGGCGATCAGGTGTTCGTGCCGAACCGCAGCCGCACCGAACGCATCGGCCGCCTGTTGCAGATGCATGCGAGCGAGCGCTCTGAAATCAAGGAAGTTCACGCAGGCGACATCGCGGCGGCGGTGGGCCTGAAGGATGTCACCACCGGCGACACGCTGTCGGATCCCGGAAAGGTCATCATCTTGGAAAAAATGGAGTTCCCCGAGCCCGTGATTTCGGTGGCCGTGGAACCGAAAACCAAGGTCGATCAGGAGAAAATGGGCCTGGCCCTGCAGCGCTTGGCGAAGGAAGATCCTTCGTTCCGCGTGCACACGGATCAGGAGTCCGGCCAAACCATCATTTCCGGGATGGGCGAACTGCACCTCGAAATCATCGTCGATCGCATGAAGCGCGAATTCAAGGTCGATGCCAATGTCGGCAAGCCGCAAGTGGCCTATCGCGAGACGCTTCGCGGCACGGTCGAGTCGGAAGGCAAATTCGTGCGCCAGTCCGGCGGCCGCGGGCAGTACGGACATGTGTGGCTGAAGATCGAGCCGCTGGAACCCGGCAAGGGCTACGAGTTCGTGAATGGCATCGTCGGCGGCGCCGTGCCGCGTGAATTCATACCGGCGGTCGACAAGGGCATACAAGAGGCCGTGCAGACCGGCGTGATAGCGGGCTACCCCATCGTGGATGTGCGGGTCACGATTTTCGACGGGTCCTATCATGACGTCGACTCCAACGAAATGGCCTTCAAGATCGCGGGCTCGATGGGATTCAAAGAGGGCTTCCGCAAGGCCAAGCCGGTGCTGCTCGAGCCGATCATGAAGGTCGAAGTCGTCACGCCGGAGGATTACTACGGCGACATCGTCGGCGACTTGAGCCGCCGCCGCGGTCAGATCGTCGGAATGGAAGATTCGCCCTCGGGAAAGATCGTGACCGCGGACGTGCCGCTCGCCGAAATGTTTCAATATTCGACGTCGATGCGCTCCATGAGCCAGGGCCGGGCGAATTACACCATGGAGTTCGCGAAGTACATGGAAGTACCGAGCAGTGTCGCCGATGCCGTGATGAAGAAAGATTATTATTGAGCTGCATCAACCTAGATTTACACCAACCATTTGCATTCATTTGAAGAGGTGAGCCGTGTCGAAGGGGAAGTTTGAGCGAACGAAGCCGCACGTGAACGTGGGGACGATTGGACATGTGGACCATGGCAAGACGACCTTGACGGCGGCGTTGACGAAGGTGATGGCGGAGAAATTTGGCG
>Ga0208193_1000327_pt1 | contig 28989 bp, 20 predicted proteins | sample June2015DPH_17_2_FD_184716 | JGI IMG/M metagenome (GOLD analysis project Ga0208193, IMG submission 184716) | Peatland microbial communities from SPRUCE experiment site at the Marcell Experimental Forest, Minnesota, USA - June2015DPH_17_10... | ecosystem: Environmental > Terrestrial > Soil >... | reverse complement strand
GATGCCTGCGGCATCTCCGGCGGAGCCTGCCCCAATCCCATTCCAGCCTTCGGCACGCAGTGGAACACTGCCGTGCTCGAATCCAACACCTCCCTGGGCCCGCAGACCATCTCGAACGGCGATTACAATTTCGTTCTCGCCGCCATTCCATCGCAGCAGGACACTTTGCTCTACGCCGGGGCCAACGATCTCTGGAAGTGTTCCCTCGCCGCCGGTTGCGCCTGGCGAAACACCACCAACGCCCTCACCTGCCTCAGCGCCCAGGTCGGCCCGTACCAGCACGCTCTCACCTGGAATCCCGCCAACCCAACCGAGCTTCTCATCGGCAATGACAGCGGCCTCTGGCGCAGCCTCGATGGCATCGGCGAAACGGGTTCCGTCTGCGCCTCCACAGACGCAAGCCACTTTCAGAACCTCAACTCCAGCCTCGGCTCACTCGCGGAAATCGAATCCATGCCGCCGCCGGGTCTCTCGCCCTACAACACAATGCTCGGCCTCGGCGTAAACGGTACTGCCGGCATCAAGGGCGCATCCGCGCCCTACAACACAATGCTCGGCCTCGGCGTAAACGGTACTGCCGGCATCAAGGGCGCATCCGCGCCCACCGCGCAATGGCCGCAGATTCTCTCCGGCGAAGGCGGTCCCGTCGCCATCGATCCCTCCAACTCCAACAACTGGTATGTCAACAATGGCGCAGGCGTCTCCATTCATCTCTGCTCCAGCTCAGGCTCCTGCACCCCGTCGGATTTCGGCCTCAGTCCCGTCGTTGGCGACTCGCAGGTCGCAAACGATGGCCTCACCATGACCACCCCCGCGCCCTTCCTCGTCGATCCTGCCGACCCCACGCAGCTTCTCATCGGCACCTGCCGCATCTGGCGCGGCCCCGCCAGCGGAACCGGCTGGACCGCATCCAACGCCATCAGTCCCATCCTCGATACCGGTTCCACCAGCGGCTACTGCAACGGCGACGCTCTTATTCGCACCCTCGCCGCCATGCCGCTCGCCGGGGGCGGGGAAGTGGTGTACGCCGGCATGTATGGCTTCCTCGATGGCGGCGCGCGCCTCGCCGGTGAGGTCTTCAGCGCCACCATGAGCTCTACGGGCGTCTGGTCCTCCTGGACCAATCTCTCCCTGAACCCAGTTGTGAATGGCACCGTCGGGCTCAACATCTACCAGTTCGACATCTCCACCATCGTCATCGATCCCAGCGACTCGACCGGCAACACCGTTTACCTCACCGTTGACGGATTTCCCACCGGATCTGAAATCTTCTCGACCGTCTACCGTTCCACCGATGGCGGCGCGCACTGGTACGGTCTCATATCCAATCTTGAAGCCGTTCCCGTGAATGCGCTCGCCATTGATCCCAAAGACCCCAATACGGTGTACGTCGCCACGGACTTCGGCGTCTTCGCCACACGCCAGATCGGCGCCTGCGCCACCGCGCCTTCCACCTGCTGGGAGCCCATGGGAGCCGGACTCCCCGGCACGCCCGCGGTCGCTCTCGGAGCCACGCCTGCCGCCTCTTCCACGCCGGTACTCGTAGCTGCAACATACGGTCGCGGCCTCTGGCAAATCCCGCTCTTGACCGCGGGAGCCCAGCTCACCACCGCATCGCTCTCACCCTCGTCTCTTACTTTCACTGCGCAGTCCGTCGGATCCTCCAGCAGCCCGCAGACCATCACTGTCACAAATACCGGAGGATTTGGCTTTTCCATCGATACCGGCGGCGTTACCATCACCGGCAACTTCACCGAAACCGACAACTGCGCCGGCCAGGAGATTCTTGCCGGCTCTTCCTGCGCCATCCAGGTCTACTTCACCCCCGCCGCCACGGGAAATAACACCGGCCAGGTCACCGTCTCCGGCAACATACCCAGCTCGCTCACCGCCTCGCTCACCGGCACGGGTATTCCAGCCAGTTCAGTCACCATCGCCCCCAGCATCCTCGCCTTCGGCAATGTGGAAGTCGGATCGCAATCCTCCACTCTGTTTCTCACCGTGCAAAACACAGCCTCCGCCTCGGTGCCCGTCACCAGCCTCACCGTCACGCCGCCTTTCGTCCTGCCCCCCAATAGCAATAGCTGCGGAAGCACGCTCGCCGCCTCATCCGACTGCTCGTTTTCCATCGGCTTCAATCCCACCACCGCCGGCAGCTTTACCGGGACCCTCACCATGGTCGATTCCGCTGGCACGCAGATCGTCCCGCTCACCGGGACCGGAACCACCCCGCCCACCGACGCGCTCTCGCCCTCCTCGCTCGTCTTTTCCGGAACCGTCATCGCTCAACCAAGCAGCGCGCAGACCGTTACGCTCGCCAACACCGGCCAGAACATTCTCACCGGAATCGCCGTCTCCATCTCCGGACCCTTCCAGCAAACCACAAGCTGCGCCGCTCAGCTTGCCGGGCAGTCCACCTGCCCCATCAATGTCGTCTTCGTGCCCACAGCCGCAGGCTCTGCCTCCGGCACGCTCACGCTAACGGATGGCATCCGGACGCAGACAATCTCCCTCAGCGGCACGGGCCTGAATCCACCTATCATCTCCGTCAGCCCCGCTTCCTTCATCTTCAGCCAGCAATCCACCGGCGTCGCCACCGTGCCGCAAACCCTCACCGTCTCGAACACCGGCGGCGCGCCCATGAGCAATATCGGCTTCCAGATCACCGGAGCCTCATCTTCCTCATTCTCCGTCGCTTCCACCACCTGCGGAGCCACCCTCAACGCCGGCTCCAGTTGTACCGCGCAAATCGTCTTTACCCCCATCGCCATTGGCGGAGCCTCGGCCTCGCTGGCCGTCTCCACTTCGACCGCCGGTGTCAGCCCCGCCACAGTTTCACTCAGTGGAAACGGAACCGGAGTCGGCCTCAACGTCACTCCCACGCAGCTCACCTTCGCTGCCCAGCAGTTGGGTCAGACAAGCGCCGCTCAGGCAGTCACCATCAGCAACACCAGCAGCGCCGCCGCCACCGGTTTCAGCCTCGCTGTCTCCTCTTCCTTCGGCCTGACCGGCAGCACCTGCACGTCCAGCCTCGCCGGCGGAGCCACATGTACAGTCGGCGTCACTTTCACACCGGAGTCAAGCGGCCCCATCAACGGTCAGCTCGCGGTCAACTCCACCTCGGCGCTCGGTTCCGCTACCATCTCGTTAACCGGAACAGGCGGACTCAATGGCGCTGTCCAGTTCAAGCCCTCTTCCATCGCTTTCCCGGTCACCGGCGTCGGCCAGACCAGCGCTCCCACCGCCGTCACCATTACCAACGTCGATCCCACAAGCACGCTCTCCAGCCTGAATCTCACAGCCTCCACAGGCTTCGCGCTGGTCAGTAACACCTGCGGCTCCGCGCTTGCGCCAAATGCCAGTTGCACCGTCGGCGTTGAGTTCGCGCCCATTGCGGCCGGTCCGGCTACCGGAAACCTCATCGTCTCCAGCACCGCGCTTGGCGCTCCCGCTACGGTTCCACTCACCGGCACGGGATTCGACTTCACCGTCGTCGCGGACGGACCCTCCAATGTCACCGTAGCCAGTGGCCAGACCGCCGGATACGCGCTCACCATCACACCGCTCGGCGGAGTCTCCGCCAGCTTCGCCTTCCAGTGCGGAACTCTCCCCCAGTACGCCGGCTGCACCTCCACGCCTGCCACACTCAGCGTCGCCGCTGGCGGCTTTGGCACAGAAACCGTCGACGTTACCACCAGCCAGACCACCGGCGCGCTCATTCTTCGCTCCCGGCCCCACTTGCAGTCCGGCCCGCGTTCAAGCTCCCACTCCAGTTCATCCGGCCCATTCGCAGCTCTCTGCTGTCTTGTTCTTCTGCTGCCGTTCGCCGCGCTCCGCGGATTCCGCAGAGCCGTGTTGCTCGCCGCCGTGCTCATGCTCTCCACCGGCGTGCTCATCAGTTGTTCCGGCTCGGGCGGCGGTGGCGGCGGTAGCAGCGGCGGCGGCGGCGGCGGAGGCGACTCCACAAGCACAACTCCTGCGGGAACCTACACCATCCCCGTGCAGGTCACCGCCAACGGCGTCCAGCATTCCATCAGTCTCACACTTGTCGTGGATTGAAAGGCAGGGGAAAGGGGTCGGGGATCAGGGATCAGGGATCAGAAAACATGATGTGTCCTTGATCGATGAAGCTCATTGTCTTTTTTTAAATGCTCAAGCCGCACAGCGCTGTTTAGCGATGCATCGGGGAGGGTGTATTTGTGTGCTGATCCCTGATCCCTGTTCCCTGCCTTTAATACACCGGCGGCAGCGTCGGATCTCGGAAGGGCGTCGTCGAGTGATGCACATTTCCCACAGATCCAAAGTTCGCAAATGTAAAGCTGTACAGGTACTCCACGTCGTCGCCGCGCAGCGTGCCCAGGTCAAGCTTCCTGTATCCCAGCGAAATACCGCAGCAGTTCCAGTTGTACACGCCCAGAATCCCCGCATATTGCAGTGTGCTGCGTACAAGGTCGTACCCCGCATTCGCTGCCAGGTTAAACCCGGTGCGGCTCTGCTTGCCAATCTCCAGAAAAGGATTGATCTGCTGGCTCTGGACGGGCGCCGTCCCCGGACCTTGCTCATCCACCGCACTCAGCAGCGAGTGGCCCAGCCCAAGCGTCGTAATCCCCCAGCTATAGCCCGCAAAAATGTTGTTCGCGTCCAGCCGGCCCGACTTCGTGTCATAGTCCAGGTCCCACTCGATCCGCAGATTGGGTATCGCCTCAAACCGCATCCGCGAAACCAGCGGTGACAAATCCCGCGATCCCGTCAAAAACGCAACACTCGTCAGATCCAGCGTCGATTCCAGGATGTTTCGCCTGTTGTCAATCACCGCTCCGCCAAAATTCGGGTCCAGGTAGTATCGCTGCGTAATCTGCCAGCTCGCCCACTCCCGCGGATGCGCCGTGCAATCGGCCGAGCCCGCATCCTCGATCGTCTCGTCGCAATCCTTCGCAACCGATCCGGCAGGCGGCTTCACATAAAACCGTTGCGTCAGGCTGTAACCCACTTCATTCGTATTCGAGACAGTATCCGCCGTGTCAAAGAGCAGCACATTCTGCTCCTTCGCCCCAACCCCGCCTATATACCGGTAGGTCAGCTCCGGCTCAATCACGTGCCGCAGCACCCATCCGCTGCTCAGAGAGAAATCCCGCTCCACCGCCGGCGGTCGCACATCCACTCCAGCCTCCAGATCTGCCCGGTTCAGCGATTCGTGGCTCACAGACGGAACGTAGCTGTTCGTTCCCGTCAGATCCGGTGTCTGGCTCCCCGTATAAAACGTCTCCCGAAACGCCGCCTCCGGCACAATACTCCATCCCCCCGCCACAATCGGCATCGAGATATGCGGATAGAGATCGTACCGCCCCTCATTATGCGCGTGAAAATCCGGCTCGGACCGGCTCAGGTGCGCGATGCTCGAATCCACCCCCCAGTAAACCGGGCTTGTGCCCAGCGGCCGGTCCAGCACCTCGTAGCGCAGGCTCGGCAGCTTCATAATGCGCGCCTCATCCCCGTTCGTTGAGCTCGCAAAGTTCTGCATCCGGTAAAACTCCGCGGACGCCACCAGTCCGTTATGCTGATTCGTCAACGCCACGTCGCTCTTCACTTGGGAGGCAATCGCCTGCAAGAAGTTTTCGTTAAACACCAGCCGGTACACATAGCTCGAAAGAAACTCTGCATTGCCTGAAATCCTAGTCTCCTGCGAAAGATCCTTCCGTCCCAGCGCCACAATATCCACGCCGCCCTGGTTCACCAGCACGGTCTGGCCTGTCTGTGGTCCTGAAGTTTGCAACTGCTCTACCCCGCGGTCCAGCAGCGCGTTCCACGTGGATGTCAGGTGATCCTGTCCCAGCCCCTTGTAGCGAAAGTTCCCGCGTGGCTCAAACCCGCGCTTCGAGAAGTACTTCAGGCCAACCGTCATGTCCATGTTGCGGCTGATGACCCAGTAGTAATCCGCGCCCATCGTATATCCATAAGTTGAGTTGTAGTTGCTCGGAGTCTCAAAGTTCATAAGCCCGCTCTCGCGACCCGACTCATCCGTCGGATGCTGCAGCCACGGCAGGTAAAAGATCGGAATCCCCAGCAGCGTCAGGTGCGCGTTCTTCGTCGTCGCCTGCTGGTCCTCCACGCGAATCTGTCGCGACAGAATCTGCCAGTCCGGCTTCGGCAGCCGGCAATTGGTCATCGTTCCGTCGACAATCTGGTACTTGCCCTCGCCGCTCTGCACCAGCACGCGGCCCGTAAACACAAACGGGTTCACCGTCGAATACACCACCGTCCGCCCCATTGAGCGGACACCCACCGTACCCGTCACGTTGTAAAACTGTCCGGTATGCGTGTTCAGCCGCATCTCGCCGCGGTCAGCCGTCAGCGCCAGATCGTCCGGCCCGCCCACCATCCGGACGTGCCCTTCTGCCTCCACATCCGTTGTGTCCTGGTGATAAATCACCTTGTCCGCGCTCAAAACATAGTCCTTGTAGCGAAACTCGGTCACGTTATAAAGGGTGGCAATCTTGTTTCCCAGGGTCTGCCGGTCGGCTACCCAGCTCACCGGCTCGCCTCCAACCGGTACCGGCTCCTGCTTCGCTAAAGGCAGCGCCTGCAGCCCCGGATCGTCCGGCAACTGCTCAGTCGCGCTGCTCTGAGGCGTGGGAGGTAACCCATTGGTCAACGTCTGTCCCGTAAGTTGCAGGTGACAGAGCATGATTGCCGTGATAAACAGAAAATTGCGCAGGTGCATCCTTCAACCAAGGCTCAGCATAGCAAATGCGGCGTCTTGTTTAAGGACGTATCCAGCGCGGCTCTGGCAACAGGAAAATTCGGCTCAGGTTTAACCTGGTTCCACGCGAGTCAACCGCCGCACAATCAGCGGTTTGCTTGCGCAGCCCTGTATTTTCCGCGAACTCGACCTTTCAAGCGAGCAACCGGCTGTCCGTAAGGCCAGTCAAACACAACCGGCTCTGAAATCTGCGGAACCACCAGACTGGAAGAGGAGCCGATTTGAAGGGAAGATACGATTGAGTACACTCGGCCAGCCCATCGCCCCCGAATGGCGGCAGGAAGTGAACCGCCGCCTCGCGGAACACAAAAACCGCAAGGTCAACACCTCGGATGCCTCTGCTCCGGCTCAGCCCATCGCCCCCGGCGCCAGTCGCGCAGCGCAGGCTGCAGCCCGCGTCGCCGCGCGTTACGCCCAGGCCAAGAGCTACAGCCAGATGCAGGCCGAGGAAGCCCGCATGGCTGTCCGGGCAGCGGAGATCGCCACCCAGGTAGCTCTTGAAGCTCAATCCGCCGCAGAGTCCGCGCTCGCCGGGCTGCACGCCGCCTCCATCGAAGCTCCCGCCCGTCCAGCCGCTTCGGTTGTCACCATGCCGCGTGAAGCTACCCGTCAGCCCGCGCCGTCCGCGCCCGCCGAGTGGGAGTGGACCAACGACAGGCTTGTTTCTGAGCCGGTTGCCAACCAGCCTCTTGGTCTCAATACCGGTTTCTCCGCTGAGCCTTACGCGGAAACAACCGCTCCCGAGGCTGTCGATCCCGCGCCACTTCCCGAGCCGCCATCCGGCCCCGTCACCAGCGCAAAAGACAGCTCCGGCAATCTCCTGCACATTCGCTGGGAGCCGGACATGCCGCTCCGTGAGACCGCCACATCCGCATCGGAGCCTCTCGACCTCAGCACGGAGGACTGGTTCACTCCCGCCGAAACCGCTCACCCGCAGCACGAGCCGCTTGAGATTGAAGCCCACACCATCCACGCCAATCTCATTCACTTTCCGCGCGAGCTGGTCGCCACCCGCCGCATGCGGCCGCGTCTTGCAGAAGGCATCGCTCAGCCGGAGCAGCCCGGCACGCAGCTCAGCATCTTTGAAGTCGATCCCAGCTCAGTTCAAACCGGCCTCACTCAAGTTGATCTCATCCAGACTGAGACGCCCGCACCAGGCTCATTCCCGGACTACGCGGAGCCGCAATCACACGCTGAATCAGCAGCCGAGCCAGTCGCAGCCTCATACACCGTTCGCCAACCCGCCGCCCCATCCGTTCCCTGGTCCACGGCCAGGTGGCATGGCATGAAGCTCGATGCTCAGGCCGTTCCCGCTTCTGCCGCAGCTCTCGATGCGCACAACAAGCCGGCTCTAGCCGGCCTCAACCGCCGCCTCATGGCAGGCACCGTCGATCTCGCCCTCGTCACCGCCATCGCAGCCTTTCTCTGGCTCACCATGGCTCTCGGCATGGCCGGCCCGCTCGTGCCCCGTACCGCGGAGTTGCTTGGCGCTGGCCTCTTCGCTCTCGCCGGCCTTGCCTACCACGCATTCTTCTGCCTGCTCTCGCTCCGCACTCCCGGAATGCGCTACGCCGGCCTCTCGCTTTGCACCTTCGACGATTGCATCCCCACACCCGAGCAGATGCGCCGCCGCCTCGGAGCCATGACCGTCTCCATGCTTCCCCTCGGCCTCGGCATGCTCTGGAGCCTCTTCGACGAAGACCGCCTAAGCTGGCACGACCGCTACTCGCAGACCTACCTCCGCCACACCTAGCCGCGCAGATTCTTGCCCCGGTCCCCGGAGTGGCATATACTTTTGTATATGCCACTCCGGAGGGGCCTTTTATGCAGCGCACAGCGAAAATATTTGCCACTCCGGAGGGGCCTTTTATGCAGCGCACAGCGAAAATATTCATGAACAATCGCAGCCAGGCCGTCCGCATTCCCCGCGAATTCCAGTTCTCCACCACCGAGGTCTACATCCGCAAGGAAGGTAATGACCTCATCCTCTCGCCCCGCCCGCAAGACTGGTCCGCAGTGCTCGCTGGGCCCTATGCATCTCCTGAATTCATGGAAGGTTATGAGGATCTTCCGGCTGAGGAGATTGATTTCTGATGCCACGCTACATGCTGGACACAGACATCTTTTCTTACGCATCGAAAGGGACGAATCAGGAAGTATTCCGCAGGCTCTCACTCGTAAGCGTCGGCGATGTTTACATCTCCGTCATCGTCAACGCAGAAATAGAATTTGGGATCATGTCCTCGCCAAAGCCGGAAAGAGACAGGGAAAGATCTCTGATCCTCCTTCAACACATAACCGTGCTCGATTTCCCCAGGGAAGCCGTTCATGACTATGGTCTGATTCGCTCAGATCTTCAACGGCGCGGCCAGTTGATCGGCGCCAACGACATGCTCATCGCCGCCCACGCACGCTATCTGGGTCTCACGCTTGTCACAAATAACATCAGGGAATTCTCCCGCATTCCCGGTCTTACGCTCGAAAACTGGGCCGAATAAACAAAGCCGGAGCATTAGCTCCGGCTCTCATTCTTACTGATCCCTGACCCCTGATCCCTGACCCCTGTCCTTCTCACCACGTCAGCGCCCGCAGGGCACTCACACCTGCGCCAAGCAGCGCAGTCTCATCGTTCGGCTCCAGCACTTCCAGCGAATAGCTCTGCAGCGGGCTCAGTCTCACCATCGGCTCCAGGCACTCCCGCAGCGTCCCCAGGTTCAGAAAGCCCACATTGTGCCCTGTGTAGTAAAACCGTCCCGGCCCCGCCAGATGAATGAAGGAAGCCGTCGCCGCCGCCAGCGCCCGGTGCCACAGCATCACAAACTCCCGGCACTCGCGGTCGCCCTGCTTCGCCGCCGCAAAGACCTCCTCCGGCTCCTTGTCCAGAAACCGCAGGCGCATCGCGCGGTAGCCCATAATGCCTTCCAGGTGTCCCTGGCCGCCGCAGCCGCAGAAGCGCTCCTTCGGGTCAAGAGTGACGGTGATATGTCCGCCCTCCCAGACGCCCTCCACATAAGGCCAGCGCCCGTATCCAATGCCGTTTCCAATCGTCCACACACGCGTCAGCCGGTCAAGCTGTCCGCGCGTTGCCGCCACGCCCGCCGCAATCGCGTCCGCATCGTTGGCAATATGCACCGGAGCCTTGATCCCGCGCTTCTCAAGCAGCGCGCCAAGATCCTCCGCCATGTGCATGCCCTTTAGCTGCACCAGGTTGGGGCTGTCTTCCACAATTCCGTGCCGCACAATCCCCGGCACCGCCACGCCAATGGCCTGGATTGGTTCGCCGTTGTTCGCCAGCCCGGCAATCTGCTCCGCCAGCATTTCCACCAGCTCACTGCCCGGGACCGCAATCAGCGCATCCAGCTCGCAGGTATCCTCCGGAAATCGCACCGGTTTGCCTACCAACTTGTGACCTTTCAGCCGTCCCGCCACAAGATGTTCGGTCATCACAACGCCGATCGCTACCGTCATTGCGTTCCCCTCAAATAATCCAGTCTGTCGAAATCCAGACTGTCTGCAACCAGTCCGTCTGAGCCCAGCGCCGCCGGCCAAACCGGCTCAGCCCTGTGCCTGGTACTTTCCCAGCCGTCCCAGTCCGTTAAACGCGGCCACTTTATAGCACTCGGCCAGTGTCGGATAGTTGAATACTGTTTCCACGAAATAGTCAACGTTGCCGCCCAGCGTCATCACGGCCTGGCCAATGTGCACCAGCTCGCTCGCGCCTTCGCCAATAATATGCACGCCCAGAATCTTCCGCGTATCGCGGTGAAAAATCAGCTTCAGCCTGCCCGTCGTATCCCCGCGAATCTGCCCTCGCGCAGTCTCGCGATAATACGCCATGCCTACCTCGTACGGCACGTCCTCATCGGTCAGTTGTTCCTCGGTCTTGCCAATAAAGCTGATCTCCGGAATCGTATAAATTCCATACGGATAGAAACTCGGGTTCGACGCCGCTGCAGTATCGTCAAACGCCCGGTGCGCTGCAATCCGTCCCTGCTCCATTGACACTGAAGCCAGCGCCGGAAAGCCCACCACATCGCCCACAGCATAAATATGCGGCACCTTCGTCTGGTAGTCTCCGTCCACAGGAATTCTACCCCGCGAATCCGACTCCAGTCCCGCCGCCGCCAGGTTCAATTCGTCCACCGCGCCCTGCCGCCCAATCGCGTACAGCAGCGCGTCGCCGCTCACCCGCTTCTTGCTTTCAAGATTCGCCACCACGCTTCCATCCGGCATCTCTTCCACCGTGGAAACCTCTTCGCCCAGCCGCATCGTCACCCGGCTGTCGCGCAGGTGGTAGCTCAGCGACTCCACAATCTCCTGGTCGGCAAACTCCAGCAGCTTCGGCCGCTTCTCGATAATCGTCACCCGCACGCCCAGAATCGCGAACATGCAGGCATATTCCACACCAATCACGCCGCCGCCCACCACAATCAGCGTCCGCGGCAGCACCGGCAGGTCCAGCACCTGGTCGGAATTGATAATCGTGCGCCCGTTGATCGGCACCTTAGCGCTGGAAGCGGGCTTCGTCCCGACCGCAATAATGATCCGCTCGGACTCAATTGTCGTATCGCCCGTCGGTCCTTCCACGCGCAGCGTATTCGGGTCGGTAAAGTGCGCAATCCCATGCACCACGTCGATCCCGTTCCGCGACAGTTGCGCCTCCGTCACATCCACCTCGGTCTTCACCACAGATTGCACCCGGAAGGCCAGATCCGCCATCGTAATGCGTTCCTTCACCCGGTAGTTCATCCCGTAGACCGACTTGTAGTTATAGCCCGACAGATGCAGCACTGCCTCGCGCATCGTCTTGGACGGAATCGTGCCCGTATTCACGCACACGCCGCCCACCACCGACCGCGCCTCAATCACCACCACGCGCTTCTTCATCTTCGAGGCGGCCACGGCAGCGCGCTGCCCGCTCGGGCCCGAGCCAATGATAGCGAGATCGTATTTCACGGCGCTCATGCGTGTCGTTCTCTCCTGAACGGCCTTCCGGCCGGCTCCGTAGCAGGTCTGGAAGAGACCCCACAAATCGGAGCCTACCATATTGGTCTAAACATGCATGTGAAGACAAATGAAAAGCCCCGGAAGATTCCCAGGGCCTTATGGAATGCTTACGGAGAACCAGTTCGGGAATCACCAATCTCTGCTTCTTCCGACCCCTGACCCCTGACCCCTGCCGTCACGCCGTGACGGCTTTCATCGGCGCCTGCCACGCGCAGCTGTCCATCCGTCCGCCCTTCTGCGAATCATCCCCCAGGTGGAACTGCTTGATCATTCCATCCAGTTGGCCGGCCAGACTCGCCAGTTCCTTCAGCGCCGCCACAGATTGCTCCGAACCCATCGAATTCTCATGCGCCAGGTTTGAAATCTCACCCGCCGACATCGAAATCTCGCCCGCCGCCGCCGTCTGCTCCGTCGCTGCCGCCGCAATCAGCTGAATCTGCTGCTCCACTTCCTTCGACGAGACAATAATCTCCTCCAGACTCTTCCGCGCCCGGCCCGTCTCGCCTAATCCGGTCTCAACAGCCGTCTTGCTCTCTTCCATTACAGACAGCGTTGCCCGCGTCTCTACCTGAATGCTCTGGATCGTCCCGGCAATCTCCTCCGTCGCGCCCTTGGTGCGTTCCGCCAGCCGCCTTACCTCGCCCGCAACCACCGCAAAGCCACGCCCATGCTCGCCGGCCCGCGCCGCCTCAATCGCCGCATTCAGAGCCAGCAGGTTCGTCTGCTCGCTGATGCCCTGAATCACGCTCACCACCTTGCCAATCTCCTCACTCCGCGCCGCCAGCGAGTTCATCTTCTCCGCTACCAGCCCCGTCGCCTTGGCAATCTTCTCCATCGTCGCCGCCGCGGCCTGCATCACCGCGCCGCCCTGCTCCGCCGTCTCGGCGGAAATACGGCTCGCGCCAGCCGCCTGCGCCGCATTTCTGCCAATCTCGCCAATCGTCGCCGTCATCTCCTGCGCCGCCGCCGCAATCTGGTTTGTCCGGCTGGATTGCGTCTGCGCGTTGCCCAGCGTCTGCACCGCCTTCGCGCTGATCTCCTCAGACGAGTTCGTCAGCGTCTCAGCCCCCTGCGCCACCGCGCGCAGAACCGTCTGCATCGATTCCACGCACGTATTCAGCGCCGTACCCAGCCGACCAATCTCGTCCTCGCCCTTCACATCGGCATGTACCGAGAAGTCCTTCTCCGCCATCCGCTCCAGCAGCGCAATCCCCATCGCAATTCGCGGAGCAATCAGCGCCGTCAGCACCCGGCCGATCAGCGCGCACAGCACTGCAATGAACGCCGTCATCGCCACATTGATCCATGTCGCCCGCTGGCTCGCCCGCGTCACCTTGTCTGCGCTCTCCGTGCCGTACTTGATGTTCAGATCGAGATCCTTGCTCGCATCGTCCAGCGCACTGTGGAACTGCGCCTGCGTCGCATCGGCGGTCAGCACGTCCAGCCCATCGGCTGCATTATTGGCCGCCATCAGCGCCACGCCCTTGTTGCTCTTCTCCATGTACTTTGCCCAGTTCGCCGTAAATCTCTGGTACACCTCGCGCTCGCCCGCATACATGATCAGCGGCTCATACCGCTTCTGCGCCCCCTCAAGCTCCAGCAGGGCATCCTGCCGCTTCGCCGTATATGCCGCCGTGCAGGCCGCATTCTGGCACAGCAAAATGTCCAGGTCCTCCAGGCGAACCGTATCAATCGCGCCGCGCATCTTCGACAGCTCCACCACCGCCGGCAGCGCCGAGCTGCTCACATCGTGGCTGCTCACGGCAATCGAGTGAAACGTAAGGAACGTAAACACCCCCAGCGCCACGCACAGCCCGCACACCATGCCAAAGGCATACACAAACTTGGTAGAAACAGGCAGATTCTTCAGGTTCACCATAAACAGGAACTCCCTCCAACGAGCGACATCCCTGTTCATCGGCGCGTTCAATAACGGACTTGAGTCACACCGGCCCAATCTCCCGAATCCTTTCCCGTCATGACCGAAGAGAGCCGCAGGCTTCAGTTCGGGAAGAAACAAATGAGAAAGTCCGGACTTCGGTCCATGGCCAGAGACCTTTCGGCGCGGCTTCTGACGATAGCCCGATTTTTCGATACAAATCAGTCCGTAACGAGCGCATTGGAACGAGTGCGTTGGCGAGGATGCGCAACTCGACATCCGCCCCCACTTCCAATACACAAGATCATTGACCTGGGACGCTCATGGATTGAACCAACCAACCGCATCCTTGCGCGATGTCATCATCTCGTAACATCCCACCTGTACTGTGAGGTGGCATTTCTCAAGAGCCCGTCCCCCGCAAGCTGACCAAATCTCTCAGGTCTTACAAGGAGTCCCGGCATGAGTGCTTGTAGCAAGAGCATCCTTCACAGAACTGGATACATCGCCGCATTGGCCGTTGGATTGACAGCCTTACCGATTGCGATAGCGCAATCGACGGGATTGACCATCGCGGAAACGGGATCGACCCTGATCTATCCTCTGTTCAAGGGCTGGATCGACGCGTACTCCAAAGTCGATCCCGGCGTGCATATGACAGCCGGCGCCACCGGCTCCGGCGCGGGCATCGCTCAGGCCATCGCCAGGCAGGTACAGATCGGAACCTCCGACGCCTACATGTCCGACAACGAAGCGATGGCCAACCCTCACATACTCAATATCCCCATCGCGATCTCGGCCCAGACCGTGCAAGTGAATCTGCCGGAACTGCGCGGCCGCGGACTCAAGCTCAGCGGCCCCGTCCTGGGCGGCATCTATTCCGGAACCATCCGCACATGGGACGCGGCACCCATCGCCGAACTCAATCCCGGAGTCAGCCTTCCGCACCATGCCATCGTGCCTGTTCGCCGCGCTGAAGGCTCGGGCGATACCTTCATCTTCACGCAGTTCCTGAGTTTTTCCGGCCCGGATGCGCACGATTCATGGGAGCAGAAGATTGGCTATGGCACCACGGTCAATTGGCCATCGGTATCAGGCATGCTGACAGCAACCGGTAACCAGGGAATGGTGCAGACAATTGCTCGCACGCCCTATGCGATTGGCTACGTCGGCGGCAGCTTTCAGGATGATGCGGCCAAGGCCGGCCTCATCGCCGCAATGCTGCAGAATCAGGACGGACAATTTCTGCTTCCCACGCCCGCAACCATCACCGCAGCCGCTGCGGAACTCACGCCGCGCACGCCCGTCGATGAGCGCCTGACCCTGGTCTTCGCCTGACCCTGGTCTTCGCGCCCGGCTCCAATTCGTATCCGCTCATCAATTACGAATACGCCATGGTCTCTGACCAGCAGCCGAACCAGCAGACCGCCCAAGCCGTCAGCAACTTCCTGCTCTGGTGCATCTCGCCGCAGGGCGGCAGCGCGGATAGCCTCCTGAAGCCAGTACACTTCATCGCGTTGCCGACTTCCATCCGCGCTCGCAGCGAATTGCAGATCGCCAAAATCCACTAGCTTGATCCAGCAGGTTGGTCCCGTAGTTTGATCCAGGAAACCGGAAGGAAATCGCTCATGCCAATTGACATCAATTCCGTAGCGAGCCAGCCCCGCACGGTGCAGCAGTACATTGACGAGTTGCCAGTCTGGCCCGATGGCACACATCTTCCCTCCACGCCCATGACCAGCATGCAGCGCCTCATCTGGATGCTGGCCGCGGCGGGCAAGTTCTTTGAAGGCTTCGTCGTCTTCATGACCGGTGTGGCTCTGCCGCTCATCGCGCGCCAGTTCGAAATCGGCCCCGCGCAGCGCGGCCTCGTAACGGCCGCAAGCCTCTGCGGCATCCTCGTAGGAGCCGTCGGCCTCGGCACCTTGTCAGACCAGTTCGGCCGCAAAGCAATGTTTATCGTGGAGATGATCATCTTCACAGCATTCCTTGGCGCAGCCGTCTTCTGCACCAGCTTTATCTCGCTGGTCATCTGCCTCTTCGGGCTCGGCCTCGCGCTCGGCTGTGACTACCCCACGGCGCACATGATCATCTCCGAGAGCATTCCCAGCACCAGCCGGGGCAAGCTCGTGCTCGGCGCATTCGCATTCCAGGCCGTCGGCGCGGTAGCCGGCGCAGCCGTTGGATACGCAGTGCTGACCATCGTCCCCAATCTCGATGCCTGGCGTTGGATGTTTGCCACAGCGGTTATACCCGCGGCCGTGGTCACCGTAGCCCGTTTCTGGATCACAGAGAGCGCCAACTGGCTGCATTCCAAAGGCAACACGGAGCGCGCCACCGTGGCTGCCCAGAAACTCCTGGTACGCACCCCGCAATATCCGCAGAATGTCGTCCTGATGCAAAAGGCGGCTCCGGGACACGGGCATGGCGGCGGATCGTTCTTCTCCTTGTTCCAGAAGCGCTACCGTCGCGCCACCATTCTCGCCTCCGTGCCCTGGTTCCTTCAGGATCTCGCCACCTACGGCATCGGCATCTTCGCGCCAACCATCCTCGCCACAGCCTTCGGGCATAAGGCGGAACATGTGCGCAGCATGAGCGATCTCATCGCCAATGCCACGGAGGGCGCCAAAGGCGACGCCATGATCACCCTTCTGCTGATCATCGGCATCATCTTTGCCGTCATGCTGGCAGACAAGGTGGGCCGCATCCGCCTGCAGATCATCGGCTTCATCGGCTGCGCCGTGGGTCTGCTCATCGCTTCGTTGTCCGTCGGCCTCACCGGCACTCTTTCGGTCGTGCTCATCTTCATCGGCTTCATGCTCTTCCAGTTCATGACCAACCTTGGCCCCAACGCGCAAACCTACCTGCTGGCCGGCGAAGTCTTTCCCACCGCCATCCGAGGCGCGGGCGCAGGCTTCGCCGCGGCCTTCGCAAAAATCGGCGCAGTCGCGACCGCATTCCTGTTTCCCATCCTGCTGGATGTGGTCGGAACACGGATGCTGCTCTACGGCCTCATCATCAGCTCATTGCTGGGCGCAGTGGTCACCTGGTTCTTCCGCATTGAAACAGCAGGCGTCAACCTCGACCAGATCGATGAGATCGCCGCAGCCACCCCGGAAAAATCGAAAGCAATTGCCTGAACCAGCCGAGGAGCAGCCATCAGCCGCTCCCCGATCTTTCGCTTCGTGTCACGGCGCGGCTGAACTTCAGCCGTGCCGTAGGGCAAGCAGGATGAATGCGGCTTCAGCCGCTGAGGAATGATTTTTGTAAGCCGCTACGGCAAATTTTCACTTTTTCCGCAGCCTGTTCAGCCCTCGGAATAAGCCCTCGCGCTGAGCTAAGGTTCCAGCACCAGCTCGCAGATGGCTCCGTAGCAGTTAAGCATGACCCTTGCCGCGAGCCGTGCATCCTCACCGGGGGGATAACGATCGCTCCACTTTGCCGCCTCGGCCTTCTCCTGCATCGGGTGCGGTACCATGCCGACCGGCAGGGCTGATACTACTCCGCCGGACGACAGCAGAACCCGGAATTCCGCTGTCCCTTTCAATCCGCCCGCCGCGCCGATCTTCCAGCTCCGCATCGCCTGCAAATCCGCGCGTCCATCAGGTGTCTGCGTCATTTTCGCAGCGGCTTTAGCCGCATCCAGCTTTGTCCGCAGCTCTTTCGCGCGCGGAGGGTCAATCTTGATCCGAACACCCATGCGGTCCGTCGTCGGCAGAGTAGCCAGTGCATCGGCATAGGCGGTCGCAGCATCCGCTAGTTTCTTCTCGGCCATCAGGACGTCGCCAAGATGCTCTCCGACCTCGGCGTTTTCGCGCATCGTCATTGCCGGCCGAATCCATGCCTCGGCGTCCGCGGCTTTATCTTCCTTGAACAATATCCATGCCTCGGCGTCCGCGGCTTTATCTTCCTTGAACAATATCCAGCCCATGGTGTCCCAGCAGGCTGTTATTAGAAAACTCTTCTGGCGCAGTAATGCTTGCGCTTCGCCGCCAGTCCAGGTGCGCGACTCCGCCGCCAGTTGTGCAAGGACGGCACGTTCGGTCTGTTCAGCCAGCGGAAGATCGCGTCCCGCTACCGCGAGTTCGTAGCTGGCGTCATTGCGCCGCGTCAGGTCCGCGGAATCCTTTGCGATTGCCAGCATCAACGGCTCACCGGCGTCGATATCGCCGCCACGCATCTCGGCCTCGCCCAGGACCAGACGGAAACCTTCTTCTTTTCGCGCATCCTCGGTCAGCACACCCTCGGCTGCTTTAGCCTGTTTCAGCGCTCCCGCATTGTCTTGCTGGCTCAGCAGCATCTGCACAGCCTGGACGGATGGCGTGGGATTCGCTGGCGCGCGCTTCTGCCACCGTGTCAGCGTATCGAGAGCCGCGGCATTGTCACCGGTCATGCCTTGCAGACTGGACAGATTGCGATAGGCGAACTCAGCTTCGGGATGCAGGTCAATCTCTTTGGCGTAAAGCTGCATCGCCTCTTTTTGATTGCCACGATGCATGGCGACCGCGCCAAAATCTCCCCAAAGGTCTCGCGCATTGGCGTCCAGCGCCTGCGCCTGTTTCAGGTTTGTTTCGGCCTCATCGTAACGGCCCTCGCGTATCTCGTCATTGGCTTGATCGACGAGGTGTCGGGCCTGCTCCTGAGTTGTGCTGAAAGAACCGGTGCCGGCGCTTACTCCGGGTGCGTTGATCAGTTGCAGGAATGGCACGCTGCCTACGCCGCAAGCCTCGTACCAGTCCGCGTAAGCCTTCATCTCGGCGACCGGAACATTCTTCTGCAACACCGTCAACCGGCGTTCGGCAAATAGCGATCCATCCTTCAGGCGATAGGTGACGTCGCAGTTGGCGCGCGGCGTATGCTCGTGAATCGCCTCTGGCAATTCCATGTTCCAGCCTTGCGGCAGCTTCATCTCCAGTGTGGACGAGTCGGTACGTGGCGCACCCAGATCGAGCGGCGAGCGCGGCAAATTCTTCTCGTCAACGACCGGCAACAGCGTCGGCCCGAAGGCTGCCGTCACTCGGTTTTCGCCCCAGTCCTTATTGCGATCACGATGATAGTGAAAGCGGATCGTCAACGGCAGCGCTGGATCGCTGGCATGCTCGACTTCAACCTCGCTCACCTTGCCGCCAAAGCCGTAATTTGCCATCAGCGCCTGGACCAGTTCCTCATACTTTGCCGCCGAGACCTGGCGCAGCGCGGCACGCAGAAGCACCTCCATGTCATCGTGGTGCGTCATTGTGATCGTGGAGTCGCTGGCGAGCGCCCCATCGAGCGCCCCGCTCACCGTGAAGGTCGACTCCTGTTTGAAGGGCAGATCCGTCGGCGTATGAGCGATAGCCGCCGGTCCGGTCTGCGGCACAACCAGCACATCCTTGTCCCGCACCACGGCCAGCAAGACACGGTAGTCTGCAACCTCGCTCGTTGAGTCCAGCCAAACGTCCTTCCCGTCCACCGCAACCCGCGTGATCAGGTGGTTGAAGCGCTCGCGGGCGAAGGAACGGCATGATTGAAGCGGATGCCGGGGCCAACCAGCACCGCATCCGGCTGGAGTCCCAGCGCCAGGAGCATTGCGGCAAGCAGCGTGTGCTTGTCCTTGCAATCGCCATACTGGTTATCGAGCACCGCAGCAGCCGTATGCGGTTGATAGCGTCCGATGCCAAGTGCCACGCCGACGTAGCGAATCTGCCCGGAGACCCAGGCGTAAACCGCACGAACCTTTTCCTCCTGCGTTGTCTTGTCGGCGGTGATCTCGGCGACCTTGGCGCGAATCGTATCGTCGGGCTTCATCCGGTCACCCACAAGGCTGCGATACCACGCGCCGACCGACTCCCAGCTCGGGAAGGTGGTCCATGCGATGTCCGGCAGTGAGCCGTCGGTGGCGTCCTGCTGCTCGGCCGGGGACAGCGGCTGCGACTCCTTCGTCTTCTTCATTGCTTCGGCTTCGGTTCCGGTCGTAGGGTCTAACTGTTTCCAGCTCCAGCGATAGATATGCCGTCCATCGGCGTCGCTTTCCGCAAGCTGCGCCTTCGATTCTGGCTTCGTCCAAACCGTCAACTTCAAGCCCGTTGGTACGCGAAGGTCCACGGTCTGATCTTCGATGACCGCTTCTCTCAAAAAATTCTCCGCACCCCAGAACTGACCGGGTGCTTCCGCCGCCGTGCGGACGTTGTGTGTCTGCCACTCCAGCGTATCGCCGACGCGCAGTCCCTTGACCGGCACTTGCTTGATCATCAAGTCGCTGTAAAACGGCGCCTGCTGGGTAACCGGAGCCGCCTGCTCTTGCACATCGCCGAGCGGCGTCTCGACCATGGTGCCATCGGGATGCCGAACACGCACGTAGACAAACTCCGTGTGCTGCGATTGTTTCGCATAGAAGGTGCTGACCACGCTGAACTGCTTCGCGGCAGCCTCCGATTGCACGGCGACTATCATCGTTTCAGTCTGTTCACCGGTGCCATCGGCCTTCATATCGAGGATCGTGTTGGCGTGGCGAATAACGAATGATTCCGCGGAGTATGAGCCCGCGGGTTCCCCGGCCGCGGACAGCACGGCAAATAGCCCGGCAAGGGCAAGAAAAAGTGTTCGGTTCACGATGTAAGAAACTTAGCAGAAGTTTTCGGCGGACGCGACCCGACCTGAGAAAACGTAGCGAATGCAGGCGCTCAGGATGGCGCGACATCGTTTGTCCACGCGATGCCGTCTGATCTAACGGATGAAAAATCGGGAACAATTTGCCTTATTCGCCTTTTGTTCCATTACTAAAGTCCATTGCCCTTTCGTACCGTCTCACCCCTTCAGATAGTTTGCATAAAATTAACCCCATTTGTGAAACACTCATAATCAGCAGGCAGAAAGGCCCGAATCCTTGGATTCGGGCCTTTCTGCTTTTCTGATCTCTGCCTAAAGGAGCTCCATGCGAAACCTAACCGTCCGTGTCCCCGATGAAGTCTATGACGCCGCCAGGGTCTACGCCTCTCGTCACCGAACCTCCATCTCCTCCGTCGTCGCCGACTTTCTCTTTACCCTCCGTAACCTAAGCCGTGATAATCAGGCCCACGAAAACAAACCCATATCTCCCGGCACGAAGCCATCCAACTTGCACAGTTCCGAAATGAAGATGGCATAAAGATTTTTATAAGGAGTGTGGAACCTTCCGCAACCCCAACAAAAAACATCACTTCAGAAACAGCCTTGCACAGGATAACTCCTGCGATTGTCCAGAATCGAACAGTTCCAAATCGAATACTTAAACCCGCTCACTGCATCTTGTAATTGACGCCCCCACGAACGGAGCCTACGCTGAAATCATGGAATTCAAAGTCATAGAACTGGAAAAGGAGCCGATCGATTTCGACCTCCAGTTCCAGCCCGGCAGCATTCACTACGGCGATGAAGCCGCGCAATCCGGCCCGCTCTCAACCAGCGGACGCGCCGAAGTCCTCCACGAGCACCACGGACCCCGGCAGATCATCTCCGACATTCGTCTCAAAGGCCACTTCGCAGGCAGCTTCGAACTCCCTTGCGCCCGCTGCGTCGAACCCGTTGAAACCGCTCTCGAAGGCGACTTCGACCTGATCTTCCGCCCCGTCGGCGCCGATTCCGGCCCCAGCGAGCGATCCATAACTGCAGAAGAAACAGAAATCGGGTATTATCAAAAAGACAGTCTGTTGCTTGAAGATGTGCTGCGCGAACAGGTGCTTTTGTCCCTGCCGGCCAGAACCCTGTGCAAGCCCGACTGCAAGGGACTTTGCCCGCGCTGCGGCCTGAACCGCAATACAGACTCCTGCTCCTGCGAGCAGGAAGCAAGCGATCCCCGCTGGGAGGCGCTTGCCGGACTTCGTGGCACGGTAAAGCCCTGAAAAAAGATACTTTGGGCATTTGCCCAGCCGGGATCTAGCCTTGACCAGTTGCATGGATGGCTAGTCCCACGAAAGGAATTGCACCATGCCTAATCCGAAACGGCGTCACTCCACGCGCCGCACCGCCCTCCGCCGTTCTCACGACTTCCTCACCGCCACCGGCCTCTCTGAGTGCCCGGTGTGCCACGAGAAGAAGCTGCCCCATCGCGCCTGCCCCAAGTGCGGTGAGTACAAGGGCCGCCAGGTTCTCGAAGTGAAAGAAGCTGCCAAGTAGGTTCCGGAACAGGTATTCTGGGCACCCATGCTCATTGACATCGTTCTTGACGCCTTCGGCTCCGACAAAGCCCCCGAACCTGAAATTCGGGGCGCTATACTAGCTTGCCGCACGCTTCCCGTCCGGGTGCATCTTGTCGGCCCGGAACCGGAACTGCGCGACCTGCTCGACGAGCATCTTGAAGACGAAGATCTGCCCATCGTCATCCACCACGCCTCAGAGCGCATCGGAATGGACGAAAAGGCCGCGCACGCCGTCCGCACCAAAAAGGACAGCACCATGCGCGTCGGCCTCAAGCTTATCCGTGAGCACAAGGCCGTCGGCTTTGTCACCGCCGGCAACACCGGCGCGGCAATGGCTACGGCCAAGATGGTCCTCGGCGCTTTGCCCGGCGTCGATCGGCCCGCGCTGGCCACACCCATGCCTACTGTTACAGGAAACCCTTGCGTCCTGCTGGATGTAGGCGCCAACGTGGATTGCAAGGCGCATAATCTCGAGCAATTCGCTGTAATGGGCGAGATGTATTCGCGAAGCGTCTTCAAAGTCCGTTCGCCACGCGTCGGCCTGCTCTCGATCGGGGAAGAAGAGACCAAAGGCAACGAGCTTACGCACGAAGCGACCCCACTTCTAAAGGCGCTTCCAATCAATTTCGTCGGCAATGTCGAAGGCCGCGACATCTTTAACGGCAACGCAGACGTAATTGTCTGTGATGGCTTTGTCGGTAATGTTGCCCTGAAAACCAGCGAAGGCATCGGACGCTTTGTTCGCGATGCTCTGCGCGCCTCTCTGAATACGACTGTGACCGCGAAAGTCGGTGCATTGCTCTCGCGCCAGGCGTTCAATGACTTTCGCCGCCGCCTGGACTACACCGAGTACGGCGGCGCACTACTGCTAGGTGTGCGCGGCGTATGTATCATTGGCCACGGTTCATCGAATGACAACGCCATCTTCAATGGCATTCGCGTAGCCTATGAGTTTGCCAAATCCGGCACGAACGAGAAGATCGAGCGCGAGTTCGCCAGTCGTCCTCAGCGCCCTTCGAATCCTCCCGCCGCTGGTCCAGACGCCACGATTCAATGAGATTCAGCGGTCATACCGGTTAAAGTGGTGTGCATGAGATTTTCGGGGCGATTCTTATTCATCTGTCTTTTGGTGCAAATAGCTGCCAGCATCGCATCCAGTCAGAAGCCATCAGCAGCCCCGTCGGTTGCGGAAAAGCAGCAACTCGTTCTCCTTGACACCGACATCGGCGATGATATCGACGACGCTTTTGCGCTCTCTCTGCTTCTCAAAAGCCCCGAAGTAAAGCTTCTCGGCATCACAACAGCCTTCGGAGACACGCCGCTTCGCGCTCGTCTCGTCGATCGCTATCTCGCCGCTGTTGGCCGAACGAACATTCCCGTTGCCGCAGGCATCCAGAGCACGCAGACAAACGGTTTTACCCAGGCAGCCTATGCCAGCCGCCAACCGGCCCGCAAATATCCTGACGGCATCGCATTCATACTCAGCCAGATTCGCCAGCACCCCGGTCAGATCACGCTTATTGCCATTGGGCCGCTCGGCAATGTGGGAGCCGCCATCAAGCAGGATCCTGCCACCTTCCGTAAACTCAAGCGCGTGGTCATCATGGGCGGCAGCGTTCATCGTGGCTATGGACCAGTTGGGACCCCACCTACGGTTGAGTGGAACACCAAGAATGATCCAGCGGCCATGCGAGCGCTTCTGGCCTCCGGCGTTCCGGTCTTCATCATGCCGCTGGATTCGACCCAGATCCATCTGGATGAAAATGGCCAGGACCGGCTCTTCAGCTATGGCTCTCCGGTAACGGATCAGTTGACGATTCTTTATCATCAATGGAAGACATTGAGCGGCTGGCATCCGACCGGACCCAACTTATTTGACCCTGTCGCAGCAGCTTATGCACTCAAACCCGAAATTTGCCCCATGCAGCCGATACGCCTAAACGTGGACGACAAGGGTATGACATCCCCTGAAGAGGGTGCTCCAAACGCCCAGGTCTGCCTGAAGTCCGACGAAAAAGGCTTCCTGGACTTTCTTTTAGGCAGGATCGCGCCTGCGATGGCTCCCAAGACCCCGTGAGTTATATAAAAACTTCGCCGGACAGCAAGTTTTCGACATGCGGGTGTATTGACCCTGCACAGAATTCTTGTTATTGTTAAAAGGTTCCGCAAGAACGCCTCTTTTTGTGCGTCATGACGAAGTTGAGGTGAGCCGGAGCCGAGTTGCCAATTGAACTCGTGTCATCCTGTGGTCGATGCAGTATTTTCGGCCAGACAAGCTCTGAAGTCAGCTCTCATTCTTGCGAGGGCAGGAGCATGAAGTCGAAGGCGCAAAAGCTTTTTAAGTAAGTGACCTTCGCAGATATTCGCTACGGCGCTCGCGCGTTCTTCACCTTGAAGGGCTATGCGAGCCGGAACCGCGAAACGGAACTGACTTCCAGGGCTGGATTAAAGCCTGATGGAACGTGCAGTCACCGTCGCGGCTCTCGTCTGAACGGGAAGAAAGCAGACGCGAAGCAGCTATTGGGCTTCTGTGCGTTTTGTCGGGCCAAATGGGCCCCACAACCGCAAGAGCCCGAAATGCGTGCGGCGCACTGCAATGAAGTTGAGGGTTTTTGGGTAAGGAGTTTCGGTTTGCCTACTTTTAATCAGCTTGTTCGCAAGGGGCGCACGGCGCCTCGTTACAAGACGGCCTCGCCGGCCCTGCAGGCCTCGCCGCAGAGGCGTGGTGTTTGCACGCGTGTGTATACGCAGACGCCTAAGAAGCCAAACTCGGCGTTGCGTAAGGTGGCCCGTGTACGGCTGACCAACGGCATTGAAGTGACGACCTATATTCCAGGTATCGGCCACAACCTGCAGGAGCACTCGATTGTGCTGATCCGCGGCGGTCGTGTGAAGGATCTCCCTGGCGTGCGCTATCACGTAGTGCGCGGGACGCTGGACTCGGTGGGCGTGGCCAATCGTAAGCAGAGCCGCTCCAAGTATGGCGCCAAGCGTGCCAAGGCTGGCGCAGCAACGCCGGCGAAGGGTAAGAAGTAGGCGCTTCGTGCCGTCCTGATTTTGGACTGGCAGAGGTGCTTGATTGAGGCGGTTCCCGGACGGAGCATGGTGCCGGGACTGGGGTAGCAGAAGCAGCGCGTTGAGCGCGAAAGGGTTTTGAAGAACTATGCCGAGAAAAGGGCACATTGCGAAGCGGGAAGTGGCGCCCGATCCGGTTTACGGATCGACGCTCGTCACCAAGTTTGTGAACTCGATGATGTGGGGCGGAAAGAAGTCCACCGCGCAAGGCATCTTCTATCAGTCGATGAAGAACCTTGAATCAAAAGGTGGCGACGAGGCCCTGAAGCTCTTTAAGAAGGCTGTCGAGAACTGCAAGCCCCTGCTCGAAGTGAAGACCCGTCGTGTGGGCGGCGCCAACTACCAGGTTCCGATCGAAGTGAACCCGGAGCGGCGCACCTCGCTCGCCATTCGCTGGCTTATCACCTACGGTCGTAGCCGTGGTGAAAAGGGCATGGTAGACAAGCTCTCGAACGAACTGCTGGATGCTGCAAATGGCCGCGGCGCTGCGATGAAGAAGAAGGAAGACGTCCACCGCATGGCGGAAGCAAACAAGGCCTTTGCTCACTATCGCTGGTAAGGCGCTTCGGGCTGTCTTAGTTTTGGGCCGAGGTTTTGGACTGAGATTGTTGTACGAATAACGGCGGTTAATACCGCAAGGAAGAATTGACGTGGCTCGCACTATACCTCTGAATCGTTGCCGCAATATCGGCATCATGGCGCATATCGACGCCGGTAAAACGACAGCGACAGAGCGCATCCTGTTTTACACGGGCATCACGCACCGCATCGGCGAAGTGCATGAGGGTACCGCGACCATGGATTACATGGAGCAGGAGCAGGAGCGCGGCATTACGATTACGTCGGCCGCGACGACCTGCATGTGGAATAACATCCGCATCAATATCATCGATACGCCGGGCCACGTCGACTTTACTGCTGAGGTGGAGCGCTCGCTTCGTGTTCTGGACGGCGCCGTTGCTGTGTTCGATTCGGTAAGCGGCGTACAGCCTCAGACTGAAACAGTGTGGCGTCAGGGCGACAAGTACAAGGTGCCGCGCATTTGCTTTGTGAACAAGATGGACAAGAACGGCGCCGATTTCGAGCACGTGATTGACACCATCCGCAAGCGGCTTGGCGCACGTCCCGTTGCACTGCAGATTCCGATTGGCGCCGAGGCGAACTTCAAAGGTGTCGTAGATCTGATCGAGATGAAGGCGGTCCTCTGGCACGACGAGACGATGGGCGCAAAGTACGACGTGGAAGAGATTCCCGCCAACTTGGTTAAGAAGGCCGAGGCTTTCCGCACGCAGTTGATTGAGGCCATCGCCGAAACCGACGACTTGCTTCTGGAGAAGTTCCTCGAGGGTGAGCTGCCGACGATCGCCGAACTCAAGGCCGGCATCCGCAATGCTGTGAAAGAGTTGAAGGTCTTCCCGGTAATCTGTGGTTCGGCCTTTAAGAACAAAGGTGTGCAGACGCTGCTCGACGCGGTGGTGGATTATCTTCCCAGCCCGCTCTTCCCGGTAATCTGTGGTTCGGCCTTTAAGAACAAAGGTGTGCAGACGCTGCTCGACGCGGTGGTGGATTATCTTCCCAGCCCGCTGGACAAGCCTCCGGTCGAGGGTATTAACCCCTCGAACCATGCCGAGATTGTGATCCGTAAGGCCGAGGACAGCGAACCGCTTTCGGCACTGGTCTTCAAGCTGATCAACGATCCCTTCGGCAAGCTCTCGTTTATCCGTATCTACTCGGGCGGGCTCAAGACGGGCGACACCATTCTAAACCCCCGCACCGGCAAGACCGAGCGCGTGGGCCGTCTTGTGAAGATGCACGCCAACAAGCGTGAAGACATTACCGAGATCTACGCCGGCGACATTTGCGCGTGCGTGGGCTTGAAGGATCTGAAGACCGGTGACACACTTTCTTCGCCGCAGCATCCGATTGCGCTGGGCGCGATTACGTTCCCGGAGCCTGTGATCTCGGTGGCGATTGAGCCGAAGACCAAGGCTGACCAGGAGAAGATGGGCATTGCGCTCTCACGGCTGGCGGATGAGGACCCGACTTTCAAGGTTCGTACGGACGAGGATTCAGGGCAGACGATTATCAGCGGTATGGGCGAATTGCACCTCGAGATTCTTGTGGATCGCATGAAGCGCGAGCACAAGGTCGAGGCCAATGTAGGCGAGCCGAAGGTTGCCTTCCGCGAGACGATCCGCAAGACCGCCGAGGCCGAAGGCAGGTACATCCGTCAGACTGGTGGTTCGGGCAACTACGGCCATTGCTGGCTGCGTATTGAGCCAAACGAGCCGGGCAAGGGCTACGAGTTTGTCAACGAGATCAAGGGCGGCTCGGTTCCCAGGGAATACATCAAGCCGATCGACCAGGGTGTTCAGGGCGCGCTGGAACTGGGCATCCTGGCGGGCTTCCCGATCGTAGACGTGAAGGTGTTCCTGTTCGACGGCAGCTATCACGATGTGGACTCGAACGAAATGGCCTTCAAGTTCGCGGGCTCGATTGCGTTCAAGGAAGCGGCAAGGAAAGCTTCGCCGGTCCTGTTGGAGCCTGTGATGGCCGTTGAAGTGACGGTGCCGGAAGAGTTCATGGGCACCATCATCGGCGACATCAATTCTCGCCGCGGACGCATTGAAGGCATGGAGCATGCGGGTGGTTCGCAGGTCATTAAGGCGATCGTGCCGCTCAAGGAGATGTTCGGCTATGTGAACGACATTCGTTCGTCCACGCAGGGCCGCGCATCGTACTCGATGCAGTTCGCGCGCTACGAAGAGGCCCCGCGCATGATTGCCGATGAGATCATCGGTCGCGCGCAGGGCGGTAGATAAGTTTTCATGCTTCGCGGCATTGACACGGAGCATAAAGAAAAAGTTTTGGGGCTGGAGCCGCGTGGGCGGCGCCCCGATGTGAAACAGGCAGTAGGAGCTACGAAAGGGATTCGGGACTTTTATGGCGAAGGAAAAATTTGATCGTTCGAAGCCGCACGTGAACGTGGGAACGATTGGTCATATTGATCATGGCAAGACGACTTTGACGGCGGCGATCACGAAGGTGTTGTCCAAGCACAACCCGAAGATCGCGTTCCGTTCGTTTGATTCGATCGACAACGCACCTGAGGAGCGGGAGCGCGGCATTACGATTGCGACGGCGCACGTGGAGTATGAGACGGCGAACCGTCACTATGCTCACGTGGATTGCCCCGGCCACGCCGATTACATCAAGAACATGATCACCGGTGCGGCGCAGATGGACGGCGGCATTCTGGTGGTTGCCGCGACCGACGGCCCGATGCCGCAGACCAAGGAGCACGTGCTTCTGGCTCGCCAGGTTGGTGTGCCGTACATCGTGGTGTTCCTGAACAAGTGCGACTCGGTGGAAGACGAAGAGCTGACGGACCTGGTGGAGATGGAAGTTCGTGAGCTTCTTTCGAAGTACCAGTTCCCGGGCGACGATGTGCCGGTGGTTCGCGGCTCCGCTCTTGGCGCTTTGAACGGCGATCCCAAGTGGGAAGCGAAGATCGACGAGCTGATGGAGGCGGTGGACAAGAACATTCCGCAGCCGGATCGCGCGATTGATCTGCCGTTCCTGATGCCGATTGAAGATATTTTCTCGATCTCCGGGCGTGGCACTGTGGTGACGGGCCGTATCGAGCGCGGCAAAGTCAAGGTGGGCGAGGAAGTCGAGATCGTGGGCTTCCGTGAGACGCGCAAGACGGTAGTGACGGGCGTGGAAATGTTCAAGAAGCAGCTGGACGAAGGTCTTGCTGGGGACAACGCCGGTCTGTTGCTGCGCGGCATTCCGAAGGAAGATGTGGAGCGCGGCATGGTGCTGGCGAAGACCGGTTCGATTACGCCGCACACGCGCTTCAAGGGCGAGGTTTACGTGTTGAGCAAGGAAGAAGGCGGCCGTCATACGCCGTTCTTCAAGGGCTACCGTCCGCAGTTCTACTTCCGCACGACGGATGTGACGGGGACGGCGGAGCTTCCTGAAGGCGTGGAGATGGTGATGCCGGGCGACAACGTGCAGCTGGTAGTTGAACTGCACACGCCGGTGGCGATGGAAAAGGGCCTGCGGTTTGCGATTCGCGAAGGCGGGCGGACGGTGGGCGCGGGTACTAT
>Ga0208193_1000326_pt1 | contig 29003 bp, 19 predicted proteins | sample June2015DPH_17_2_FD_184716 | JGI IMG/M metagenome (GOLD analysis project Ga0208193, IMG submission 184716) | Peatland microbial communities from SPRUCE experiment site at the Marcell Experimental Forest, Minnesota, USA - June2015DPH_17_10... | ecosystem: Environmental > Terrestrial > Soil >... | reverse complement strand
TTCATGGCCGCAAATACCGAAGTTCCGGCCTGCACTTCCGGCGACGCCTTCGCCACGGCCGCTCCCACCTTCGAGCGCCTCCAGCGGGTCGCCAATTCCTGCGAGCGCATTTACCACCGCGCCCTAGAGCAACTCCAAGCCAAAGTGGGGCAGGCGCTTTCGCCTGCCAACCCCGATGCTCCGCCGCAGCCCCCGCAACCCGAAACCGCGCCCGCTCCCCCCGCCGCACCCCCGCAACCCGAACAATCCAAAACCAGTTCCGCGAAATTGGGTTCGTTCCGTCAAAATCTGAAAACCCCGCCTGCCGCAGCCTCAAAACCACCCGACGCGCCGCCGCCTGCCGGACCGCTTACCAGCCAACCCGCTCCAAGGCCCATCCCAGACCCCGATGGAAGCAATTGACGCCGCCTTGCAAGGGAATCAAATCGTGGCGCGCGCACTCGTGCGTGCAGCGTTCACACTCGCATGAACGCGCTTCGTGTTGCCCTACCCGCATGAACCACATCCACGCCCCAATTGCAGGCACGCCGGCGCTCCCACCCGCCTTCTCCCGCTATGATTGAGTTTCGCCATCCCATGACACAATCCCCGCTCCGGCGCATCGTCACCATCTTGAATATTGTCATCGCAATCGCCGTGGTGGCCGCCTTGGGAATTGTCTACTGGTTCGCGTGGCGGCCCCTGCCGCAGCGCTCGGGCGTTATCGAGGCTCCCGTCGCCGCGCCCGTTCAGGTCGCGTTCGACGCCCGCGGCGTGCCGCACATTCACGCCGCCAGCATAGACGACGCACTCTTCACGCAAGGCTACGTCACCGCGCAAGACCGCCTGTGGCAGATGGAAGGCCTGCGCCGATACTCCGCCGGCGACCTCGCCGAAGTGATCGGGCCCAGCGCTCTCGAAGCCGATGAGGAGGCGCGCCGCCTGCGCGTTCGACGCATCGCCGAGGACGCTTACGTCACCCTGCCGCCAGGCGACCGCGCCGCCGCTGCCGCCTATGCGCGCGGCGTCAACCACTTCATCGCCACCCATCTCGGCAATCTGCCCGTCGAGTTCAGCCTGCTGGGGTATCAGCCGCGCCCCTGGAGCGCCGTGGATACACTCATCATCGGCCTGTACATGTTTCGCGATCTCACCACCACATGGAAGACCGATATCGTGAAGCGCAACATGCTCGCAACGGGCAATCCGCAAAAGGTGGATTTTCTGTTTCCCACCCGCACCGGCCTCGACCTCCAGCCCGGGTCCAACGCCTGGGCGGTCTCGGGCAGTTTGACGGCTTCCGGAAAACCGCTGCTTTCAAACGACATGCACCTCGAGTATTCGCTGCCCGGCATCTGGTACATGACCCGCCTCGAAGCTCCCGGCCTCGATGTTTCGGGCGTGGCGCTGCCCGGCACGCCCGGCATCCTGGTGGGTCACAACCGGCGCATCGCCTGGGGCATCACCAACCTCGGCTTCGACGTCCAGGATTTGTACCTCGAGCAATTCGACGAGCGCACCGGCCGCTACGTATACAAGGGTCAGATCGAGCAGGCCAGGGAAGAGCGCGAAATCATCCGCGTGAAGGGGCGCAGCTCCGTGGAGATGACCATCTGGGTGACCCGCCACGGTCCCATCTTCGTGAAGGATGGCGGCAGCGTGATGTCGCTCCGCTGGGTGGCCGCCGAACCCGGCCTGTTACAGTATCCGATTCTCGATATCGACCGCGCCCAGAACTGGCAGCAGTTCACCGCCGTACTGGCGCGGTTTCCCGGTCCAGGTTCGAACTTCGTCTACGCCGACGTGGATGGCAACATCGGCTACCACGCCGCGGGAATGCTGCCGCAGCGTCACGGGTTCAGCGGCGATGTGCCGCTCGATGGGCCCTCGGGCAAGTTCGAATGGGAGGGCTTCATTCCGTTCGAGCAATTGCCGTCGGTCTTCAATCCGCCCGGCGGTATCATCGCCTCGTCGAATCAAAATCCGTTTCCCGCGGACTACGCCTATACGGTGAGCGGCAGTTTTGCATCGCCGCATCGCGCGCGGCAGGTGCGCGCCCTGCTGTCTGCGCGCAAGGGTTGGCGCGCCGAAGATATGCTGACCGTGCAGAAGGACGTATACTCCGAGCTCGATAAATTCCTCGCCGGGCAGGTAATCGCCGCGTATGATCAGCGCCACGCGCAAGATCCCGACCTGGACCCTGCGGTCGCGCTCTTGCGCAAGTGGAACGGCGAGATGGATAAAGACCAGGCCGCGCCGTTGCTGACCGAATTGATCTTTCATTACGTACGCACCGCCATAGCGGAGAATGCCTCGCCCGGAAACGGCGCGGTTTACGAGCCTCAAATGTCGGCCGCCGTGGTCGAGATGCTGCTGCGCGAGCGGCCGGCCGGCTGGTTCCGCGATTACGACGCCATGCTGCTGCGCGCTTTCGTGGACGCGCTCGAAGAGGGCCGGCGCATGCAAGGCCGCGATCTGAAGCGCTGGCGTTGGGGCAATTACCTGAACGTCACCGTGGAAAACCCGGTCGTACACCGCATCCCTTATATCGGCAAGTACTTTGACATTATCGGCACGCCCATGAGCGGCGGTCCGACCACGGTGAAGCAGACCACCGCCAAGATTGCGCCGTCGATGCGCATGGACGCGGACCTGGGCGACTGGGACAAATCGCTATTGAACGTGCTGACGGGCCAATCGGGCCAGATCCTCTCAAGGCACTACCGGGACGAGTGGCAGGATTGGTATTACGCCAAAAGCTATCCGATGGAGTTCGAAAAAGTCGAATCCCGAAGCAAATTGGAATTCCACCGGTAACGCCGGCGGTCTTTGCCGCCGGTTCTTTCGCCACAGGGCTCCACTTCCGATAACGAATATTATGTCAAATTATACTAATCTCTCAGGAACCCCGACATCCGCTTACTCCCCTCAAACCGCAATTTCAGTCGTAGGGCGGACCCCCTGGTCCGCGCGGGTCCCCCCGGACCCGCTCTTCGCCTCGCAACTCAAGCCTCATTCCGTCTTAGGCGGACCCGAATCGGGCGGCACGCCGCCGGTGAGAGCCTCGAGGAACGCGATCAGGTCGGCGCGATCTTGCGCGCTCAGATGAATGCGCTGGATGGCGGGGTCAAGCTGCGGGTTGGAATTAGCGCCGCCGGCGTAGTAGTCCACCACCTCCTGCAAAGTCTTCTCGCTGCCGTCGTGCATGTAAGGCGCGGTCAGAGCGGCATTGCGCAGTGTCGGCGTCTTGAATGCGCCGCGGTCCGCTTCCACTTTGGTCTGCATATAGCGGCCCTGGTCGGTCAACTCGCCCGTCGGATCCACGCCCACGCCGATATTGTGGAATTTGCCGTCGGTGAGCAGCGCGTAGTCCTTTCCGATAAGGTGGCACGCGACGCAGTTACCGCGCGCCGGATCGCGGAAAGCTGCCAGGCCACGGATCGCGGCTTCGCTCATCGCCTTCGGATCGTGGCCATACTCATAGCGGTCGAACGGCGAATCGCCGCTCACCAGCGTGCGCTCAAAGCTGGCGAGGCACTTCTCGATCTTGTCGATGGTGATGGGGCCGCGGCCGAACGCCTTCTCGAACAGCGGCCCGTACGAGGGATCGGCTGCGAGCTTGCGGATGGATACATCGTGCGGCTGGCCCATCTCGATGGGGTTGGCCATGGGACCGCCGGCCTGGTCCTCGAGGCTGGCGGCGCGGCCGTCCCAGAATTCCATCGGGTAGTAAGCCGCGTTCAAGAGCGACGGCGCGCTGCGCAACCCTTTCTGGCCGCGAATGCCTTTGGCGACTGCCTGGCCGTCGGTGAAGCCGCGGCCGGGGTCGTGACAGGAAGCGCAGGAGATGGAGCCGTCAGCGGAGAGCCGAGTATCGTAGAACAGCCTGCGTCCGAGAGCGATCGTTTCGGCTGTCGGCGGATTTCCGGGCGGCGTCGGCGCTGCGGGCAGGCCCAGCGGAGCGTGGATCTGAATCGGCGCGCCAACGGGCATGGAACCGGGCGCGCCGGACATCCCGCAACCAAGCTGCAGCAATCCTGCCGCGATCACACAGAGTGGGGCAGGCGCTTTCGCCTGCCAACCGCAGAGATTTGGCCCGCGCAAACCGCCCATATATTCATGGTAACCCTCCGCCGCCTAATAGAGGGTAAAGGCGAAAAGCGATCCTTCCGCAGCCACCAGAATATACTGGTGGCCGTCGAGCATGTAGGTTTCCGGAGCGTTCGAAACCTGTCCGATGCGCGAGTGCCACAGAATCTTCCCGTTGGCCGGATCGTAAGCCACCAGGCTGCCGCCACGGTCGCCCCCGAACAGCAGCTTTCCCGCCGTGGTCAGAAGACCGTTGCCGCCTCCGCCGCCTCCAGCGCCGCCTGCCGGATACGTGTGCTGCCACGCAACCTTGCCGGTCTTATAGTCGATGGCGGTCAGATAACTGCCCAGCGTGGCGACCCCCACTTCATCCTTGCCGCCCAGCCCCATAGCTCCGCGCGGATCGGTCTCAGTCAGATAATACATCGAGTAATTGTCACTGCTCGGTACATAGAAGAGTCCGGTATCTGGTGAGAAGGCGGGTGGAGGCCAGTTAGTCGCGCCGCCGTTATTGGGTGAGACCAAAGCGCCGCCTATGTCGTAGTCTTTAGCCGGATTGCGCACCGGCTGGCCGTTAGCATTCAGACCTTTGGCCCAGTTGACTGTATCTGAGAACTTACCAGTTACTAAGTGCTCGCCAGTTACCCGGTCCAAAGTGAAGAAGTAGCCATTGCGGCTGGCGGTCAACAGCAGCTTGCGCGGCTTGCCGTTGAAATCGGCGTCAACCATCACCGGCGTCTGCGCCGAATCCCAATCGTGCGTGTCGTGCGGCGAGGTCTGGTAATACCAAGCCATCTTGCCGGTATCCACGTTGACGGCCACCATCGCGCACGTGTATAGGTTAACGCCCTCGCCGCGGCTCTGGCCGGTGTAAGCGGGAGTGGGGTTGCCCGTTCCCGTGATGTAAAGGTGCGTCTCCGGGTCATAGGAGCCCGGTATCCAGACGTTGCCGCCGCCGTGCTGGGCCGCGTCCAGGTTCGACCAGGTTTCGAGGCCCGGATCGCCCGCCTTCATCGGCACCGAATACCATTTCCACTGCACCGCGCCGGTTTCGGGATCGAGCGATTCCATGTAGCCCGGTTCGTCCAGATCGTCGCCCGTGCCCACCAGGATGTGGTTGCCCACCACCACGGGGGCCATGGTCGAGAAGTATTGCTGGCTGAAATTGGCGATTTCGACGTGCCACCGCTCCTTGCCCGTTCGAGCGTCCAGGCAGACCAGGTAATCGTCCGGAGTCTCCATGTACAGCCAGTTGCCCCACATGCCGAGGCCGCGGTTGCCGATGTGCGTTCCGCCCTTGGTCTTCCAGACGTAGTGCCACAGCGTGCGGCCGTCGCGCGCGTCCACCGCCCAGGCGTTATCGGGAGTGTCGAGATACAGAATCCCGTTCACCTCCAGAATGGACGCGCGGATATTGGCGTTGCCGCCGCCGGCGCTGGCATCGGCCGTGCCCTCGCCGCCGACAATCGTGGGTGCTCCCCCGCCGCCGCGTCCGCCGCCGCCGGCGTTCCCCGCCCCCGCCGTCATCCGGCTCGTCCACGCCAGCGTCAGGTTCTTGACATTGGATTGGTTTACCTGAGTCAGCTTGCTGTACCGCTTCCCCGAGTAATCGCCGGAGTAAGTGGGCCAATCGTTGGCAAGTGGCTTGAGTAAGTCGGCGGAACTCAGGCCCTGCGCCATGGCTGTGCTGGAGAACATGGCGGAAAACATGCCGGTAATCAGATACAAAGAAGCGCCGGCAATCAGCGTCTTTGAGGTCATTAGCGTTTTTGGGGTCACTTCAGTGTCACCAGGTATGCGGTCAGATCGTGGATGTCTTTGTCGGTATAAGTCCCGAGCAGCTTCCTATGCGGCTCCAGCGGATCGTGTATCTCGACTTTGGGCGTATCGCCATCGCGGCGGATGGTGCGGGGTAAGCCTTCGGAATCTACCAGCGTGACCAGGAAATCGTCGATGCGCTCCAGTCGGCCTTCCAGCTTCTGGCCGGATGGCATGGTGACGGTCACCGTGACCGGCGGAATCGTAAGCGCTCCCCCGCCCCCGCGACCGCCCCGTCCGCCGCCGCCGGGCATCAGCCAGGCTTGCTGCAACGAGCGCGGATCTTCCATCTTCGTAGCCAGGCCTTTCAGGTCGCCGCTAGCCGAATGGCACCCGGAACAGGTAGCCTTGAAGTACGCTTCGCCCGCCGTGGCGTTGCCCACAACGATGGTAGGCGGCCGGTCGCGCGAGATGTCATAGCCACCCACGCGGAAGGTATGGATAAAGGCGGCGATATCGGAAATCTGCGCCGCGCTCAGGTCGAATTTCGGCATGCCGCGATCCACGCGGCCGTTCTGAACCACCGGAGCGATGGTTTCGCCGTTCTGATCGCGCATGACGATTTCCGCACGGATCAGGTTCGGACCACCCTCGCCGCCGCGCGCGTCGGAGCCATGGCAAAAGCTGCACTGCACGCCAAATAGCGCCTTACCGCGATCGATGGCGGCTGGGTCGCCCGGCGGGTGCTGCGGATAAGCTTCCGGACGGGCGCCACCGCGGCCCCGGCCGGCCTGCGGCGCCCCGGCGCCGGCATTGCCCGGCGGGGCTTGAGTTTGCGGTTGCTGCTGGGCCATCGCCAGGGTAGCCATCGCGACTGCCACGATCACGGGGGCAGCCGTCTGCTTAGTGGGTCTCAATATCCACCTCGATCTCATTGAGCCTATCTTACTCTGGAAAACATCGCCGGCAAGTCCGCCGGCGCCACTCTTACGCCAAGGCATCCTTGCAATACTGGAGACACTTCTTCATCTCGACGACCACATTCGAATCTTCGGGAATCCGATACTCGAGTTCGATGTTCGCCGGGAAGCCATACTTCTCTTTCTTGAGCAGTTGGAGAACGTCCTTAATCGGCGTATCGCCCTGGCCCCACGGCACGTTCATACCGTGGTCCTTCTTACGGTCTTTCAGATGCAGGTTTGTGATCTTGGCGTGGTGCTCTTTGATGAACGCCACCGCATCGTAATTCGCCGCCGTGAAGTGGCCTATGTCGAGATTCACCCCGTTGTACTTCCCATAAGCCATTAAGGTCGCATAGCTCTCGAGAGTCGCGGTCTGATTGGGGTCGTTGGTCGCATCGTGGCCATGGTAGCCCACCAGCAGCTTATGCTTGTCGGCGATCGGGGCGATCCGCTTGGCCATGGTAAGCGTGGTGCTGGTTGTAATTCCCTTGACGCCGAGGCCCTTGGCCATCTGAAAGCCGTATTCGATCTCCTCGTCCTTCATCCTGTCGTTCATGTTGTAGCACAGCAGCGCGACCTCGATGCCGGCATCGTTGAACTTCTTGCGGACCGCCTTCCATGTGTCCGCGGTCGCAGCTTTGCGCCACGCAGCCTGCGCCGCTTGCGCCTGATCCATCTGGGACTGCTGCTCGGGCGTCAGCGGGGCGCGCCCTCCGCCGCCCCGGCGTCCGGCGTCGGCTCCAGCGCCCGGTCCCGGCGGCGTCGCCTGAGCGCCCGTCGCCCCGGCCGCTCCCCTGCCCCGTCCGCCCCCTCCCCCGCCCCGTCCAAACGAAGGCATGGCGGGCGCTCCAGCCAAACCCTCGCAGTGGTTCGACATAAGCTCCGCCTCGCCCAGACCGATTTCGGCCATCGCCTTGATGATCGCCTCCGGATCGCTGGCGATGCTGTTGAAGCTGTAGGTGATGGCGCCGATTTGCACGCCATAGAATTTGGAGTTGATGGCTGCGTACGCACGCGCCAGTGGTATAGCGGCTAGAGCGATCTTTCCTAAATCCCGTCTGCTGTAATCTCTGGTGTGATCCATGAGTTCCTTCTTTCCCCTCACACGCAACGTCATGCCTTACTTTTCAAATTACAAGTGTATCGCAAGCTTTCAGACCACTAACAAGCGATCGTCAGCGCGAGAATAGCGATAAGTCGACGGCTTCACCCATAGCCTTGTGTCCCGCATCGTTAGGGTGAAGATGGTCGCCGCTATCGTAAGCCGGCAGAAACTGGATGGGCTGATCCGGATCGCGCACGGTTTTGTCGAAATCCGTCACGCCATCGAAGTCGTTGCGGCCGCGAATCCAGCGGTTCACCGCCTGGCGCTTCTCCTCTTTCGGCGATGTGGCGGCGGTGAGCGGCATGATGGTGAATGGCATGATGGTGGCGCCGAAAATCTTGAGCCCCCGCTCGTGCGCGCGCTCGATGAGTTGGCGGAGGCCGGCGATCATATCCTCCGCACTGACGTCTTCGGACATCGGGGCCGCGCCTCCAGGATGGCCGATGTCGTTGATGCCTTCGAGGACGATGACGTATTGGACCCCGGGTTGCGCCAAAACGTCCCGCTCGAACCGCGCCAGAGCGCTGGGTCCGTATTGCGGACCGTTGGCGCCCGCGCCGTCGTGCAAAATACGGTTGCCGCCAATCCCGGCGTTGATCACAGCGAGGCGGTTGTTGCGCTCCGCCAGCAAGCGGTTCGCGAGGATATTCGGCCAACGGCGGTTGGTGTCCGCGGTCGAGCGGGAGCCATCGGTGATGGAGTCGCCGAACGTGACGACGGTGGCGCCGGCGTTCGGCGTCAACACATCGACGCCCGTCAGAAACGGCCACGAGGAAACGGTCGAATCGGTGGGCATCTGCGGCGCGGCGCAGGTATTGCCCGCGGCCAGGTACGAAGTCTGTTGCGCCGAATAGTGGAGCGTACTGGCGATCGTGGGTCCGGCCGCGAGATAGAGGCTCACGGCCAGGTCGGCGGAGGCAGGCGCTTTGAGATCGACGGGGTCGCTCAACACCAGGGCGCCGGGCGGAATCGACACCGCCGGCCGGCCGCCGAAGGTGAGTGCGCGGTCCGAACCGGCCGCGATGGCGGGGCCCTGGTCGCGAATCGCGAGGTGCGCGGCTGAGATGGCGAGCGCCTGGGCGCCGAACGCATTGGACAGGCGGACGCGGAACTGCTCGCCGCCAAGCGTGATATGAACGATCTCGCGCACGGTTTGATCGCTGAATTCCATTTTCCTGCGGCGCATTTGATCCGCATCGGGACTCGCAGGCGATGGACTGGCGCCCCAGGTGGCTACCCAGTGGTATGTCTTATCGCCGGCCTTGCCATCCGGCCCAGCCTGACCGAATAGCGACGCCACCATCAGAAACGCGGCCGAAGTTTTCAGGAATAGCTGGAGCGAAGTTGGGAACCGCATGTGAAGCATCATCGCACAACTCGTTGCAAGGGCTGTGTGTTGTTGAAAGCGCTTGCGTCACTAAGTGCAGTGAGGGAAGCTTGAGTTCAGGTACAATTCCCGATACGGTTGTGTGAGAGCGATTTCAAGATGCCGTGCCCGGTTGTGCCCGGCCGCACGCAGCGCTACTGTACCTGGGAGGTTCGTCGAAGCCATGAAACGATGTTTTGCGCTTATATCCGCCATGGCTCTGTTGCAGAGCTTGCCGGGATTCCTGGCGGCACAGTCGCGGCCGGCAGTGATCAAGATCGACACAGATCGCGTCATTGGCGAGGTGGATCCTCATCTCTTCGGCAATTTCACCGAACACCTGGGCCGGTGCATCTATGGCGGCATCTTCGATGAGGGGAGTCCGTTGTCCGACGAGAACGGATTCCGCAAAGACGTGCTGGCGGCCGTGCAGGGACTGGGAGTCACCGTGCTGCGCTGGCCTGGCGGCAACTTCGCTTCCGGCTATAACTGGATGGACGGCATCGGCCCGCGCGACCAGCGTCCGGCGCGCCGCGACGATGCCTGGGGCGCGCTGGAATCGAACCGCTTCGGCACCGACGAATTCCTGAAGTATTGCGAGCGCGTGGGCGCCGAGCCGTACCTCTGCATCAACGCCGGTCTGGGAACCGTGGACGAGGCTCGTAAGTGGGTGGAGTACGTCAACGAGCCGGGCAAGACTTACCTGGCCGAGCAGCGCCGCAAGAACGGCCGCGACAAGCCGTGGGGCGTGAAGTATTGGGGCTTGGGGAATGAAATCGACGGGCCCTGGCAACTCGGACACAAGAACGCCGAGGACTATGCCACGTTCGCGCTGGAAGCCGCGAAGGCCATGCGTCGCGCCGACGACTCGATCCAGTTGATTGCATCCGGCTCATCGAACTTCGGACCCGATTCCGACTGGGTGGGCTGGAATCGGACGGTGCTCGACCGCCTGAAGACGGAGATCGATTACATCTCGCTGCACACTTACATTGGAAATCGCGATAACAACTTCGAGAAGTTCCTGGCGGTGTCGCGCGATATCGAGGACCGCATCGCGGTGGTGGAGGGCCAGATCAAGGCCGCGCGCGTGGGAAATCCAAATGCGCGTCCGATCCATATCGCATTCGACGAGTGGAATGTCTGGTATCGCGCGCGCCCTTCCGGGGAATTCGCCATCGGACGCACGGGCCTCGAGGAGAATTACAATTTCGAGGACGCGCTCGCCATGGGGATGTTCCTCAATGCTTTCATCCGGCATGCCGATGTGGTCAAGATGGCCAACCTGGCGCAGTTAGTCAACGTGATTGCCCCGATCTTCACTAACAAACAAGGCCTCTTCCTGCAGACTATCTACTTCCCGCTGGCGGAGTACGCGAAGCAGCGCGGCTACCAATCGCTGGACGTGTTAGTGCAGGCTCCGGAATACAAGCCGGACAGCGGGCGCGCCCTCAGTTATCTGGATGTCTCGTGTACTTACGATCCGAAGACGCGCCGCGTGTTCCTGAATGTGTTGAACCGCAGCGAGAGGCAGGACATCGCCGCGCAGATCGGCAGCGTCTCAGGCGCGATGACCGGCTCCGCCAACTTATGGGAGCTGAATCATGCCGATTTGAAAGCCACTCACACCTTTGGCAACGACAAAGTGGTGCGGCCTGTCACTAAGGCATTCCAACCTGTCGCACAGGAGAAAGGCTTCGGCTATACGTTCCCGAAGCACTCGTTGACGATTCTTACGCTGCAATTGAATTAGAGTAACACCGGAGCTTTCAGAGGACGAATGCCCGAAACATCCATTTAGAAGTTGCTCCCGCCAAGTCAGGGCGCGTCAGCCTTGCGGTACTTGCGCTAAAGGGCTTGTGATATGATTTTGTCGAGTTGCTTTTAGCGTGACTTGACGCTCCCGTCCCGCGGAAATCGGCATCATCGAAGAGAAAAAGGAGTTCCTCATGTTCCGTCCTCTAAGCATCGCGCTGCTGGCCGGCCTGATCACCGGCGCACATTTGGCGATGGCCCAGGTTCCAGTCGCCGCTCCGCCCGCAGCCGCGCCGCGGACGCGTCCGGTTGCGCCCACGCGCGATCCCCAAACCCCCGGTTATGTCACCGCGAAAGACCTCCCTGACGGCGCCATCGCTCCGGCCAAGGCCGACGGAAACTTCATCCTCGGCCCCACCCACACGCCCGCGGCCGAGATGACCGTGCAGGAAGGCGTGCCGCAGGGAACGGTTTTCAACTTCACTATGGAATCGGCCGACAGTAAGTTTTATCCCGGCATCGCGCGCGTACCTAATCCCCCAGGCCAGGCGGCCCCCGGCGGCGGCGCCAGGATGGAAATAACCACCCACCCCGCTCCTTACACTCGCAAGCTGGCCGTGTATGTTCCGAAACAATACGTACCCGGCACGGCTGCGCCGTTCATCGTCGGGGCGGACGGGCCCGACCCGGCATTGTTTACGGCCTTGGACAATCTGATCGCGCAGCACCGCGTGCCCGTGATGATCGCCATCTCCATCGGCAACGGCGGCAGCGACGCGCAGGGAAGCGAGCGCGGCTTGGAATACGACACCATGTCAAGCCTCTACGCGGAGTTCGTCGAGAAAGAGGTGCTGCCTCTGGTGGAGAAGCAAGCCAACGTGAAACTCACCAAAGATCCCGAAGGCCGGGCGACCATGGGCGGCAGCTCCGGCGGCTCGTGCGCCTTGATTATGGCGTGGTATCACCCGGAACTCTACCACCGCGTTCTGACTTACTCAGGCACGTACGTGAACCAGCAATGGCCGGCGAATCCCGAGACGCCCCACGGCGCATGGGAATTCCATGAACACCTCATCCCGAACAGCCCGGCGAAGCCGCTCCGCATCTGGATGGAAGTCGGCGACCGGGACAACTTCAGCACGCGCGACAACCTGCACGATTGGGTGGTGGCCAACGAGAATATGGCCAAGGTGCTGGCCGATAAGGGCTATCACTATCAATTTGTATTTGCGCGTAACGCCGGACACACGGACCGCGCCGTTAAGCAACAGACCCTGCCCGAGGCTTTGGAATATGTTTGGCAGGGGTACCCGATCGCCGGGTCGAAGGATTGATCGAAGCGGGAGATACGATTAACGTCGTATGGGGACCGCAAGCGTTGGAGATCGGCAGCGCGTCGTCTTCGGCGCCTGGCCGGGCTTTTTTCGACGCAGGGGCGTGGCGGTAAGTGTGCCGGGCTATAAATGGTGTAAGAACCCGCTTGCGTTTCAGCCGGGCAGAAGGTAAAATCTATGCAAGCGCTTGCCTCTTGCAGGAAGCTGCTTGGTTACATATTATAATGACGGGTCCGCGACGCTCCTCAGTTATATGCAATGACGAGCGAAGCGGGTTGCCATCCAGCCTTCCAAATACCTGCCCGAAAAGCGCGCGATGCGGAGGGGTACGTTTGCGGACCAATACGATTAACGGGGTTCATGTTTTGAGGGGAATCGCGCCAGGGCTGGCATGCGCCGCTTTGCTGGTGGCAGGCTGCGCGACCGCGGCTACGCCCGAAACGCCGAAGGTTGTGGTCGACGCCGCCGGTTTCGATGCCAAAGTCAAACCCATCATTTCCAAAACTTGTTCCGGCTGTCACAACGCGAGCTTGATGTCGGGCGACGTCAACTTGCTACCCTACCTGGACCCCGGCACGGTTCTGAGCGACCGTGCCTCCTGGGAAAAGATCACGCAGAAGATCGAGTCCGGCGAAATGCCGCCCAAGGGAATTCCGCGTCCTCCCCAGGATCAGATGAATGGCTTGGTGAGCTTCATTAGGGGCGAGTTCGACAAGGCCGATGCCGCAGTGAAACCCGACCCCGGCCGGGTGATCGCGAAGCGGCTCAACCGAAATGAGTATCGCAACACGATTCGGGATCTGCTGGCGGTGGATTTCCGCGCCGACAAGGATTTTCCTACCGACGATTCGGGCTACGGCTTCGACAACATCGGCGAAATCCTGACGGTGTCCCCCGTGCTGATGGAGAAATATATCAACGCGGCGGAAGTGATCGCCTCACGCGCCATGGGGGCCGACCCTCTGCCTAAGAAGCCCCTGGAAACCGTCAACGAGCTCAAATACAAAACGGTGCGCCGTCTCGATTACAGCACCGTCGAAACCAGCCAGCGCATCGATTACGACGGCGAGTATATTATCCGTTTCGGCTTCCCGGGCGAACGTGCGGCCGACGCCAAACCGGTGAAAATGGGCTTCTATATGGACGGTCAGCTTCTCGATACCTTGGACGTCGAGACCAAGCCCTCGAAGCTGGTTTACTTCGAGCCGTTCTCACTGGCCGAGACGCGCCTCTACCTGCCCGAGGGCGATCACGTTTTCCGCGCCGCGTTCCTCAACGACGATTACGTCTCCAAGTTCACTACCGACAAAGAAGCCTACAACCTGAAAGCGAATAAGTGGATCAGCCAGATAACTTTTGTGGGCCCCTTCCCGTCGAAAGTCGAGAAGGCAAGCCGCAAGAAGATCCTGATTTGCGATCCGGCCAGCGGGCAGGCGTGCGTGGAGAAGATCGTTACCAACCTCGCGCACCACGCCTACCGCCGCCCTGTGACCAGGAGTGAAGTAGCGGGGCTCATGAAGTTTGTGGCCCTGGCAAAATCCGAGAAGCTATCCACCGAGCAAGGCATTCAGCTCGCCCTTGAGGCGATGCTGGTGTCGCCCGAGTTCCTCTTTCGCATAGAGCGCGATCCCAACCCGACCGATCCCGACAAGACTCACAGGCTATCGGACGTCGAACTGGCGACCAGGTTGAGCTATTTTCTTTGGAGCTCGATGCCCGACGACGAGTTGCTGGGCCTTGCCGAGTCTAACAAGCTCAACCAGCCGGAGATTCTGGACGCGCAGGTGAAGCGCATGATGGCGGATAAGAGAGCCGGCGCCTTCGCTGACAATTTCGCGGGTCAGTGGCTTGAGGTCCGCAATCTCGATTCGATCAACCCGGACCCGAAAAAATTCCCCGCCTGGGGCCCGGATCTGAAAGAAGAACTACGCACCGAAACCCGGATGTTCTTCCAATATGTCCTGACCGAAAACCGCCCGATATCCGAATTTGTGAACGCGAAGTACACGTTTCTGAACGAGCCGCTCGCCAAGTATTATGGCATCGCAGGCGTGAAAGGCCCCGATTTCCGCAAGGTCGATCTGACTACCGACCAGCGCGGCGGCGTGCTTACGCAGGGTGCGGTGCTGGCGGTTTCCAGCTATCCGAACCGCACTTCGCCCACGATTCGCGGCAAATACATTCTCAACAATATCCTGGGCACGCCCCCTCCCCCGCCCCCGCCCGACGTACCGCCGCTCGACGATTCCAAGGTGGGAAGCGAGGTATCCATTCGCAAGCAGCTTGAGGCTCACCGGTCGAACCCGGTTTGCGCGTCTTGCCATAGTAAGATGGACGTGCTTGGCTTCGGCCTTGAGAATTATGACGCGATAGGCGAATGGCGCACCATGGATGGAAAATTCCCCGTCGACGTAGGCGGCACAATGCCTGGCGGTAAGTCTTTCGCGACTGCGGCCGAAATGCGCGCCGTCCTGCTCGACAGTATGCCTGTCGTCTCGCATTGCCTCACCGAGAAGATCATGACCTACGCGCTGGGACGCGGCATGGAACCCTACGATAACCGCGCGCTGGAGCAGATTAACAAGAGCCTCGCCGCCGATGGTTACCGTTTCCAGACTTTGATCAATGAAGTTGTAAAGAGCCTGCCGTTCCAATCCCGGCGCGGTGAACTGGTCGCCAGCCGGAAGGATGCCGGCGCCGAAAAAACGAAGGAGATAGCCCCGAGATGATGAATCCCAAAGCACCAGTCATGAGCACACCAGCCACGATCAAGGGCAGCACCCTGGGCAGACGTACGTTTCTGCGCGGCATAGGAACGGCGGCCATCGGGCTCCCATTCCTGGACGCGATGGCTCCGGCCCTTTTCGCCAGCACGGCGCCGGAAGCTCCCGTCCGCATGGCCTTTTTCTACTTACCCAACGGCATGATCATGGATGCCTGGAACCCGAGTTACGACGGTAAGTTCGGGGAACTGCCCCGCACGTTGAAGCCGCTTGAGGCTTATAAGGACGACTTCATTCAGTTAGGCAACCTGACGCACAACACGGGGCGGGCATTGCTTGACGGCGCCGGCGACCACGGGCGCTGCAGCGGATCTTACCTCACCGGAGTCCAGGTAAAGAAGTCGGTGGTAGAGATCAAGGCCAGCGTCTCGTTCGATCAACTGGTGGCCAATCAGATCGGATCCAAGACGCGCTTTGCCTCGCTCGAACTCGGCATGGACGACGCCCGCCAGGCAGGCGACTGCGATTCCGGATACTCCTGCGCGTATACCAACAACCTGGCTTGGCGCGGCGAGACTCAGCCCCTGCCTCCCACTCTCGATCCTCGCGTGGTGTTTGAGCGGCTATTCGGAGCCGGGCAGCCGATGACTCCGCAAGAGCGCGCGCGTCAGGCGAAAAATCGCCGCAGCATCCTCGACTTCGTTACCGAGGATACGCACAAACTGGAAGGGAGCCTGGGGCCGTCGGACCGGCGAAAGCTGGACGAATACCTCTCCTCCATACGCGACGTGGAGAGCCGCATCCAGCGCACTGAGAGTGACAACCGGCAGATCGATCCGCACATGGACAAGCCGTACGGCATCCCGATGGATTTCGCCGAGCATTTCAAGATGATGTCCGACATGATCACCATCGCCTTCCAGGCGGACCTGACGCGCATCGTCACGTTCATGGTGACGCGGGAAGGCTCCTTGCGCGCGTACCGGGAACTGGGGATTTCCGACGGCCATCACCCTCTCACACACCACCGCAACCAGGCCGAACTGATTGAGAAGGTGCGCAAGATCAACGAGTACCACACGCGGCAGTTCGCCGGCTTCATTGAGAAGATGAAGTCGACGAAAGAAGGCGACCGCAGCCTGCTCGATAACAGCATGATCGTATATGGCGCTGGCCTGCAGGATGGCAACCTCCACCTGCACGAAGACTTGCCGACCCTCATGTTTGGACGCGGAGGCAACTACTTCAAGACCGGACGACGCATCGTGTCCCGCCGCGAGACGCCGATGTGCAACCTGTTCCTGACCATGATGGACCGTATGGGCGTCCACATGGAGCATTTCGGCGATTCCAACGGCCATCTGACCGGCTTGGATCTGGGGTAAGGCAATGCCGCAATTCGGCCGTGGTAAACCGGCAGCGGGAGCTTTTTTCGATTCCGACTTCAGGACCATTGACAATGTTCTGGCGGTTGGCCTGCTGCATGGACTTCAAGGCAAGGGCGATTGTACCTTCGCCATCGTCACGATGAGCCGCCCGAATCTCGCGGTGGCCGGATACCTTGACGCGGTCGAGAGGTACTATCGGGGACCGGCAGGCAATTTCGCCCAAGTCCCGCCCATCGGCCTGTGCACCGAGGGCTCGCCGGGCGAGACATCGCCGGCCTACGTCGAACCGTTTCAGAGGAAGAAGCCCGACGGAACTCCGGTTTATCAGAATGAAGTCAAGAGCGTCAATCAGACCGGGGACCCGACTCTACTGATTCGCAATTATCTGCAGGCGCAGTACGATCAGAACTGCTTCTTCATTCTAAGTGGGCCGGCAACAAACCTGGCGGCGGCTCTGGATTTTCCGGGGCTGAAGGAACTGCTCGCCGCCAAGGCGAAGTACCTGGTGATTGCGGGCGGCGCCTTTCCGTCCGGCCCCGCAGAGGCCCACATCAAGGCCGATATTCCGGCTTTCAAGAAACTGCTCGCGCAATGGCCGACCCCGATCTTCTTCTCCGGGAATGAGGTCGGCGCCGCGCTGGAATTCCCCGGCGCCAGCCTTGACAGGGACACGGTCCCGGTCGATCATCCCATTGCCGACGCTTACCGCGCCAACCAGACGATGCCGTATAATGCTCAGTCGTGGGCCATGACGGCAGCGCTATACGGCGCCAGACCCAAGGAAGGATACTTCAAGCTTTCCGGCCGGGGGCAGGTCAGCGTGGATGGGGAAGGCAGGACGGCATTCTCGCCGGCCGAAAAAGGCAATCATCAGTATCTGATCTTGGACCCCGCGCAGAAGGAGAAGATCATCCTGGCGTACGTCGAGTTGGCGATTACCAAGCCCGTACCGCGACGATTCGGCAAGGCCGCAGCGGCCGACGACCAAGAGCAGCAACCACCGCCCAAGACAGTTCCGCCGCCGAAAAAATAGACCGACCAAGGAGTCGAGCTTGAAACAAGTATTCGTGCTTACCGTTGCCGCGACGATTCTTGCGGGAACGACTGTCATTGCCATCGCGCAGAATCCCCCGCAGCAGGCCGCAGGGCAAGCGGCCGCGAAACAGCCTCCCTCGAAAAACGGTCCCGATCCGAATTCGCAGTATCGATTAGGGCCCGATTCGATGCCGCAGTCGGGCGTTCCGCAAGGCGAGATGCGCGGGCCGTTTACGCTGGCTTGTAACGTCTATCCGGGCACGCAGCATACCTATTGGGTCTATGTGCCGGCGCAGTACGATCCCGCTGTCCCGGCCAGCCTGATGATCTTCCAGGACGGGCAGGCTTTTAAGGCCGAGGACGGCGATATGCATGCCCAACACGTGATGGACAACCTCATCTACCGTCGTGAGATCCCGGTGATGATCGGCGTGTTCATCAACCCGGGCCGGCGGCCCGACCAGCCCGAACCCACGCTGCAGGAATGGGGCGACCGGACCACCAACCGGCCCGCCGAGTACAACACGCCCGACGACAAGTACGCACGCGTCGTCGTGGACGAGCTGATGCCGGCGTTGTATAAGGATTACAACATTTCCAAAGACCCGGAACAGCATGGGATTGGCGGCTCCAGTTCCGGCGCAATTGCCGCGTTCATGGTCGCCTGGGAGCGTCCCAACGATTTTCGCAAGGTATTGAGCAACGTCGGCAGTTTCGTCAATCTTCGCGGCGGCAATGTGTACCCGGAGCGAGTGCTGGCATCCGAGAAGAAACCGATCCGGGTCTTTCTGTGCGACGGGCGCAACGACAATCGCGGAGTGGGCCGCGGCGGGCAATACGACGAAACGCGCGACTGGTTCTTTCAGAATGTCCGCCTGATGAAAGCGCTCACGCAGAAAGGTTACGACGTGAACTACGCGTGGGGGATGAACCTTCACGGCCAGAAGTACGGCGGCGCGATCCTGCCGGATATGATGCGCTGGCTGTGGCGCGACGGTCCCGTTTCCACGGACCCCAACGACATGGTAGAACGGAGCTTTCGAGAGCCGGCGAAGAAGAACTAGGTCCGCGATCGTGAGAACACGTTCTATCGCAGTGACAAGCTGCGCCGCAAACGAACTCATGAGCGGCGGACGTTCCCTGGCGGAAACGCCGCTTGGCGACGAGAGCCGGCTGAAAACCGGCTGCAGCCAGGATTGGCTGCCCCACAAAATCTTGACTCTCTGTTTCTTAGCGTCCTGCTGCGCGGCTGCGGCCACGCGGTCGGTGTGGGATGGCGTATACACCAAGCAGCAAGCCACTCGGGGGCAAACCACTTACCAGGAAGTATGTTTGAAGTGTCACGGGGAAAACCTCGGCGGCGGAGAAGGCGGCCCGGCGCTGGCGGGGGAGGACTTTCGCCGGAAGTGGAATGGGAAAACTGCCGGCGATCTGTTCGGACTTATCCGTAAGACCATGCCCTCGGACGATCCGGGGAGCCTCAGCAGCCGCGAGTATTCGGACCTGGTCGCCTATGTACTGAGCGGGAATGAATTTCCGGCGGGGCCGAAGGAACTCGATCGCGACATGGCGGCGCTGAACGAGATTCTGATCGAAATCAAGCGATGAAGCCTTGGGGGATTTAACATGACGCAGCTAATCAGTCGCACAGCATGGCATCGCCATTTTCCGGCGGCGTTGCTAATCCTCACCACAGTCCTCTGCGCCGGAGCACAGCATGGGGCGAAAAACGGGGAGTGGCGATTCTACGGCGGCGATGCGGGAACTACTAAATACTCGCCGCTTGACCAGATCAACGCGGCTAACGTGAAAGACTTGAAAATCGTCTGGCAATGGAAAGCCCAGAACTTCGGGAAACGGCCGGACTTCAACTGGGAAGTGACGCCCTTGATGGCTGGCGGCGTCCTCTATTTCACCGCGGGTACGAGGCGCGATGTAGTGGCGGTAGACGCGGCCACCGGCGAGACGCTGTGGATGTATCGTCTGGACGAAGGCGCGCGCGGCGCCACAGTGGCGCGCACGGTAAACCGCGGGCTGGCGTTTTGGAGCGACGGCAAAGGCGACGACCGCATTCTGTTGATCTCGCCCGGATTCCAGTTGGTCGCGCTGAATGCCAAGACCGGACTTCCCCTGCCTGCGTTCGGTAAGGAGGGCCTCATCGATCTCACCGAGGGGCTGGATCGCGACGTGGTGAAGCCGGGGCAAATCGGATCCAGTTCCCCGGCCATCGTGGTGCGGGACACGGTTGTGGTGGGCGCCGCCTTGCTGGCCGGCACAGCGCCGCCCTCCAAGACGAACGTGCCGGGCTATATCCGCGGCTTCGATGTGCGCACCGGCAAGAAGCTCTGGACTTTCCACACGATTCCCCATCCCGGCGAATTCGGCAACGAAACGTGGGAGAACGATTCCTGGAAATACACGGGCAACACGGGCGCGTGGGCGCCCTTGAGCGGCGACGAAGAACTGGGCTACGTGTATATCCCGGTAGAAGAGCCAACCGGCGATTTTTACGGGGGAAACCGGCATGGCGATAATCTGTTTTCCGACAGTCTGGTGTGCCTGGATGCGCGCACCGGCAAGCGCATCTGGTATTTCCAACTGGTCCATCACGATGTCTGGGATTGGGATGTGGCCGCGCCGCCGATCCTGGTGGACATCACAGTGGAGGGTAGGAAGATCAAGGCGGTAGCGCAGGTCACCAAACAGGCGTTCACTTTTGTATTCGACCGGGTGACGGGGAAGCCGGTGTGGCCCATTGTGGAGCGGCCTGTCCCGCAATCCACGGTGCCGGGGGAGAAGACTTCGCCCACGCAGCCTTTCCCCACCAAACCCGCGGCTTTCGACCGGCAGGGTTTCAGCCTGGACGATCTGATTGACTTCACGCCAGAGCTCAAAGCAGAGGCCGTCAAGATGGCGTCGCAATACCAGATGGGACCTCTCTATACGCCGCCCATCCTGAGTGGTACGGATGGAAAGCTTGCCACCATCATGCTGCCCCACCATGTCGGCGGCGGCAACTGGCCAGGCGGCGCGGTGGATGCGGAGACCGGGATGCTATACGTGGCATCGGTGACCAATCAGGATACGCTGGCGCTGAGTGCGGCCGATCCCAAGCGTTCGGACATGGGATATGTCGGCGGAGGCGGTAGAGGCGGCGGAGCAGGCAGGGGCGGCGCTGGAGGCGGTCGAGCAGGCGGCGGGCAACCTGGTGCTCAACCCAGTGGGCAACCAGCCTATACCGGGTCGTTCGACGATGGTGAAGGCGCACGGCCGATACAGCGACAAGGCAGCGGCCCACAAGGATTGCCGCTGGTCAAACCCCCATGGGGCCGCATCACCGCCATCGATCTGAACACCGGAGATCATGTCTGGATGGCCGCCAACGGCGAGGCCCCGGATTTTGTGAAGGACCACCCTTTGATGAAAGGGATGGACCTGAGCAACATGGGCAAAGGTTCGCGGTCACTGTTGATGGTGACTAAGACTCTGCTGTTCGCACCGGAAGGCAACAATCTGTGGGCTGGCCCCGCCGGCGCAGGCGGGAACATGTTGCGTATCCTGGATAAAATGACCGGCAAGCTGATTCACCAAATCGCCCTACCGGAGATGGCCACCGGTATTCCGATGACTTACATGGTCAATGAAAGACAATTCGTTGTAGTGGCAGTCGGCGCCACAGGAATGCCCGCCGAACTAGTCGCGCTGGCGTTGCCGTAGCGTCAGGGCGAAGTCGGACGGGCATGGCAGTCTCTCTCTTTACCTGCCGCCTCGTCCGCGCCCCGCGGGGACCACGGGGCCGTCCTCACCGGGCGGCGGTGCGTTAGGGTTCGCGCCGCGTCCTCCGCGTCCCGGAGGAACCCAACCATCATTCGAGGGACCGTTCTGGAAGAACTTGGCGTCATTGCTCAGAGGATGATTCTTGGCATAAATGGCGTTTGCCTGTCCAAAGATCTTGCCGGCTCTCAGAGTGTCATCGTGTACTTTCGTGATCATCGCCTGATAGCGGTCGTCGTTCTGGGGATATCCGGAAAACGAGCTCAGGTCGTTATTGCCGATGATGACCACATCGACGCCGGGCACTGACGCAATGTCATAAGCATTGGCCACGCCAGTGGGCGTCTCGATCATAATCACCACCAGCATATTGTCGTTGATAGTCTGGCGGTAATTGATGCCGTTGATACCCCAGATGCTCGCAGCCTGGCCCTGTCCGGCGCTGCGGCGGGCCACTGGTGGATAGCGCGCCCATTTCGCCGCCTCCCGGGCCCGATCCACATCGTCGACGGTCGGGATGACGACGCCCAGCGCGCCGATATCCGTGGAATGTTGAATGCGCATTTCCTGCGCGTCCGGCAGACGGATCATGGGAATTGCGCCGGCATGCGGGCAGGCGGCGATCATCGCTTCTATATCCCTGAACTCCAGAGTGCTGTGCTGCATTTCGTACCAGGTGAAATCATAGTGCTTGGCGGCCTCACAGTTCGCGGCAATATCGAATTTGGATTGCGTATAGCTGAAAACCTGTTTGCCTTCCAGAAGCTTTTGCTTCGCCGTGTTATACAGCTTCGGTTTGGCGCTATCCTGGCTCTGGCTTTGTTGAGCAATGGCCCACGTGGCCGCAAGCGAAAATCCCAGTACCACGGCAATTGTCTTGGCGGACATTTTCATCATGGAAATCTCTCCGTGCGGATTGATCCGCTAACAGTGTTGAAGTATATCTCAATTGAGAAAGGAACGGAAGGCTACACGCGATGTGCGTCAAGGCAAAATGGAAAGGTCCGCCGCGCGATTCGCTTAGCCATGAAAGTGAATAATTGCCGCTCAGCTCTGCGATGCAGCTCACGTCATACTACGCGAGGTTTTATGCACCCTGCAAGTTTGTGTCTCCTGCCGTATTGGGGTATGACATCTTTTGGACCCGATGTCTCACTGCCTGTGCTAGCAGCTTCTCGTACGCGTTTTACTATGCGGCCATCGGCGCCAAATCATAGCGGCATGTGCGTCATGTAAGCCAATCCATGGGTCGCCGGATCTATGACCTTCCGAAATATTATCGTGATCGACAACTCGAGCCCGACCTGCTCTACACCATTGGCGGAATTCTTTTGCAGGAATATGACCTGGGCCTGGTAGCGCACCTTGACAACGCGAACGCCAAACGCCAGAGTGGCACGTCGAAGCCGCCTATACCACCAAAGCCCATCAGGATTGCGAGATCCCGGACCTGATTCCTAGTGGCCGGAGTCATTCGTGGCCAGTAGGGACAGGGCCGGTCGATTCGATGGCAATTGCGCGGTTCCGGCGAGTCTCTCCCGGATGTCGACTCCTCTATGCAAGCGTTTTCTAACAATACCCCTTTGCAACTGCAGCTGGCTTGGTTTTCCCTTTCCGCCTAGTAAAATGGAAAAAACATGAATCTTGAACAGGTTGCACGGCGCGCAAAAGTCTCAACCGCAACTGTTTCGAGAGTGCTCAATCACGTATCTCTTGTGAAGAGTACGACGCGTACCCGCATAATGAGGGCAATCGAAGAACTCAAATATCATCCGAACCTACACGCCCGTAGCCTTGCTGGCGGGAAAAGCTCCAGTCTTCCCCCCAGCCATGCAGCAAATACAAAACGGGGTAGCGCCCTTTAGTGTTGGCAAAATACTCCGGCGGCGTGTAGACGAAACAGCGTCGCCACTTGCCGGTCACCTTGGAGTAATACCATTGCTCGCTCACGTGACCGTGCGGCACGTCTTTCGCGGTGTAGTAGCTGGAGTCCGAATCCGGCTCGCGAATCTCGATGCCGCTGTTCTGCCATCCGGAACCAAAGAAAGTCATGGTCGAAGGATCTGCGACCGTGGCTCCGTCGATTTGCAGGCTGTAATAGTGGAAGCCGACAACCTGCGGAGTGGTGGTGACGGTCCACACGCCATCCGGGCCCTTCGTCATATCGAACCCCCGCCCAATTCGAACGGTTACCTCTTGGGCATCCGGCGCGACGACGCGAAACATCGCGCGATGATCCGGGTAGACGCAAGAGTACTTTGCCTCCGGGATATTCAACACCGATGGCTTGCAATCGTCCGCTGCCTGTCCCCAGTCCAGCCCACAGCTGAGCAGCGCCAACATCAAGATTCTCATGACTCCTCCTTCAAGTAGTGAAATACCAAGGCTCTTCTTTCCGACTTGGCCGGGCATTGGCGTCGCCCACCTACCCGTCCTTCTTTGCCTGCTCCTCGATCACTCGCTCGATGTCCGAGCGGCCGGGCACCCATTGCGTTTTGAGCGCGCAGCCCACCGACACCTTATCGGGATGGATGACGAGCCAGCCGTCGGCGTACGCGTGATTGACTTTTAGCAGAGTTCTACGATCCCTACGATCCGTTCGTTGCATTTAAATCCACCTGCCGGGATAACCTTACCTCTGGAATAGTTGGAACGGCGCTCGTACTTCTCCACGCTTCGGTTTCCGCAGAAATCCACATCGACATCAGGAATTTCTCCTTGTAGAGTTGCGCAACGTCGGCCTTGAGGCGTGCCGCACCTCAGTCCGCAGTTAGCCTGCCATCATAATCAAGGTCTGGAAGGATTTATCACAAGGTGGTGTGCGAGTCAACAGAATTCTGGAAGCAAATACAGACTTGCTTTTCGACAGATTGCTTTATCTGTCATCTTTGAGCAGTTTACAGTAGATAGGTCGTGTGAACGAGGCCCGGCACGAGCCTGTAACGTCGCTAGAATGCAGGCGCTTACATCAAGATGGCGTTACTGAGGACCTCAGAGGATTTGGGCATCGTCGCCCGCCGTAATCCGGGGTTTGCACGAGATTTTGGAGGCACGGACTGGAAGTAGTGCTGGCGAACCTAAAAAACGGCTGTAGATTGGCCGCCGCTTTTAGGGTGACGAATACCCGCGAGTTGGCGCGTGCCGAGGCGAAAGAAGACCGACCGGGTGGATTGTAAGTGGATCGACGTCTGGACAGCTGCGGGCTGCTGACCGGCTCGTTCTGGCCCAACGAACCCGTGTCCATGCTGCGCACGTTGGCGCAAAGCTGGTGGCAGAGGCGGGGAACTGGCTGCGACGCAAGCATAAGAGCCTGAACCAGATGAATGTACGCACGCGTGCAAGCGGTTTTGGATATCGACGGCGTAACCGGGTTTAGCGGCGAAATGGCCATGATGCGGCTCTGATTCCGCCGCGCGGCGCGGAACTGGCGCCCAGCGGTACTGGACTGACGCCTAGAAGAGCCGTCACTCGGAGAACCTGCGGCGTGGCCTGCCGCTCATTTGATTGCCGTTGTTCCTTATTTCGCGCTCCGAACATTCGCTGCGGGGAGACGCCGATCACGTTCTTTCTCATCGTCCGCAGATGAGTTCCGGCCGGCTATTCCTTGATCGGGTTGCTCGCACCATTGGCCGGGTTCGCTTCACCGGCATTGGCAGATTAACAACTTCCGGCTGCTATGTGAGCAGTATTTTTCGCAGTTCACCTTCCGGATCGTCCACCATGCGACAGTGATTGTCGAACACCATCGTTTGGCACCGTGTTGGATCGGCGGGGGTCCAGGTCAATCCTGGTTGGCTGGGATTGCCGGTGCGGGCGAAATTTGCCCAGGCTGTCGCCATCTTCGTGGCGAGCGCCTGTGCCTCCAGTGTGTTGCCCGTCCCCTGTTCACAGCGCTTTGTATTATCGAAGCAGAAGGCGAGCTCGGCCGTGTGCCAGGCTCCTGCGTCCTCCAGCATCGGCGATTGCCAGGTGAAGTAATACTGATACGCCGGCGCTCCCTTCTGTTCGTATTTCAGCTTGACCATGCGCTGGACGTTATTGCGCGAGCTGACGCCATTCACGCCATAAGACAGGAGGCGAATACTCTTCTCCGGGTGCGCCTTTTTCATCGCGGCGATGAAGGCTGTCGCCTTGGCTTCTCCCATGCTCCGGGCGAGCGTGGCGTGCCACTGCGCCTCGGTGGGCCGGGAAGCCATGCTATTTCCTTCTTCGCTGACGTTGCCAATCAACATAGGCACGTTCTTCGAAATATCCGGGGCGACATCATAGAAGGAGCGCACCGTCACGATGCGGCCATCGAGGGTGGGTTGGAATCCGGCGCGCGGCACAGGGTTCGGCGCCGAGCCCGGACCTGTGCTGGGCGGCGCGGGCGGATTGATTTTGGCGACGGCGGCATTGCCGGCAGCGTTTAGTTTGGCCCAATCCATCTTTTGCAGCGACGCGAGGTCGTTGGGCTGCAATCCCAGCTCTTTCATGATTTGCCTGGACAATTCCCTGGAAAGGCCGGCGCCCGGAATATTGCCGCCTCCGCCCGACTGCACCGACGTGCGATGGAACAAACCGGCAGCCGACGGCATGCCCATCAGGCAAGTGACCTTGGACCCGCCTCCAGACTGGCCATAGATCATGACCCTGTCCGGATCGCCGCCGAAATTCGCAATGTTGTCGCGGACCCATTTCAGCGAAGCCACCAGGTCCGTCATGCCGACGTTCACCGAATCGGCATATGCCTGCCCACCGATCTCGGACACGTCGAAGAATCCGAGAATGTTGAGGCGATGATTCACCGTCACCACTACCACATCGTGATGCCGGGCCATCTGCGCGCCTTCCTGCGAGGGCAGTTCGTAGGCAGAGCCAAAGGTGAAGCCGCCGCCATGGTAATAGACCATCACGGCCTTCTTGCCGCTCAGCGAGGATGTCCAGACATTGAGCTTGAGCATGTCTTCGCTCATGTAGCCGTCGTCCCAATCGAAGAGGAACGATTGCTCGATCGCGGTATAGTCGTGCAGGCGCTGCGGACAGTTGGCGCCATAGATCAGGGCAGGATACTCGCCGTCCCACGGCTTGGGAGGTTTGGCCGGGAGCCAACGGTTTTCGCCGCTGGTATTCTGACCGTACGGTATTCCTTTGAACGTGAACACTCCGCCATCAAGATACCCGCGCACTTTGCCGTATTCTGTTTTCGCGACCGCGGAACGAGGCGTCGAGCAGCCGCCCGGAGTCTGGTGCGCAGCGGTCTTGGTGCTGTCGGAAGCTTCGGCGGTCTGGGCCAGCGCGGCCCCGAACCCTGCGGTCACCGGCATGAGAAGCGCCTGACGGCGATTCATTGACGTGTGATTCTTGGAATCAGACATTACGTCTCCTTTTCAAAAACGCGACGCTTCCGGCTAACTATCGCGTCCGAGTTTCCCAACGCGGGGCGGACGATGCTGATCGGCGGTTAGCCGTAAGCCCGTGCCGGAAAGTGTATCACCAGTAGGCCTCGCGGCGCAAAAAGCCAACCGGATCTGACCAGATCTAGTCGGCCGCCGCTCGTGAGATCCTCTTATCGGCCGCCTCGGCGCCCGCCGCAGCCTTCGCCGGGGACGCGTCCGCCTGGTCCAGGCCGGTCTTCCATTGCCAGAAGCGGGGCGCTCGATGACTCCCTCGGGAGTCAACTGGCGGCTGCGCAGTCGGGGATCTCGGCGGGGCGCGCCGCGCTGGGATCGGGATGTAAGCCGGCTCCAAGCGCCGCGCCTCCCCGCCGCGGCTCTGATTGGCGTTCGCATTTGCGCCGCGCGAAAACGACGCTCGTTTCGCGCCGCCAGAACCGCCGGGAACGGACAAGTGTGCCCGAAAATAAACATGGTCAGAGATGCCCGCGTGAGTGTGCAAGGAGCGGAACCGAACCTCACAGAGCGAGGTGGCGCAATCACAATTCGTGGTATACATGATGCAAGTGAGACGGCTTGTTTCCAGAACCGGCTGCATCCTGATCCTCTCGCTGCCCTGGCTGGCTCTGATGGCGCAGACCACACAGGATGTTCCACAGAAAATCGGAGCGCTCGGGCAGCAAGCAGAGAAATATATTCAGGAACAAAAAACACAGCTCGCCATTCCTGTGCTGCGCGAAATTATTTCGCTCGATCCGAACAACCTCAACGCGCATGGTAACCTCGGCGTACTGCTGTTCTTTCAGGGCAACTACGCCGAAGCGATCCCACACATGCGCGCCGCCTTGCAGCTGAAGCCCGATCTCTGGAGGGTCGAGGCGCTGTTGGGAATCGCTGAGAAGCGGACTGGAGATCCGAAAGAGGCGCAGAACGACCTGGAGCGCGCATTTTCCAATCTGGACGACAAGAAGATCCGGATCGAGTCCGGTTTGGAACTGATCGAGCTCGATTCGGCGGCGGCGCAACTCGACAAAGCTCTGTCAGTGGCAACAAAGCTGGAAGAACTGGCGCCGCGAGATCCGCAAGTCCTGTTCGTCACGAATCAGATTTCGCGGCAGATATTGGACGAGAGCCTGCTGAACATGATGATGGTCGCGCCGGATTCCGCAGAGATGCATATGATCATGGCCGGCGAACTTGGACGCCAGGGGGATCACACCAATGCGATCGCGCAATATCGCGAGGCGATCCGGTTGAAACCAATGCTCCCGGGAGCGCGTTTTCTACTGGCGGAACAATTGAGGACTTCTCCGGATGCCGCGTTGAACGCGCAGGCTGAGGACGAATACAAAGCCGCCATCCAGGTGAATCAGTACGATGAGCTGTCCTGGCGTCAGCTCGGCGGAATCATGGCGGGGAAAAACGATTTCAAAACAGCGGAGGAGGACTACAAGAAGGCCCTCGCTCTGCAGCCGAAGGATTCGGATGCCGAAACCGGTTTGGCGATCGTCTTGATTTCTCTGAATCAGACGAACGAAGCCACTTCACTTCTGGAAAGTGCGGTGAAGGACGACCCGAGCAACATCGTGGCGCACTTCCGTTTGAGCGGGCTGTATCGGCGCGCAGGCCGAACGGCGGATGCGCAACGCGAGTTGGATACATTTAATCACTACAAAGACGTGAAAGACAAACTAGGCAAAGTGTTCAAACAGATGGCTGGGCCCATCAATCCGATGTGAGGCGCCGGTCGCGAGCCAATGCGGCAGGCGCGCCCGCGTCAGGGATAGACTTGTGTCGATGAGCAGCACAACCAGGCCAGGTTCCGCGATTATCCTGGGTATGGCTATTCTCGGAGCCGGCTTGCTGGCCCAGCATGCTACGAGGGCCGCTCCGCACGATAGAACGGCCGGACCGGCCGACGACAAGCCTCAGACGGTGGTTCCCCAGTTGGTGGATATTACTGCTTCAACGAAAATTCATTTCCAGCATCTTGCCTCGCCGGACAAAAAATATATAGTGGAATCGATGAGCGGCGGAGTGGCTTTGATCGATTACGATCGCGATGGCTGGCCGGACATCTATTTCACAAACGCGCCGGATGTGGACATGCAGTTGGCTGGCAAGAAGGCCCGAAGCGCGCTTTTCCATAACAATCGCGATGGCACCTTTACCGATGTTACCGACAAAACAGGCGTAGGCTATCCCTGTTGGGCGAATGGCGCCGTGGTAGGCGACTACAATAACGATGGCTGGCCGGATTTATTCGTGACATGTTTTGGGGGCGTGGTTCTGTACCGCAACAATGGCGATGGGACGTTTACCAATGTCACGCAGAAGGCGGGCCTGGGGGGCGATACTCT
>Ga0208193_1000323_pt1 | contig 29408 bp, 32 predicted proteins | sample June2015DPH_17_2_FD_184716 | JGI IMG/M metagenome (GOLD analysis project Ga0208193, IMG submission 184716) | Peatland microbial communities from SPRUCE experiment site at the Marcell Experimental Forest, Minnesota, USA - June2015DPH_17_10... | ecosystem: Environmental > Terrestrial > Soil >... | reverse complement strand
TCACTCCCCCGCATCGCGACCCCCAAGTCAAATCCGGGTCCCAGAGAATCATGATACGAAACGCTTCGCTACCGACTTCTTCAACAGCCTGTTAGAGCGATTATGAAAATCAGGCGAGTAGTGGTCCGATTCTAACATTTACACCCCGCCGCCGGAGGCACTTTTGCAAATGTTAGAATCAAAAGACCACTAAAAATACAGGTCTCCAGTGGAGTTTCAGATTTGACATTCGCATTGAGAATCCCGGGCTACGGGATGGCGAATGTCAAATCTACTCCACTAGCCGCGCTCGCTTCACGTCCGGCGGCGTGGCTTCCTCGACCAGCGCGGCGATCGCCTCGTCGGTTGCCATCACCTTCTGCCCGTCGCTGCCCAACCGTCGTACCGAGACTGAGTGGGTCTCCGCCTCCTTCTTGCCGACCACCAGCAGCGCCGGAATTTTCGCCAGCGAATGTTCGCGGACCTTGTAGTTGATCTTCTCGTTGCGCAGGTCGATCTCGACGCGCAGGCCTGCGCGGCGCGCCGCCGCCGCGACGACCTTGGCGTATTCGTCACCCTCCGAGGTGATGGTGGTGACGACGGCCTGGATCGGCGAAAGCCAAAGCGGGAAGTTGCCGGCATAGTGCTCGATCAGGATGCCGATGAAACGTTCCATCGAGCCGCAGATCGCCCGATGCACCATGACGGGCGCCTTCTTCGAGCCGTCGGCATCGATGTAGAACGCGCCGAAACGTTCGGGCAGGTTGAAGTCGACCTGCGTGGTGCCGCATTGCCAGTCGCGGCCGATCGCATCGCGCAGCACATATTCGAACTTCGGTCCGTAGAATGCGCCTTCGCCGGGGTTGATCTCGGTCCTGATGTGGTTGCTCTGGGCCTTGATCTCCTGCAGCACCGTCGCCATCACGCGCTCGGCGTGGTCCCACATCTCGTCGGTACCAACGCGCTTTTCGGGACGGGTCGAGAGCTTGACCGTGAGCTCGCCTTCGAAGCCGAAGTCGGCGTAAGTCGAGAGGATCAGCTCATTGATCTTGAGGCATTCCTCTGCAAGCTGCGCCTCGGTGCAGAACACATGGGCGTCGTCCTGCGTGAAGCCGCGTACCCGCATCAAGCCGTGCATGGCGCCTGATGCTTCATAGCGATGTACGACGCCGAATTCTGCAAGCCGCAAGGGCAGGTCGCGGTAACTCTTCAGACCGTGCTTGAAGATCTGCACGTGGCCGGGACAGTTCATCGGCTTGAGCGCAAACCAGCGTTTGTCCTCGGCCTCGTCGCCGGCGGATTGCGCGGCGAACATGTTCTCGCGGTACCAGTCCCAGTGGCCGGAAGTCTCCCACAGTGACTTGTCGAGGATCTGCGGCGCGTTGACCTCGCTGTAGTCGCCGGTCAGCCGCCGGCGCATATAGGCAATCAGCGCCTGGAAGATGGTCCATCCCTTCGCGTGCCAGAACACTACGCCCGGGCCTTCCTCCTGGAAGTGGAACAGGTCGAGTTCGCGCCCAAGTTTGCGGTGGTCGCGCTTTTCGGCTTCCTCGATCTGCTTCAGATACGCGTCGAGGTCTTCCTGTTTGGCAAACGCGGTGCCGTAGATGCGGGTCAGCATCGGATTGTTGGAATCGCCGCGCCAATACGCGCCTGCCACCTTCATCAATTTAAAGGCGTTGCCGACCTTGCCCGTGGAGGTCATGTGCGGGCCGCGGCACAGATCGAACCAGTCGCCCTGGTAGTAGATATTGATCGGCTCATTGCCGGGAATGGCGTCGACCAGTTCGACTTTGAAGTTCTCGCCCTTGTCGCGGAAGACCTGCTTGGTCTTTTCGCGATCCCAGACTTCTTTCGTGAAAGGTTTGTCGCGCGCGACGATCTCGCGCATCTTTTTTTCGATTGCCGCGAAGTCTTCCGGCGTAAACGGCTCGTTGCGGAAGAAATCGTAATAGAAGCCGTTCTCGATCACCGGCCCGATCGTAACCTGCGTGCCCGGCCACAGCGACTGCACCGCTTCGGCAAGCACGTGGGCCGCATCGTGGCGGATCAGTTCGAGCGCGCGCGGATCGTCGCGGTTGACCAGCTCGATCTTCGCATCGTTCTCGATTGGGTCGTTGAGGTCGGCCAATTCGCCGTCCAACGCCATCGCCACGGTGCGTTTGGCCAGCGAAGGCGAGATGCCCTTGGCGATCTCAAGTCCCGTGATGCTTTTGGGATAGTCGCGCCGGGCGCCGTCCGGGAAGGTGAGGGTGACCTTGTTCACAGGTTCAGCCGGCTTCAAATTCGTGAGGCTGTACTGGAATCCTGACGCGGGCGTATTCTTGTCTGACATGATCGTCTCCTCAAGGCTCACTCCTGCGAACGAGCGCAGGTAAGCCGGAATGGGAAGCGGTATAGCAGGCGAATCGGACGATGCAATATCGTATCTGGCGGACGGCAAAACCCCCGCTTTTGGCGTATCCTTTGGTTGCGGGTGGATGGATTAATCGCTTGCCGCCGATGGGCGCCGGGTTCCGCAAATCATCAAACTGTCAAATGACGGAGGGGCTGGCGAGCCTTCTTGCCGGTTGTCCGCGGGCGACTTCCGCTGTGCAAGCCTTCCGATCAGGCGAGACAGTGGCGAAATAGCACGGCGGAAAATTTCGCGAGGCGTCATCGCGATTTCGCACGATCGCGCGCCATTCGCCCCAAGGGGGCGGCAGACCCTTGACAGCGAAAGCTCGTTGGCGTTCCTGCCGTCGTTGGAATTTCCGGGTTTGTTCATGGCACTGCGCAACACTCTCGCCGCTCTTTTCGTCATGATATGCGGATCGGCGGCGGCGCAGACGATCGCGCGGCCGGTTCATCCAGTACCGGCGCGGCCGATACAGGGGCAGGTCAATCCGGTTGTCTTCTACGTCGCCAAGGGCGCGCCCGACGCTTGCGGTCGCGGCTGCGATACCTGGATCGCGATCGAGGGCCAGATCGATGGCACCGCGGCGGCGCGGTTTCGCAAATTCCTGCAACCGCTGCGGAATCGCAATCTGCCAATCTATGTCACTTCGCCCGGTGGTAATCTCGAGCAGGCGCTGGCCATGGGCACGTTCCTGCATGAAAAGCCCGCGGTGGTGCGGGTGGCGCGCACCGTCGTGAGGGAGTGCGGCTTCGAGGCGCAGGACAGAGAGGTCTGTCTCAAGCTCAAGCGATCCGGCCGCGAACTCACCGGCGATCTCTGGACCCGCAACGCGATCTGCAATTCCGCCTGTCCTTATTTCCTGCTCGGCGCTACCACGCGCGAGATTGCGCCGGACACCTCGCTTGGGGTGCACTCGGCGAAAGTCATCACGCAATTCCTCGGTGTCGTCCCGACGCCCGAGATGCGCGCCGCGGCGACCGAGCGGGGACGGGCGCGCTCCGACGGCTTGCTGGCGAGCTACTTCGCGCGCATGGGCGGCGATACCGGACTCCTGAAGCTCGTGAGCACGGTGAAGTTCGAGGAGGTGCACGTGCTGACGCGCGATGAGATCATTCGTTTCGGTTTCGATCGGCGCGTGCAGGTCGAGACGCCGTGGCAGTTCGAGAATGGCGCGCGCAGTTTGGCCGGCAAGGTCGCGACGCAGAAGGTCGATGGCGAACCCGCCTATCGCCTGTTGCAATGGCGGCTGATCTGCCTGAGCACCGAGCAATTCGAGCTTGACGTCCAGCGGCCGACAACGAAATCGGTTTTTCCCACCGTGGCGATCCATAGTGCTGCTGCCGTGCCGCTCTATTTCACACCGATCCCCATCAAAACGCCGGGCAGTGAGTTTTGGGGCGCGCGCTTGACACGCGCGGCTGTCGACGAACTCGCCAGCCAGCCGCAATTCGAATTCATTGAAGCGTCGCAGATCGCGGACGGACGGCATGCTGTGAACACGGTGTGGTCGACCGAGGGCCTGTCCCAGGCTGTTGACACTCTGCTGTCAACTTGTCCGCCGCCGAAGACAACGACCGCTGTCATGCGCGACGCGGCCGAAAAATAACGGCGGTCGCGCCTTTCTATTCACGGACTCGCGGCCTAAATGCATATGCATGAAAAAGCCGCCATCCGACAGCCCGGTCCATCGCCGTTTCGCTCCCACCGCGTTGATGTTCGGAAATATCGTGACGGGCTGTTCGATCCTGGCGCCTGCGGGCATGCTGATCGAATTGTCGTCCGATCTCGATATCACGGTCCACACCGCCGGCCTTCTGATTACCTTCGGCGCAATCATGCTCTGTATTGGCTCGCCGCTGACGGCATGGCTGACGAGCCGGATCGAACGCCGTGCCCTGTTGACGGCGACCCTGGCGGTGCTTGCATTCGGCAATGCGCTTTCCGCGTTCGCGCCCGGTTACACGACGCTTCTGGTCATTCGCCTTGTGATGCTGGCGATCGGCGCCCTCTACACGCCGCAGGCCGCGGGCACCGCCGCCTTGATCGTGCCGGCGGAAAAACGCGGCGGCACCATCGCCTATGTGTTTCTCGGCTGGTCGCTGGCCGCCGCCGTCGGGATGCCGCTGATCACCTTCATGGCGAGCCGCTACGGCTGGCGTGCCGCCTATGGTGGCATCAGCATCATCGCCGTGTTGAGTTTCCTGCTGCTGGTCTGGCGGTTGCCTGCGGGCCTCGTCGGCGCGCCGGTCGATCTCAAGACATGGATCGATCTCGGGCGTAACCGGGTCATCGTCGTCCTGCTCCTGATCACCGCGCTCCTGATGTCGGGGCAGTTCGCGGTGTTCACTTATATGGGGCCGTTACTGTCGAGGTTGACGCAGGTCGGCCCGGATGCGGTGGGGCTGGTCTTTGCGCTCTACGGCGTGTGCGGCTTTATCGGAATCGCCATCGTCAGCAACATCGTCGATTCCTGGGGCCCCCTCAAAGCCTCGGTGCTTTCCGTCTCGCTGGTGCTGGCCGGACTCGCCGGATGGGCGCTGAGCGCGGGGTTCTATCCGCTGATGGCGTGCTCGGCCGCGATCTGGGGGCTCGGCTTTGCCTCCAGCAATTCGATGCAGCAAGTGCGTCTGGTGGCCGCCGCGCCTTCGCTCGCCTCCGCCTCGGTATCGCTCAATACGTCGTTTCTCTATGTGGGGCAGGCGATTGGATCTGCGATCGGCGGATTATTGTATGCGCATGAGCTCCTGTACGGCATCGGCTATGCCGGAGCGGCCTTCGTGGCGCTGGGACTGATGACGATCATTTTGACGCGGCGCCTCGCGGTGGCGAAAGGCTGAAACGCGCGCTTTTCTCTAGCGGCTGATAGGTGTATCGGCGCCGGAGGCCGCAAGGCGCGTCAGCGATGGCGTCAAGGCCATCTTGGCCAGCACTTCGCGCACCGGCTTGTCGGTCCACGCATGCGTGACGTAGTCGCGATGCGTCACGCCCTCAGGCGTCCTGACGAACACGACGCTGCCGGGACGCAAGGGACCGTCCATGTCATCGGAAACGGCAATGCCCTTGTCGCGGATCATTTGCATCAGCTCGTGATCGCGCGGTTGGGTGTAGTGCGTATAGGCGCTGACGAAAAAGCTCGAGCGGTTATTGCCGACCCAGGAGGCGAACTTGTCGAGCTCGCCATAGACGGCGTCGAGCAGCACCACGCCGCGGATACGATTGCCGACCCCGCCGACGTCGAGGCTATAGGCGGTCGGCACGAAGCCGCCGCTATAGCCGACAATGACGATCGGCATATTGGCGAAGGTCTTGGCCGCGCTTGGATCGCCGTAGAGCTCCGCCAGATGATCGGCCGATTCATTGATGAAGCGCTTGAGCGCACCGGGCTGCCAGAACTTGCCGGCGCTGGAGTCGGCCGCATCGACCGCGAGCTGCGGCGCAAGCAGCACGGCATTGGCGCCAGATTCCGAAATCTGCTCCGGCACCCGTTGACGATCGCGCACGTCGCGTTCCAGCGTCGCGCCGTTGCCGTGGAAGAACACCACGATGACGCCGGGCTTGTTGACGTCGAAATGCTGGGGGACGTGCATCAGCACGCGGTTGTCGTTGAAGGTCTCGTCCTGCCAGAAGACGCGGCCCGAATAGCTGCGGTGGCCTTTGCGGTCGCCGTTGGAAATGTTCAGGAAGGGCGACTCGGTGCGCGGATTGTTGCCGTAATAGGGGAAAGCCGACGATTTCAATCCGATCAGTGCAGTCTGAGCTTCATGCTGCGGGCGCTGGTACGGCACGGTCGGCGCCAGCGAGGCGACGCGATAAGACTGCGTCTGCACCACGCGCCGGGTTTGCGCGTCTGCGACATTTGCCGGCCGTTGCTGCAAGCTCTCGGCGGCGGTGGGGAAGCGGTCCTTGAATTGCGGTTTGGGGAAACGGTCGTCGAAGGTTTCGCCGGTCGAGCCCTGTACGTTCGCGGCGAGCGAGCCGGCGCTCGGCGCCTTGCCGCATTCGGCCAGCGTGAACGACAGCGGAATCAGGACGGAGAGGAGAGGGAGCCAGCGCCACGAAATGGCGCGCGACAGCACATGACGCGCCGATCCCGGCCTTCTTGCCAGGTTCACGCGACCAAATACGTCAGATTTCGGATTGGCCCCGACCATCCACCCCTTTGCCCCAGCCGCCTGATGTCAGGCAAATGTCAGCGCGTTAATGTTGCGGTGACGTTAATCCTCCGGAAATTTTCCCCATCTCCGGAAAGGCTTAGGGAACACGAAATCGTGTCGTGATTGTGGGGCTCCCCCAGCTTTCTGCCGAGGAATGTGTTTTATGACCATAAATAGGTATTTAAACACCAAAATCACCCCAGATTTAAATTATCGCTCGGTCTCCTTGAATTGGCCGAAGCCACCCCGCACGATACCGGGGTAGGGCATGGCGCCCGAAGTGCGGGCGAGCATGGCTTTAGAGACTGGAACTGCGGCGTGGGGAGATCGGCTCTCCGGCGGATCGACGGTTTCGGTCACGGTTGCGACTGCCATTGTCGTCGCCGACATGGTCGGTGTTGGCGTCTTCACCAGCCTCGGCTTTCAGGTCAAGGACATCCCGTCGGGCTTTGCGATCATCGCGCTATGGACTGTGGGCGGTATCGTCGCGCTGTGCGGCGTGTTTTCCTACAGCGAGTTGGGTGCGATGTTTCCGCGCTCGAGCGGCGAATACAATTTTCTGAGCCGCGCCTACCATCCCGCCTTCGGTTTTGTGGCGGGCTTTGTGTCGGCGACCGTTGGATTTGCGGCCCCCGTGGCGCTGGCAGCCATCGCGCTCGAGCAATATGGCCGCTCGATATTTCCCGATGCGCCGCCGTTGGTGCTCGCGGTGGGGACAGTCTGGGTGGTGTCGCTGATCCAGCTGACCGGCGTCAAGCACTCCTCGACCTTTCAGTTGATCTCGACCATCCTCAAAGTGGTGTTGATCACGGCCTTCCTGATCGCGGGCTTTGTCATCGGCACGCCGCAAGCGGTGTCGTTCACGCCCCAACTCAGCGACGCAGGTTATATCGGCAGCGCGCCGTTCGCGATCGGCCTTGTTTTCGTGATGTACTCGTTTTCGGGCTGGAACGCGGCCACCTACATCATCGGCGAGATGCGCGACGCCAGCCAGAACCTGCCGCGCGCGCTGTTGTCGGGCACGCTGATCGTACTGGTGCTTTATGTGGCGCTGAACGCGGTCTTCCTGCACACCGCGCCGATCGACAAACTGGCCGGCCAGATCGACGTCGCCCGCATTGCCGGCACGTATATTTTCGGGGAGATCGGCGGCCGGATCGTCGGCGCGATGATCTGCATCGGGCTCGTATCCTCGATCAGCGCGATGATGTGGATCGGTCCGCGCGTGATGATGACCATGGGCGAAGATATCCCGGCGCTGCGGGTGTTTTCCCGTAAATCGGTCCAGGGCGCGCCGGCCTATGCCATCCTGTTTCAGCTGACGGTGGCGACGTTGATGCTGTTTACCCGCAGTTTCGAAGCTGTGCTCGACTTCATCCAGTTTTCGCTGCTGTTCTGTTCGTTCTTCACCGTGTTAGGTGTGATCAAGCTGCGCATCACGCAGCCCAACCTGCCGCGGCCTTATCGTGCCTGGGGATACCCGGTCACGCCGATAATTTTCCTGCTCGTGACCCTTTTCATGATGTATTATCTTGTCGTCGAACGGCCGTTGCAGTCCTTTTTCGGTGCTCTGATTATGGTGTCAGGCCTTCTGATCTACCTCGTTTTCCGCAAAAAGAGCGATTCCGGCCCAGCGACCTCGTCGCCAACTCACCCCGTAGGTCGCCAATAGACATGCTTCGGACCCTTAAAATCGCGGCGGCCGCAGCCGCCTTTTTGATCGTGACTGCGCTCGGGGCTGCCCATGCCGCCGAGGTCACGGCTGACGATACCGCGCGGTTTCTCGCCGGCATGATGCCCTCAGCCGACTCCCCGCTGATGGCGCTCACCAAGGATCCAGCCTGGCAGCGCCATGCGAAGTTTTTCGATTCCGCCTTCGCTCAGCTCGAGCAGCGGCAGATGTCGAAGGTTCGCGCCTGGTCCGAGGCCAACATAGCCGCGCCAAAGCCGACCATGTTCTACATGTTCTCCGGCCCAGATTTCCTTTACGCCAACGCCTTCTATCCGAAGGCAACGACCTATGTGTTGAGCGCGCTCGAGCCGCCGGGCGCGGTGCCCGACCTGACAAAGGTGCCGCGCGGCAGCGTCGATGCGGCGCTCTCCAATGTCGAACATTCGCTCGGCACGATCCTGAGCTTTTCTTTCTTCATCACGAAGAAAATGAAGGTCGATCTGCACGAAGGGCAGATCAACGGCACGATGCCGCTGCTCTATGTGTTCCTGGCGCGCTCGGGCAAGACCATCAAGAACGTCTCAACGGTTGCCATCGACGACAAGGGCACGGCCTATTTCGCCAACGAGAATGCAGGCGCCAACGCGGTACGCGGGGTGAGGATCGTGTTTGCGGGAAGCGATGGTGTCGAAAAGACGCTGTATTATTTCTCGACCGATCTTTCGGACTCCGGCGTTAGATCCAGCGGCTTCCTGAAATTCTGTGCGACGCTGGCGCCTGGCGGCAGCCTGATCAAGAGCGCATCGTATCTTTTGCATTCCGGCAATTTCTCGACGGTCCGCGATTTCATTCTCGCCAACAGCGCGACGATCATTCAGGACGATTCCGGAATTCCGCTCGGCTATTACAGCGCGAAGAAGTGGCACTTCTTTCCGTTCGGACGCTATGCCGGCCCGATCAGCGAATTCCCGAGCAAATATCAGCAATCCTACGCTGAACTGTTCCGCCGCGCCCAGCCGATCGATTTCGGCATAGGCTATCGCTGGCGTTCCTATGAATCGAACCTGCTTTTGTCGGTCCGGTTGCCGGATGACGGCTCGGCGACCGCGGATGCGACTGCCTCGACCGAGACGGTGCCGCCGGCACCACCCAAGCCGCGCCCGCGCAAACCCCGTCCGCCGCCACCGCAGCCGGAACCGTCGCACGGATTTCTTTGGTTCAACTGACTATCGGCTTTGAGGCGGCCAGAGAGCGTGGCGCTACCAGCGTACGGTCTGGCTCGGCTCGAAAAAGCTGCTGGTGCCACGCCGCTTCACTGGTTCGCTGAAGAAATAGCCGACCGCAATGACGATGAGGACCGTCGCGACGATCGCCAACAAATCGATCTGCCTGGGATCGTGGCCACTGGGTTGAAGTTTCCAGCGCATCGTTGACGTCCTCGCCGGAGGAGACATCGAACCAATTCAGCAGTAGAGCGCCGGTTCCCGCGCCATCGCAACCTATTTCCGATGATGCGTTGCAGCGCCTGTCACGCCGCGTTGACGCCGCGCCAGCGGGCGAACCGCCATGGCAAATACCAGCGTGCACCGGCGGGTCTTGTCTTGGGAACGTTGTCGATCCCCGATGTGCCGAAAGGTTGACAGCGCAACACCCGCGCCAGCGTCATCCATCCGCCGGCCCACAATCCGAAGTGTCCGATCGCCTCATCCGCATAGACCGAGCAGGTCGGCAGATGCCGGCAATTGTAGCCGACCAGTGGCGAGAGCGTGTGCCGATACAGCCAGATCATCGCGCGGCCGGCCTGTCTCGGTAGTTGCCCGGGGTTGCGCGAACAGCCCGCGCAATGCACGGACAACAACGGCAGCTTGGATGGCGAGTGCTTCATAGGCGTGGTGCTGCGTTGTTGTGCGCCGATTGCTTGGTTCCGGAGCATGGAACTTATCCGCGCCAATAATTGTGCCACAGTTCTGGAAATATCAACGGTTTCGCGGCGGCGCACCAAAGGTTCTATGGACGATTCGGTCAACTGCGTTTACGTTTCATAACGAGGGGATGACAGACTCACCTTTGTTTTTAACCGGCGCAGCCGCCGTTTGGCGATTGCGGGGAAGGAACCAAATTGAAACGTGTCAGACTTCGCTTCCGCGGCTGGGCGGTCAAGGCTACTGCCGCCATCTGTGTTGCGGTGCCGGGTATCCTGGCTTTGCTTGGCGATTTGGCCCATGCCGACGGAACCCTCGAAGAGCGCAAGCTTCCGATGCAGTTCAGCTGGGTGGCCTGCCAACCGCATTGCGGCGGCTGGATCAGCGCAGTGGGCATCGTGACGGCGGATAGCCCAAAGGATTTTGACGATTTCGCGCGAGGGCGCGATCTTCGTGGCGCGACCATCGTGCTGGATTCCAGCGGCGGCTCGGTCAACGACTCCATCACGCTCGGGCGCCGTTTCCGCAATCTCGGTCTGATGACGACGGTCGGTACGAGTGTTTTGATCCATAGCGCGCAAGGCGATCACGGTGTCATCAAGCCGGATGCCTATTGCGAGTCGATGTGCGTGTTCCTGGTATTGTCGGGCAAGGGGCGCTATGTGCCCGAGGCGGCGCATGTGCGGGTGCATCAGATATGGATGGGCGACCGCGCCGAAGACGCGAGGGCGGCGAGCTATTCCGCCGATGATCTGATGATCGTGGAACGCGACATCGGGCGTCTGGCGAAATTCACCTTCGAGATGGGCGGCGCCGGTGATCTGCTGGCGCTCTCGCTCAACGTTCCACCGTGGGAAGAATTGCACGAGCTGTCGCGCGAAGAATTGCGGCAGACCAATCTCGTGACCACCGATGCTGTAGCCGAAGTACTGCCGCCGATGGGCGGATCGGTCATGCAAGGTGTGGCGCTGGCCACCAAGCCGGTGCAGGACCGTTTTGCCTCGACCACCGTGAGCGATGAGCAGGCCGCGCCGGTTGCCAAATCCACCCGCACGGCCGAGGCGCTCACGCCAACCGCCAGCGTCGCGGCGGCGCCGGCGCAATAGCGTTAACCCACTAAATGAAGATTAGCCTTTAAGCCGAGGCGGGCTGCGAAGCTTCCGGCTCTGCCGCCTTGTCAGGTGCCTTATCAGTGGCTTTGGCCTCGATCTGGCCGATGGCATCCACCACGGCGTCGAAGGTCAGCATCGTCGAGGCGTGCCGTGCCTTGTAGCCACGGACCGGCTCAAGCACGGCGATTTCGGCCCATTTCCCCCCAGGCGGCTCACCGTTTTCCTTCAGCATTTTCCGGACGGTCTCGCGCAGTTCGCGTAGCTCGCCGGCGGCGGAGCCTATGACATGGGCAGCCATGATGGAGGACGATGCCTGGCCCAGCGCACAGGCCTTCACGTCGTGGGCGAAGTCGGTGACGACGCCACCGTCCATCTTGAGATCGACCTTCACCGTCGATCCGCAAAGCTTTGAATGCGCAGAGGCCGTGGCGTCGGGAGAGGGCAGGCGGCCGAGCCGGGGGATATTGCCGGCGAGTTCAATGATGCGCTTGTTATAGACGTCGTTTAGCATAGCCCGAGCTCACGCTCCCCGCCCTTGGCGTCCACGGTGCATGGCCCTATATATGGCTTGAAATGGTGGAAATACACCCCGCCGTTTCCCGAGGGTGGTCCAAACCGGTACCCGTTGGCCACCATAAACGATATCTGTGGGGGACTCAGGCGCCCGGCGGCATTCCGCCCCGTCTGCCGGTGACACTCCGGTCTTTCCCGACCGGTCGAACGGAGCTGAAATGGACGCACTGATTAAATCCCTCCGCCCAAAGAATTCTGATGACAAGCCATCCGAAACGAAGCCGGTGGACGTCCGGCCCGCCGAGCTTGATCCGTCCGAATTTCTGGCAGCCGCGGTTCGCCCGGATCAGCCCCGGCCGTCGCGCTCTGAGGCCGAAGCGGCGGTGCAGACCTTGCTGAGCTATATCGGCGAGAATACCGGACGCGAGGGGCTGTTGGACACGCCGCGCCGCGTGGTCGAAGCCTTCGACGAACTGTACCAGGGCTACCACCAGTGCCCGGCCGAAGTGCTCGATCGCACTTTTGGCGAAACCGCGGGCTATGACGACTTCGTGCTGGTGCGCGACATCGAATTTACCTCCCAGTGCGAGCATCACATGATGCCGTTCTATGGCCGCGCGCACATCGCCTATACGCCCGTCGAGCGCGTTGTCGGCCTATCGAAGCTTGCGCGGCTGACCGATATCTTCGCGCGCCGGCTGCAGACCCAGGAACATCTGACGGCGCAGATTGCCGCCGCCATCGACGAAATCCTCAAACCGCGCGGCGTTGCCGTGCTGATCGAGGCCGAGCATACCTGCATGTCGGTTCGCGGCGTCGCCAAACATGGCGCGACGACCTTCACCAGCCGGTACACCGGCATGTTCCGCGACAATCCGGCGGAGCAGTCGCGTTTCCTCTCCATGGTGCGCGCGGCGCACCGCTAGGTTTCTTTGAGTGTCCACTTCATCTGATAGCAACGACATCGAGGAAGGGCTTTCATTCCGGCCCAAATTCGATGCCAGCGGTCTTGTCACCTGTGTCGCCACCGACGCTGCGACGTCGGAGGTGCTGATGGTCGCGCATATGAACGAGGAGGCGCTCTGCAAGACCATTGCGAGCGGGGAAGCCTGGTACTACAGCCGCTCGCGCCAGGCGCTGTGGCGCAAGGGTGAAACCTCCGGCCATGTCCAGCGCGTCGTCGAAATGCGCCTCGATTGCGATCAGGACGCGATCTGGATTCGCGTCGAGCAGACCGGCGGCGCCTGTCACACCGGCCGGCATTCCTGCTTCTACCGCAAGATCGAGACCGCCGATGGCGGTGCGCGGCTGTCGTTCGTGGATGCTATCAGGCAATTTGATCCGAAGGCCGTCTATCGGAAGTGATTCCACGGGCGAGGAGCTTCCGTGGAACCGTCTTAACCCGCTCTTAACCATGTCAGCCGCACTGTGAACCCAGCTTGAGCGCTGGTGGGAGCCTTCGCGCGGGCTAAAAAGGGTGGGGTCGTTTCGCGTGGAGCGGAGACCAGGAATGTCGGTCGACACATCGAACGCCACGGCGACGCCAGGTGTTGATCCTGCACGCGTGCGCGTCGCCGGCGCGATCAAGCAGGCCGCAAGTTCGAGCGGCACGAGCTTCCAATATCTGTTGACGACCGCCAAGATGGAATCGGATTTCAATCCGACGGCGGGAGCGTCGACTTCTTCGGCCCACGGGCTGTTTCAGTTCATCGACCAGACCTGGCTTACGACCGTCAAGGAAGCGGGCGCCCAGTTTGGTTACGGCAACTATGCCGACATGATCACCAAATCTTCCGACGGATCCTATTCGGTGGCCGATCTTGACGCGCGGAAGGCGATCATGAAGCTGCGCGACGATCCGTCCGTCGCATCCGATATGGCCGCAGCACTCACCCAGTCCAACAGTTTCCAGCTGACCGGCATGATCGGTCGGCGTCCGAGCGACAGTGAATTGTATATGGCCCATTTCATGGGCGTCGGCGGCGCAGCCAAGCTGATCGGCAATGCCGAGGATAATGGACAGGCTTCCGCCGCGCGGCTGTTTCCGAATGCCGCTGCCGCCAACCGATCGATCTTCTATGACCGCAGCACCGGGCGGGCCCGCACGGTGTCGGAAGTCTATTCGGTGCTTCAGCAACGCTACGCCAGTGCCGCCAGCGCACCCGCGACCCAAAGCGCGATGGCGTCGGTCGGCGGCGATATCGTCAAACCGAACGTAGCCGTTGCGAGCGCGGCCCCAGGTTCGGCTACGAGTCTTGCTCCAAACCTATCCGTGGCAGACACGGCGAGCTTTCTCTCGAGCTTTCCGGACACCCGATCGGCGGCGCCCGCCGCGCCGATCACAACGGCCTCGGCCACGACGACCGCAGATGCGGCTCCGTCAAGTCCGGTCTTCCGTTCACTGTTTCAGGACGGCGGGCGTACGCCGCCGGTTTCCCAAGCCGTGCGTGAATTGTGGGGCAGTTCCAGCTCGCTGACGTCGGATACACCGGCCCCAACAGCCACTACAACGCCCCCAGCCACCGTCGCGGCGCTGCCGGCGGCGGCCACCGGCAGCGGGCTCGATCTCTTTAGCGATCGCAGCGGCACCTTCAGCGGGTAGCTGAAATCCGACGGGGTTTAAGGCCCGCGCGCCGCAGGCCTTAACAAAACGTCAATGAAACCAGCCGCTTATAATGAACGCTTTGTTAAGCGTCGTGGTTTATTTTGTCTTGCATTGGCGCAACTCAAGAGGCGCCAGGGGTTTTGCGTAAGCCGGCAGGACAATGATCGTTCGGCAGTTCATCAGTTGGATAAAGACGGCCCCCGCAGGCGAACGCGCCGAGGCGACGCGGGCCTTGGCCCGGGCGTGGCTCATCTCAGATCTTTCCCAAGACGACCGGGCAGCCGCCGAAGGCGCGCTGTTGATGCTGCTCGATGACGCTTCGCCTTTGGTGCGCCGGGCGATGGCGGACGTGTTCGCGCGCAGCCAGGAGGCGCCAGCGGCCATTGTGCAGGCCTTGGCGCTCGATCAGCCGTCGGTCGCTTTGCCAATCCTCGAATATTCACCGTTGTTGATCGATGCCGACCTCGTCGACATCGCCGCAACGGGCGACAGCGCGACCCAATGCGCGATTGCTCGTCGCTTGAGTTTGCCGGCTTCCGTTTGCGCCGCGATCGCCGAGGTCGGCTCCGCGGCCGCGGCGCTGGAACTGATCGAAAACGCCTATGCGGAATTGGCGCCATTTTCCTGGGACCGCATTGTCGAGCGTCACGGCCATCTCGCCGCAATCCGGGAATCAATGCTGGTGCTGGAGGATCTGCCCGCCGCAACGCGGGTGGCGCTGGTCGCGAAGCTCTCGGACACGCTGGCGCAATTTGTCGTCGCCCGGAACTGGCTGAGCGCCGACCGCGCCGAACGGGTGGCAGGCGAGGCGCGCGACCGCTCAACCGTCAGCATCGCGGCTACCTCGCGCGGCGACGACATGCGCGGACTGATCGCGCATCTGCGCGCGACTTCCCAGCTCACCGCGGGTTTGATCCTGCGTGCGCTTCTCTCCGGCAATCTCGAATTGTTCGAGGCCGCATTGGCCGAATTGTCGGACTTGCCGCGAAACCGCGTCTCCGCTCTGCTGCTCGATCGCGGCGAGGCGAGTCTTGTGGCGCTCCTGAAACGGGCTGGCCTGCCGGAGTCGACATTCGCCGCGTTCCGCGCCGCGCTCGACGTCATTCACGAAACCGGTTTTACCGATACGCTCAGTGCCGCGGCGCGGTTACGCCGCCGCATGGTCGAACGCGTGCTGACGCAATGCGAGGCCGATGACAGCGCGGCGGGCCCGCTGTTGATCCTGCTGCGGCGCTTCGCAACCGAATCGGCGCGGGAAGAGGCGCGGCTGTTCTGCGAGGAGCTCGCGGCCGAGGAAGTCGTTGCGCCGATCTCGCACGGCCTGATCGCGGCGTAAATGCGATAAATAACAAGGCAGGCGAGGCCTGCTTTGTCATTTCAACAATCATTCTTGAATTAGCTACGGTGAGCGCTGGCTGCGGCAGTGCTGCGTCCAGCCCTAATCCGCCGGCGCGATGCTCGGCGCCAGGATGATCTCGAGATGCTCGGGCCGGTCGCGGTTGACGCGCGCGAGGTATTCGTCGGCGACGCCGCGCAGCCGTCGACTCAGTTCGTTCGACATGCTGATGGTGTCGAGCTTGGTGTGCTCATGCACGATCGCCTGAATGGCGTTGATATGATGCACGATCAGGTCGGGCGGGACCCGGGCGAGATCGGGGGCGTGTTCGATGATCCGGCAAAGGCTTTCGGCAACGGCGCTGGCGGAGGGGAAGCCGAAGGTGGCAGCATCGCCCTTGATGTCGTGAGCGGCGCGAAACAGTTCGTCGCGCGTGGTTTTCGTAAAGCCGCTGTTGAGAATGGCGGCATGGGCCGCCGCAAGCCGCCCGACCTCGATTTCCATCCATTGCCTGAATTCGCCGGACAGGCCGGAGAGCGCTTGTTCGGCGCGCGCGACCGGATCGTCGATATCATCGTCGGCGACGCGGCGAAGCACCTTGCGCAGCGGGTTGGGCTGCGTGATCACATGGTGATCGCTGAATTTCTTGACCTCGATGTCGGCTTTGCTGTTCGCCATTTGCTTTCCCGCTAGACTCCGGAACGAGCCTTGTCGAGCAGCGAGGGCTGCTGAAGGACTTCGAACTCGCCACCGACGCGCCGCTCGGGTCCGATATAGGCGCCGTTGGTATTGCGCCTGCGGTCCGGGCCGAAATAGCTCTTGGTCTTGATGAACGGACGCGGATTGGCGACGACGTTCAGGATGCGCTGATAGAGTCCCTTGGCGGAAATCGGCTTGGCGAGGAATTCGGTCACGCCGGCGTCGCGCGCCACCGTGACGCGCCGCTTCTCGGAATGACCCGTTAGCATGATGATGGGGGCGTAGGGATTGCCCTTGGATTCCGGTTGCCGGATCATCTGCGCGAGTTCCAGCCCGTCGAAGATCGGCATCGCCCAGTCGGTGATGACGATGTCCGGGACGTAGTGCGTGTACATTTCGAGCGCGGTTGCGCCGTCTTCGGATTCGTAGACTTCGCGCGCGCCGAACGAATGCAGCAATGTTCGCAGGATGCGGCGCATATGCGGATTGTCGTCGCAGACGAGAAAGCGGAGCTTGTTGAAATCGATACGGAACATGGCGGCGTCCTCAGGGACACGCATACGGGCGGGCAAATGCCGATATACGCGCCGTTAACCATATGCCCGCCGCGTTAATGAATGGTTGCGACGGCCCCGCTCAAGAGCTGCGGATTCGATATTTAAGATTGGCGGGCGGGTGAGGGTATCCGCCGGAAGACATCAGTAGCCGAACTGTTCGCGCAGGATGCGTTCTTCGAGGCTGTGACCGGGGTCGAACAGCATCCGCATCGAAATGGTCTTGTCGGAGAGGATCTCGACGCGGCGGACGTCGCGGGCCTCGTCGTGGTCGGCCACCGCCGCAACCGGGCGCTTGTCGCCTTCGAGCACTTCAATGACCACAAAGGCGGTGTTCGGCAGCAGCGCGCCGCGCCAGCGCCTGGGCCGGAATGGGCTGATCGGCGTCAAGGCCATCAGGGCGGCATTGATCGGCAGGATCGGTCCCTGAACCGACAGGTTGTAAGCGGTCGAGCCGGCCGGGGTTGCCACCAGAACGCCGTCGGCGATCAACTCGGGCATGCGTTCGTTCTCGTCGATCAGGATCCGCAGGCGCGCCGCTTGATGGCTCTGGCGAAACAGCGCGACTTCGTTGATGGCATGATGCAGGTGAACGGCGCCGTTGATGTCGGTGGCGCGCATCAGCAGGGGATTGATCAGCGTTTCGCGCGCAGCCGCCAGACGTTCGTGCAGGTGATGGGCCGAAAACTCGTTCATCAGAAAGCCGACCGTGCCGCGATGCATGCCATAAATCGGCTTGCCGGAGTGCATCTGCTGGTGCAGCGTTTGCAGCATCAGGCCGTCGCCGCCGAGCGCGACCACGATATCCGCATCGGACGGAGCATGATTGCCGTAGGCCGCAACCAGTTGCGCCAGTGCCTCCTGCGCTTCCACGCTGGCACTCGCGACAAAGGCAATCCGGTCATATGGCTTGGGTGCGGTCATGAAGTGAGCGTGTCATCTGGTGGAGTGATGGTCGTCTATACGACCTTGGCGGTGCTTGTCGAGACGATCGCTGAAAGCAGGCCTCTCGCCCGTCACGGTTTTGGGCTAAAAACCGCCCCATAAGAGATAACATGGTTCGCCGTGTCGAAATGGCCGCGATGGCAGGGAAGCCAGGAAAAGCTGGAGTAGAGTAAATGAGTATCCGACTTGCCGTCCCTGGTCTCATGCCGGCGGTTTTGGCCCTTTCCATCGTTGCGTTTTTCAGCGGGGCACAGGGGCAGGACGCAAAACCACAGCCGTCGTCGGAGGCGCCCGCAAATTCCATACCCTTGTCGACGTTATTGGGCGAGAAAACGGCTTCGCCGCAGCCGACGCCGTCTGCCCAATCCGCGCCAGTCGTGCCGGGAAGCCAGAGACCGCCGCCGTCGCGCGGCAATACCACGGCGACGGCGGGTGAGGGGCGCCGCCTGCCGGAGGATTCCACGACCAAACAGACCATCACTGTGAACGGGCGAACGCTCGCGTTCACCGCAACCGCAGGCTCGCTTCGGCTGTTCAACGGCAAGGGCGATCCGCAAGCCGATATCGCCTATACGGCCTATAAACTGGACGGCGCCGATCCTCGCAACCGGCCGGTGACTTTCTTCTTCAATGGCGGCCCCGGCGCATCTTCCGCCTATCTGCAACTGGGCTGCGCAGGCCCCTGGCGATTGTCCATCGAAGGTGACGCTGCGATTTCCTCGGCGCCCGTCGAGTTGAAGCCTAATGCGGAAACCTGGCTCGATTTTACCGATCTCGTTTTCATCGACCCCGTCGACACCGGTTATAGCCGCTTCGTTTCGACCGACGACGATGTCCGCAAGCATTTCTTCTCCGTCGACGGCGACGTCAACGCGCTGGCAGTCGTCATTCGCCGTTATCTGGAAAAGTATGATCGCCTGCTGTCGCCCAAATTCGTCGTCGGTGAAAGCTATGGCGGCATCCGCGGACCGAAGATCGTTCGCGAGTTGCAGACCGAGCAGGGCGTCGGCGTCAAAGGGTTGATCCTGGTCTCTCCGGTGCTTGATTTCCGCGAATTCGGCGGCTCCAGCCTTTTGCAATATGTCATCAGCCTGCCTTCGATGGCGGCCGTGGCACGCGAAGCCAAACACCCGGTCACGCGCTCTGATATGACTGATGTCGAAACCTACGCCCGCGGCGATTTCCTCGCCGACCTGGTCAAGGGCGAAGCGGACAAGGAGGCCACGACGCGGTTGGCCGACCGTGTCTCCGCGCTGACGGGCATCGATCAGGCCGTCGCCCGCCGGCTTGCAGGGCGCTTTGATGTCTCCGAGTTTCGTCGCGAGTTCGATCGCCGCGACGGCAAGGTCACCGGGCGCTACGACGGTTCCGTACTGGGCTTCGACCCAGACCCGGATTCAAGCGTAGGACATTTCGGCGATCCGTCGGGCGAATCGCTGATCGCGCCTTTGACCACCGCCGCAGTTGATCTCACCACGCGCACGCTCAACTGGCGTCCCGACAGTCCGTATCATCTGCTCAACGGCTCGGTTGAGCGCTCCTGGGATTTCGGACGCGGACTAAATCCGGCCCAATCTATCTCCCAGCTCAGACAAATCCTCGCGCTCGATCCGAAGCTGAAGCTGTTGGTCGGGCACGGATTGTTCGATCTCGCCACGCCTTACTTCGGGTCGAAAATCTGGCTCGATCAATTGCCTGCCTATGCGTCTGCCGACCGGGTGAAACTGGTGGTCTATCCCGGTGGCCACATGTTCTATGCGCGCGAGGGGTCGCGCCAGGCTTTCCGCGCCGAGGCCGAAGCGTTGATGAAGTAGGAAAATCGCTGCGGACTTTTCCGGATCATGCGCCAAAGAAAAACCGGCGCGGTCGCCCGCGCCGGCCAATAATTCCAGTCGTTTGCTGCGATCAGTAGACGAGGCCGGTGCCCGCGGGCTGCTCAAGGGCCATCGCCAGCGATTTGTATTCGGCGCAGTCGGTGCCGCCGCAGATCTGCTTGATGCGGCCGAGGTGATACTGGGCGGATTCGCGGTTGCCCTGTTCGAGCTGCCACAAGCCGTAATACTGCCAGGTACGAACATGGTTCGGGTCAGCCTGGAGCGCGCGCTCGTACCAGACCTGGGAAACCTTGTAGTCGCCGAGCTTGCGGTAGGAGTAGCCGATCAGATTGGCAACGTCTGCGACGTCGTCCTGTCCGAGCGCCTTCAGCTGCGCGATGGCGGAATTGTAGTCGTGACGATCGTAGATCGTGGTGTAGGCAGCGCGATAGCCTTCGAGGAATCTCGGATCGTTGATGCTCGAGCTCTTGTCGTTCTTCTTTTTCTTGTCCTTGCTCGAGTCGGCCGGGGGCGAGGGCGTATCACTGCCAGCCGCTTTGGCAACGTTGATCATGGGCCCTGCGGCCGTCGCGGCGGCAAACATCGCAAGGGTCAAAAGTCGGATCGCAGTCTTGGTCATGCGTCTCTCCTGATTTCAGCTAGGGCAACCCTATATCGGAGCCCGTCGATTTGAACACCCGCAGTCGGCGATCATTCCAGCGACAATTTTTGCGTTTGTTGGGAATTTTTTCCCAAGCAATGTCCAGCGACGAGGTGGCTCGGTCCGGCGGTAAAATGCAAATCAAACTCTTTTGCCTGTCTGCCGCCGCAACATGACCAGAAATTCACCGAGATGAACGAAGTCCGGTTCCCGGCTTCACCACGGGTTCAGCGGGCGCCTCTTAAGGTCGAAACCACGATCGAGGAGCCCGGCCATCCGACCGGCACCTCCGCAAGATCCCTTTCGAAAGGAACCAGCCATGTTGAAGACTATTTCCGCAACCCTGCTTGCCGTTTCCGTTCTCGCTGCGCCTGCGCTTGCCGCGAACACCGGTAAGACTGTGCAGGCCCCCGTCACCAAGTCGGTCACGGCGACCAAATCGGCGCAGGTCAAGAAAGACCCGTTGAACGCCAATGCCAAGATGGACCGGCATCACAAGCATCACCGCTTCCACAAGAAGATGGCGGCGAAGCTGCACAAGTCTCTGAAGGTCTCAGCCAAGCCTGTAACGCACCCCGCCAAGCGCGGCTGAAGACGATCCGCGGAGGCGGACGCGGTTCGACCCGACAACGCCTCTTCGGATTTCAGGTCCGGCCCACGCCGCCCCAACGGCGCTGGGCCGGCGCCTGTTGGTTCGCCGTAAAATGCGAATTCCCTTTCATTTTTGGAAGGGTTAGAAAACCTTCGGATGAAATTGCAGAAACACAGGTCACGGTTGGGGATTTCGACAAAGCGCATGGCTGCCCTGATGCTGCCGATCGCGCTTGCGGCCTGCTCGAGCAGCGGCGATGGCGAAGGCCGAAGCTTCAGCCTGTTTGGCAACAAGCCCGATACGCCTCAATCCTTCCCCGCCAACTATCGCCCGGAATTGCTGGCCTTCATGAAGACCTACCTGAACAATCCGGTCGGCGTACGTGATGCGGCGATGGCCGAACCGGTCATGCGCGACGTCAACGGCAAGATGCGTTACATCAGTTGCCTGCGTTACTCGGCGCGCGAATCCGACGGCAGCTACCGCGAACCGCGCGACCGCGCGGTGCTTTTCGTCAACGGCCGGCTGGACCGCATGATCGAGAAGAGCGGCGACCTCTGCACGGGCGTGGCGCTGGGGCCATTTCCGGAACTGGAAAAGATGACGCGGTGAACGCTCCTCGCGCGGTATTCCTGGCGGAATCCGGCTGCTGAAGGCCCTGGAGCGGACCTTGCGCTTCATCACATTTCAGCGAGCAGTTCACGGGAACAGGAAACCTTTTGGCGCCCGATTGCGACCAAAATGGATGATTGCAGCCAAATACGGGGCAGGTGTGGAACAAAATGCCGCTGTGGCGTGCTCGCTACATGCTGCAAACAAACGTGTTTGGCCGTGCCACGAAGCAACCAAACTGACGCCACGATGTTTGGTTGTTTGTCGATCACGACGATAACGGGGAACTACCATGAAAAAAATCCTGCTAGGCGCTGCCGTCTGCGTGGCGTTCGCGGCTCCGGTCTTCGCAGCCGATCTGCCGGCACGGACCTATACCAAGGCTCCGGTGTATAAGGCGCCGGAGGTCATCTACAACTGGACCGGCTTCTATGTCGGCGGCCATGTCGGCGCGGCATTCCCGGGAAGCAGCAACCTGGATACCAGCAGCGTCCGTTTCATGGGCGGGTTGCAGGGCGGCTTTGACTATGAATTTGCGAACAACTGGGTGATCGGTGCCGAGGCCCAGTATAGCTGGCTGGCGGGCAACAGCGGCGGTGGCGTCGCGTTCCCGGGTGGCACGATCGCCAGCGCCAACACCGACCAGATCGGCTCGGCGACCGGCCGGGTCGGCTACGCCTTCGGGCCGACACTGCTCTACGCCAAGGGCGGTTATGCCTGGCGCAATAACGACAACCTCAGCGTAACCACCGGCGGTGTGCCGGTTGCCTTCACGAACACGGGCGATCGTCGCGACGGTTACACGGTCGGCGCCGGCGTCGAATACATGTTCACGCCCAACTGGTCGATCAAAGGCGAATACCAGTATTACAACTTCGGCAACACGACCTTCCAGACCGGCCCGGTACCGATCGGGGCCCGCTTTCGTGATGACGACCACACCGTCAAGCTCGGGATCAACTACCGCTTCGGTTGGGGTGGCCCGGTCGTCGCCAAATACTGAGCAAGTACCGAGGCAGAGCTGTTATCAAACGAGAACGGAAGGGCCGGCTTAATGCCGGCCTTTTTGCTGGCCGAATGGTTGGCCAAAAAATTATTTTCGCTGTCGTGAAACTTTCGCGAGAGATCGGTTATTGTTGCGTTGCCGGTTCGCTGGACAGCACACATGCGCGTTTTTACATTAGCGTCCTTATTCTGCGCGATGGCTTTGCCGTGCGTGGCTCAAACCGTGCTTAAGTCCGAGCCGCTCCTGCTGTCCCCCTACGAGATTGTCCTTGTCCAAAGCGCCGTATGCGCCCCCGGGCAGGTGCTCAAGGTCACCGGCGCCATCAGGGGCCTTCATCGCCGCAAGAGCTGCGTAGCCCTGGCGGCCGAGCAGGCGTCGCTGGTGGAAGCGACACCCTGAATTCGAGGCAGGCTGCCGCCTTTTGGTGGTTGTTGACTGGCCTCAAGCGCCCATGGTCAGGGTATCCCATTGCGGGCCGCGCGCGGCTTCGCGCTCCGCCTCCGCCTGATTCCGCATGGGATCCTCCTGGGGGTCCGCCCGGCAAGGCCTGATCTCGTAGTCGTTCTCCAGCACGGGCCGCGGGGCCGGCCTGTCATCTTCGGACACCACATCCACCACAAGGCCGCTTTTGCGGGCGAGTTTCCACACGTCCGCTTCCGTCGGATAGGCGTTACTCAGCCGCGCATCGTTGCAAAATAGCGCGTAGGGCATCCAGAACTCCCGGTAAAAAGCTCCGAAACAGCCTCTTTAACGCAGAAGGCCGCCTTGGGTTGCAGTCCGGGGCCGGGGGGTGAGTCGTAAACGAGTCCTGAATCCGTGCAAAAATTTCGTGTCGGAGTCACAAGATATCGCTTGGGACTCAGCAGGTAGAATCGCCCGATGCTGGGGTCGCCATGAGCATCATCAGCCAGATCTCCTGCCGGCGAATTCAGACGACGCTGTCGATCGCGTTGTTGGCAGCCTGTGCCGCCAATCTGGTTCTGTTATGCGCCTTCTTATGACGCCGATTTAGTCGACAAGCCGCCGAGCGCGGCCTTGAATGTAGCCGTATTCCCTCGATATTCTCAATTGGTGGCAATCGTGCGCCCAAAAAGGCGGTTCGATGCGTTTCTGCTGTCGTGAGGCAAAGACGAGAGGAGGATCTCCATGCCAAGAAAGGGCATCACGGGCCACGACGAATGGGTGATCACGGAAGCACTGGCGACGGCCCTGATCGCGCTGGAGCAGCTCCCATCGATGCACCAGCCCGCCACCCACATGGACGAGATCAGAAAGCTGCTGGCGGCCGGCTGCCAGTCCGGGACCGTCAACCTCCATTTGGCCCAAGCCAAGTGCCGCTTGTTTCCAGGTGCCGATCGGGAGGCGATCTATCGGGAATACGGCCTGGAGGACGGCCAGGCGTGACGCCAGCCTTGCCGACACGGATAGCCCTTGCCGGGCAACTCTGCTATTTGACCCGCGCGAACCCGCAACCAAGTGCCGGTTGCGGCGGGCATCGGCGATAGATAGAGTTTTATCGCTCCCCAATTTGCCGGTTTAGCTCAGCGGTAGAGCAGCGGTTTTGTAAACCGAAGGTCGGGAGTTCAATCCTCTCAACCGGCACCAGCGTTCGGCGAATCACGGCTCGACCAGCATCGATAACGTGAACCCCATCCGCACGTTTCGTTTCGGCGCGGGCTCTGACTTCGCCAGAACCAGACTCCAGCAGCGTCCAATTCAGCTTTGTAACGTCGCGTGATCGGTCTCTATCGACTGTTGGCCCGTATTCTGATTGGTGACGACGGTGCTGATCGTCAATTTGCCGGCGCTGACCAGCTGGATCTGGGAATTACCGATGCGGAAGACGCCATTGGTATTGATCAAGACCCGCCCGGTTTGGAGACCGCCAGAGGCGGTCTGAAAGCGCACGGTGGCACGATAGCCGTTGACGTTCAAAACGGTGAGCGTAACCGGCTTGCCAGTAGAGTCCGTTGCGGTCCAGGTACCCTTCCATTGCGCCGCGTCGACATTGGCAAATTTTGAACCGGGCGGGATCGAGACCTGCGGCGTAGCCGTATAGTTCGATTGCAGTGCGCTGAAGAGGCTGCTGATTGCTGAGTTCGATGACATCGGTATTCTCCGCAGCCCGGACCAGAGGCGACCAGAACATCAGTCGCAAAATAAAATTAACCAGAGCTTAACCGTGCCTGCGATCGGTCCAGCGCTCCATATCGCATCGATCAAGCAAAGATCGTTTCAAGGCGTAAGACGGACTCAGATACGCCAATTTTGCCGTCGCACCGCTGAAGAAACTCCTCCCGTTTGCCCAACAGGATTGCCCCGGTTGTTATCGTCACGCGAATCAAAGTTGGGAAGGATACGCATGACGAACAAGCTTTCATTGCCGGTGTTTTTGTCGACGTTGCTGACATTGATTTTGTTTACAGAAACCAAGGCGGCCGATCCGGGCTTTTGCCGGCAATACGCCCGAGCGGCGCTCATACAGGCGCGCGGTGGACTTTCAAATCCGAGCTGCGGCGGCGGATTGCAGGGCACCCGCTGGTCTACGGACTTCGCCGTTCATTACGAATGGTGTCTTGGCGCTTCCTTCGAGGCCGCCACCAGCGAAAGAGACGCCCGGACAAATTATCTGAGGGGTTGCAGCGGCCGCTGAAGCCGATGCGGCTTCGCCGATCGGCGGTGGCCCGCCGTCCGGTTAACGTTTTTGCACCCTCAACGCCCCCAAATTGACGAAGCATGAAGGCCTGAGCGTTAGGCTTACCGTTAGTTTGGCCGTTCGCTTTAACCCTCGGAGCCTGAGCTTGGATTAGGGTTACGGACCTATCGGGATTTGGATGAAATGCGTGCGGCGGTCACACTGGCAGTCTTGATTGCAACGGCGGGCGCGGCATCGGCCGAAAGCAACGGCCCGGTCATCGTGATCCCGGGACGCCCCGGCGTGCCCGTCATCATCAACGGCGTCGATGCATCCTATTCGGTGGTCGAAGGCGACTGGGGCCTGGACAAGGGCATCCATGTTCAGCCGACCGTCTATGGCGGCCATCCTATCGAGCCGATGCCTCCCGTCGGTCACTATTATCCAAGTGCGGGCCACCTGCCGGGGTACGGCCGGCTGGAGATCGAAGGCGCCGACAAGCCGAAGCCCGCGGAGACTTTCCATCAATCCTGGTCCGCCGGATCCAGGCAGGCCGACCCCGTAGTGCCGCTCAATCAGGTGCCACCCAATCCGCCGCCCGTGATCAGGGCGCAGCCCTATAATCAAGGCGGCAACCAGTCCAATTTCGAGAACACTCTGCCGGAATTCAGGGACCCGAGGATCCCGCAGCATCGTCCGTAAACAACGACAAAAACCAGGTTCAATAACGAAACTACCCAACAGGAGAGAGTAATGCGTAAGATTATTTCAGGATTGGTAGCGGCGTTTGCCGTCATCACTGCGGGCGTTGCGCCCGCCAAGGCATGCGACTACGGCTGCGCGCCGTGCAATCCGTGCGGCGGCTACGTTCAACCCTACGCCGGCTATGAGCGCTTGCCGAATCCGGAAGTGCAATATCATCACCCGGTCGCCCCGCCCCAATATTACTATGTCGAGCAGGGCCCGACCTATACCGGCCCCGGCGACTTCGCGCCGCGCCGCGTCTATCGGGAAGAAGGCATTTACGGCTGGGGCTATCATCACCATCATCACTACGGCTACCACGCGTATCGGCACTATCCCTGGCATCACCACCACTGGCATAGCTACGGCTATCATTATCGTCCGCACGTGCTGCGCAGTTACTACTGATCACCTGATCGCGGCCTGATCGAGGCCGGATCTGGAACACATCGGTGCCCGCTTGCGCGATCCGCGAGCGGGCACTTTTCATTTCAGGATTTCACATCAAACCGAGACGGCTCGCGCCGATATAAAGCGCCAGCACGGCGGCGTTCGACACGTTGAGGCTTTTGATCTCGCCGGGCATATCGAGCCGCGCCACCACGCTGCAGGTGTCGCGCGTCAATTGCCGCAGGCCCTTGCCTTCGGCGCCCAGCACCAGCGCCAACGGTTGACGCAAGGTGACGGCAGCGAGATTTTCACCGCCCTCACTGTCGAGCCCGACCGTCAAGAAGCCGCTTTCGTTCATCTCGGTGAGCGCGCGTGCGAGATTTTGCACCGTCACCAGCGGTACCAGTTCCAGCGCGCCGGAGGCGGATTTCGCCAACACGCCGGTGGCCTCCGGACTGTGGCGCGCGGTGGTGACGATGGCCTTCACCGCAAAGGCTGCGGCCGAACGCATGATCGCGCCGACATTATGTGGGTCCGTGATCTGGTCGAGCACGAGCACGATGCCTTCTTGCGGAAGCGTATCGATGTCAGGCTGGTCGAGGGGATCGGCTTCCGCCAGCAAGCCCTGATGCACCGCATCGGGCCCGAGCCGCTGGTCGATCAGGTTCGGTCGCACGATCTCGGGCGTGACGCGGGTATCGATCTTTTCATCGGCCAGACGCCGGGCGGAATTTTCGGTCAACAGCAGCTTGCGAATGTGGCGCTGCGGATTGGCGAGCGCGGCCGTGACGGTGTGCCAGCCATAAAGGATCACGGTATCGTCGGCCGCCCCCTCGCGACCGCGCCAGGAGCCCCGGCGGCCGGTTTCTCGGCGCCCTTCGGCTCGCTTATCGGTTCCTTTGGCGCCGGAGCGCCGGAATGTTGGCTTTCGGTCGCGATCACGCATGGAAAAGCTTGTCTCACGGGTCCCGCCCCAAGGCAATTTACAAAGGCAATTTACTGAGGCTCTGTAAATGTTAGCATTTTTGCCTTCCACCTTGGTTGACTTTGCCATGGCCCTTCGCCCATAAACACGCCCGGCCGAAGCCTTTATAAAGGTCTTTCGGCCTTCAGCGTCATCGTCGGCTTGATCTCTCGCATTGAGACGGGAAGGCTTGCGATGAGGTGTGAAGCGGGGGAGTGTCCCGAGTGGCAAAGGGAGCTGACTGTAAATCAGCCGTCGTCAGACTTCGAAGGTTCGAGTCCTTCTTCCCCCACCAGCTTTCGCTTGCTCCGCAAGCTTCAGCTAGGCAAGCCACGGCCTAGCGAAAGCTGCCGCGCCAAAGCCCAAAGGGCGACGGCGGGCCGCGCTTGGCGGAGTTCCAACAGACGTCATTTCGCAAATGCTGAAACTGGATCGCAGGCCTTATCGCCTTTGATCCGACAAATTGCAGACCGTAATATTTCTCTAACGATCACCTCGTAAGCGAACGGCAAGTTCCGGTAGTGATCGACGAATCGGGAGGAAACGATGGAAAACGCTCAACAGTGCCGCTCTATCGCGCTGCTCTGTCGCCAACAGGCATTTTTGCATCCCGAAGACAATTGGAAATGGCTCGCTCAGGCAGAACGATGGGAGCATCTCGCCGAGGCGCCACTTGTCCTGAAAGCGGATACGCAGAAGTCGGAGCCCAGCAGCGCCGCTGCATAATGTTTAGCGGTACCGTGCCTCTGCCTCACGGCCGCGTCACCACCGCCCTCAGCTGATCGACGTAGGCCACCTTGGCCGAGGCCATGAACGATTCGTTTTCCTCCAGGATCATGACCTTGGCGTCTCGCCAGGCGTTGAGATCGCTGTCGGGAAGGTTTCGCTGCAATTCGTGGTAGGGCGCACCGCCAAAGCGGCCGAGCGTGGCGTAATAATAGAATTGAAGCCGATCAAGGCAGTTGGCCTCGATCAGGATGCGTGACGGCAGATCGCCGAAACTCGAGCCGACCATGGTCACATCGAGCTGCCGCGCGGGGCTCTGCGCGCAAGGGACGGACGGCTGGAAGGTAACTTTCGGCGTTTGATAGCCCAGCGGCGGGAAGAAAACATTCAGAAGATCGGCGAGCTCCCGGTCGGCGCCTTTCGCCGGCATCGACATCGTATAGGTGAATTTGAAGGGCGGAATGATCTCGCGCCCGGCGAGGCGGTTGATCTCCTCGACCACAGCGGAAACGGCGAGCGCGCCGCCGACGTCATTCCAGTGCACGCCGCCTTGCGGAAACAGGTCGAAGGGGTAGGTGCCTTTCAGCGCGTGAATGAGGCTGGCGGTGTCGACGACATGGATACCCTCGCGCTTCAGGGCGCCGATGTAGTCGGGGAGCAGTTGCGCCCGTGCGGCTGGCGTGCTCGGGCAGGGAAGGCGATCGACAAAATATTCCGGCAGGTGCGCAGCCTTGGACGGCGTGATCACGTAAACGAAAATCCCGCCATGCGCCTGATAGAAATTCTGGATGTCCTTCAGTTTCGGCAGCGCAATGGCCGCCAATTTCGCACCCATGCCTTCGGTGCGGGAGCAATAATCGTCGAGATAGGTTTGCTCGATCAGATGACCATTGGCGCCCCTGACGACATTCGGCGCCGTGACTTCGCCGAACAGGTGATAGCGGATTTCGTTGTTGATGCGGATGAGAAGCGGCCGGACGGGCATGGCATCGGTGACCCGGCTCACAACAGCCTTCTGGAATTTGCCGTCGCGAATCTCCGGCCATGAGAGAACCACCGGGGTGTCGTAGGTGACGCCGCCGAGCGTGGGGCCGATCTTGAGGGCCCGCTTGGGGAAATACTGCGCGGCGACCAGATTCCAGGTGGCGCCGAGCGGCAACAGCGCCAGAAAAGCGCAAAAGGCCGCGCGAATGATGGGTCGGGAAAGACCAAGGCTGCCCATCGTTGCTGGTTCCGATTCTAACATGACTAGTACCCGGAATCATTGATCCGCGAAACGTGCTTTGAGACGTTTTTGGTGGACTTGGGACTTGGTCCAGACGAACGGTTTGGCGTCGGCGTTGTAGTCATTAATGAATGCATCGATGTGCTCTCT
>Ga0208193_1000321_pt1 | contig 29548 bp, 32 predicted proteins | sample June2015DPH_17_2_FD_184716 | JGI IMG/M metagenome (GOLD analysis project Ga0208193, IMG submission 184716) | Peatland microbial communities from SPRUCE experiment site at the Marcell Experimental Forest, Minnesota, USA - June2015DPH_17_10... | ecosystem: Environmental > Terrestrial > Soil >... | reverse complement strand
ATGCCCTGCTGGGCGCCGACTTCGCCATCGCCGACAGCACCCTCATGGTGCTGCTCTGGAACCTGATCCAGCGCGACCGCATCCCCAAGCTCTCCGGCCTCAAGTATCTGCGCGTGCTGCTCGAACACTCGCTGCAAGCAAGGCATGGATGCGCGGCGCGTGTACCCTTGTCTACAGATTCTGTCGGTATTCATCTTCGAGAAAACCGAGATTTCATTTGCCCTTCAGCCGTCTCCGAACAGAACTGGCCAGCCCACATCCGCTAACCGATTGACTCCATTTGATAAATAACCGGTCACTCGTGAGAGAGATTAATCATCCACTAGCGAATCCATTGCGCGCCCGATCAACAGTAAGAGGGGCGCGGGTCCACACACCAACTCAGCAAAGTCAACCAGCCTGCAGGCCGCGTAACTCTGTCGTGCTGTCGCTACATGTGACACAGCACAGCAAGGCATATCCTCCTTCACGCCTGCAGCGATAAGCTCCTTCGCAATCCGACCGAGGTCACGCCCCGGCATATAGACGACCAGTGTCGCATCCTCAGGCAAGGGGCCACTCCAGATTGGGGTAAAATCAGCTTTATCCATCGCATGATGCCCCGTGCAAAGAATCAGCTTCGACGCACTCTTCCTGTCCGTGAGCGGCGCCTCTAATACGGCGCCGGCCGCGAGCGCTGCGGTCACACCCGGCACAATTTCAAACGAAATCCCTGCCCCGCGCAACGCCGCAATTTCTTCCCCAGCGCGCCCAAATACCAGCGGATCCCCACTCTTCAGCCGAACCACCGACTGCCCGGCACGGGCCGATTCGATCATGAGCGCATGAATCCCCGCCTGCGTAATCCGAGGACGCCCACAACGCTTTCCTACACTCGTTATAAGAGCACTCCGATGTACAAGTCCAAGTACTTCGTCCGACACAAGGTCATCGTGAAACACAACATCTGCCGTCTCCAGCAATCGCACAGCACGCACCGTCAACAGTTCCGGATCACCTGGCCCTGAGCCAACCAAATAAACTTTGCCTTTCTCCGCCCGCCTCATATCCTCCTCTTCGTTTGAGCCCAATGGCTTGCTAGCAAAACTGTAATGACTGGGCTAATGCTTCAATGAGCTTGTCATTTTCCTGCTCAGTGCGTATTGCCGCGCGTAAGTGTCTAGATGGCAAAGTTTCATAGTTTGAGCAATTTCGCAACACCATGTGGTGTTCAACGATCATGTATCTCCAGAGGCGCTCTGCGGAAACTCCATCAGGAAGATGAAGAAGCAGAAAGTTTGCGGCCGATGGGTAGCTGTGAATGGTCAGAGCATCAAGGCCAGCGCTCAAGCAAGTTCTTCGTCCGTCGTTGTGGAGCCTGGTGCGCCCAGCGAAGGAGTCGTCAGCTAGCGCGGATATAACGGCGGATGAGGCCAGAGTGGTAATCGGCCAGGGCGGAAGATATTCATCAAGTGCGCGCGCTATAGTTTGGTTGGCTACTTCATAAGCCACTCGGAGGCCCGGAATCCCGTAGAACTTGGTCACGGAGCGAAACACGATCAGGTTTGCAAATTGTTCGACATCGGGTGTCAATGAATCGGCAGGCGCGTAATCGATGAATGCTTCATCAAGCAACACGGTTATATTTCGATCCGCACACTCCGCGACAAACTGGAGCAGGATATTCCTTGTGGTAAGAACGCCAGAGGGATTCTGTGGATTGGCAAGCAAGACAGCGTCGTGCTTGCCTTGCACAAAGACATCGATATTGTAACGGAAGTTGGAACCTGGAGTCAGGATATACGGTTCGATCTCTACCCCAGCACGTTCAAGGCTGCGACGATACTCTACGAAGGCAGGCACTGGGAGAAGGCAGCGTTTGACCCTTAGTGTGCGGAGCGCAGACTCCAGCAACGGAATGAAGCCATTAGCGACCACGATGTTTTTGGGGTGAACTCCGGCATAGCCGGCGATTGCTTGCTTGAGGCTGGCCTGTTCTAGATCGGGATATGCATTCAGAATGGAGATATCTTCAAGGCTCGTTCGCAGGGTGGACAGGGCGGCGGGCGGAGGCCCGTCGGGATTGATGTTGGCGCTGAAATCAATCAGTTGCGACGAAGAGATATTGAAGCGCTCGGAGATCTGTCGCAATTGGCCGCCATGCAAGGGGACAAGTTCGATCACCGGGACGCCCCTGTGGCTTCACGCGAATGAGCACAAGCTGAGAGAAGAACGCCGCAGGCCACGCCCAGCAGCGTAACAACTGATACTAGCCGAAGTGCGCTTTTGACTTTTGGCGGTGATGGCGGTGAAAACTCACGGCCAATGTGCGCGGCCCGTACAATTTCGCCGCCGTAGGTATTGTCACCTCCAAGTCGAACATGCAGAGCCCCTGCCATGGCGCTTTCGGGCTGCCCGGCATTGGGACTCTTGTGCTGGTCTCCATCGCGACGCCACGTCTGCCATGCGGACACCTGGTCGCAATCTTCTTGGAATTGCGAGGCTGCTACGATGGCGGATGCTGTCAGCCGCGCAGGCAGGTAGTTGGCTACATCGTCCAGGCGAGCGGCAACCTTGCCAAAGTAAAAGTAACGCTCGTCCGCGTGGCCGATCATGGAGTCGAGTGTATTGATGGCTTTATAGGCCATAGCGAGAGGAACGCCGCCCAGCGCCATATAGAAGAGCGGCGCAACAATGCCATCGGAGGCGCTTTCAGCGAGTGTCTCAATCAAGGCCCGGCAGATTTCCTGCGTGTCCAGATGTTGGGTGTCGCGTCCTACGATGCGTGCGAGCCGATGACGAGCGAGCGGGAGGTCTCCAGAATCGATTGCACGGACTACGGAGGTTGCTTCTTGTTCAAGATTGCGAGCCGCCAGGCAATTCCATGCGAGCAGGACTTCCACTGAATTGCCGATTGCGGGCGATAGCCGGTTCGCGGCGCGAATCAACTGGCGGGTTGCATAGTAGGTTGTGGCAACGACAGCCAGGCTCAATACTGCTCCAGACGCCAATTCCGACAACGCGCTCTGATTGGGCCGGCGAAGAGCAGCTTCGCCATGAGCCGTGACCAAGCCGATCTGGCGCACAGGATGCGGAAGCCACTCGGGGTCTCCGGCGAGTTGGTCAAGAAACCACGCAGCGGGAATGAGGGAACCACGATTCAACGGACTTGCTCCATGGGCGCAATCTGGCCTTGAGATTTGTACGATATGCCTATCCAATCGAAGATGCGCTGCATGTCCAACGATTCGCGTACGACATCGGCCAACCGGTTGAAAGAATCTTCGCGCTTTTGCTTCCAACTCTCAAAGTTGTTCGCAGGCGCAAGTTGATGAAAGCTCCGAGCCGCAGCCAGGACGGTGTGGCGGAATGTGTCGTCATCGAAGATGCCATGCAGATACGTGCCAAAGATGCGTGTGTCCGGCGAGATGCATCCGTCAGGCTCGTGCCCGTTCAATATTGAAAAGGACTGAGCGCCGTCTGCATATATGGTTTCGCCAATGTGGATCTCATAGCCATCGATATCCATTGCGGGCACGGGACAACCGAAGAGCAGTGATGAAGACAGGCGACCGGTTATCAGCCGCGTCACCTTATCCGGGTTCATGCGAGTAGTGAACGGTAGCAGTCCAAGCCCATCGGCTTGATCGCCATGCTCCATCGCAAGTGAATCGACGATCGTAATACCCAGCATCTGCATCCCTCCGCAGATGCCGACGACGAGGCCTCCTCGATCGGCATGCGCCACAACGCAGGAATCGATACCCTGCCGGCGCATCCAGAGGAGGTCTTCGACCGTCTGTTTGCTGCCAGGCAAGATGATCAAGTCGGCCAGCGCAAGCTGGGATGGCTCCCTGCAGAAACGCAACGAGACAGATGGCTCATTGCGCATCGCATCGAAGTCGGTGAAATTCGAAACCGATGGCAGCGCAACGACCCCGATGCGTAGTGGTCTCCCGCGCGCATCCTCCGGCAGCCAGGGCTCGGTCTCGCCAGTTATGTCAGCGAGCCCGATACTGTCTTCCTCTTCGAGCGCAAGATGAGGGATGTAAGGGACGACCCCCAGGCACGGCTTCTGAAGGCGATCTTCCATCATGCGGATACCGGGATCGAGGAGCTCGACATCCCCGCGAAATTTGTTGATGAGGAAGCCCTGAATGCGGGTTTGCTCCGTCTCATCGAGCAGCTGAACAGTGCCGAGAAGCGAGGCAAAGACGCCTCCGCGGTCGATGTCACCTACGAGAATGCAGACCGCATCGGCGACCTCCGCCATCCGCATATTGACGATATCGTGCTGTTTCAAATTGATCTCCGCAGGCGAGCCAGCGCCTTCGAGGATAATAACTTCATGTTTGGCGGCAAGAATCTCGTAGCTCTCGCGAACGAGGGGAAACAGTTCTTCGACACGCCGCTGATGATAGTCGGAGGCGGAGAGCCTGCCCCATATTCTGCCACGAACAACCACTTGCGATGTCCTGTTTCCAGCAGGTTTCAGAAGGATGGGATTCATGTGGACCGAAGCCGTGACTCGGGCTGCCTCCGCCTGCAGGGCCTGAGCGCGGCCGATTTCAAGACCTTCCATGGTCGCGGATGAGTTGAGCGACATGTTCTGCGACTTAAAGGGGGCGACGCTCACCCCCTGATCCGCAAAGATGCGACAGAGCGCGGCAGTGAGAAGAGATTTTCCTACGTGGGAACTCGTCCCAAGCACCATGATCGCGCGCGCCCTCATGGCTCTTCCGCCTTACGGCCAGCGCTATATCGGTCATAAGACACAACCCCTTCAAGCGGTATCCGACTCTCCCAACCGAAGCGCTCAAGTTCCGGCTCTTTGGCGAAGCAGTCGACATAGCCAAAGCAAAGATAGGCGACCGGAACAATCGTTGCAGGAACGTGAAGGATCGCGCGTAGACGATCCGGATCGAGGATGCTGACCCATCCAACGCCTACGCCCTCGGCCCGAGCGGCGAGCCAAAGATTCTGCACCGCACAAACGGTCGAGTAAATTGCAGTCTCGGGCATCGTATGGCGACCAAGCCGATGGCCGCGCTCACTGTGTGGATCGCTTAGAACGCAGAGGTTTTGTGGAGCTTCCAAAATGCCTTCGAGCTTCAGATTTGCGTATTGCTCACGGCGCTCGCCGGTGTAGGTTTCCAGGGCTTGTGCGTTTGCCTGCAGAAATGCTTCATGCACGGCTCGGCGGACGTCGTAGTCGCGGATCACAACGAACCGCGACGGCTGCATAAGACCGACGGAAGGGGCGCAATGAGCCGCATACAGCAAGCGCTCAATCAATTCGTGAGGCAGCGGCTTTTCAAGAAAGCCTCTGCGCACATCGCGCCGGCTGGCTATAACGCGATAGATGGCGTCGCGCTCTTGCACTTCAAACGCAGCGCTCTCCTTCATCACCATGCTCTTGACCACTTGGGCCCTGTCTTCGTCTCGTCGCGGAGGCGAGCATCGACGCCCGCGTTAAATTCGATGAGTCTGGCAAAAAGCCAGATGACGTCGGAGAGCCGGTTGAGGTAGACGATGATTTCGGGCTTGACCACTCCACCGCTCTCCACCAGGCGGACGGCGTTTCGCTCGGCGCGACGACAGACTGCGCGTGCTATTTCATACGCTGCGGATTCCGTGTGTGCGCCGGGGAGCGACCAGTCTGACAAGATGCCTTCGATCGCTTCCATCTTGTGGACGAGTTCGGTTAGCATGGCAACGTCTTCGGCAGAGATGACTGGCGGCTGCTTCTTGCTCTCCGGAGGGGTGGCCAGAGCGGAACCGAGCCGGAACAGTGTGCGCTGGATGGTTTCAGTCCACGCCTTGATCTCAGGGCTTTGACAGATGCTGCGGGCGAAGCCGAGAACGGTGTTGAGTTCGTCGACAGTACCATAGGACTCGACTCGCAGATCAGCTTTGGAGACGCGGATGCCGCCAGCGAGCCCCGTCTGGCCGCCGTCGCCGCGTGTGGTTGAAATGCTCATAGTTGCTCTCCTGAAGCTGCTATTGGAAGTGGAAATGTGAAGCTCTCTTCCATCGTGATGCGCAGCGTCTTGATGATTGGATGACGGTCGTATTCGATGGTCAAGGCCTCATGAAGAAAGTCGGTGACGAATGGAGGATGCTCCGACAGAAGAATTGCCTCGGGGAAGAACTGCGGTTGGACGGCTCCGAGTTCTTCTAGGTTTCGCGCGTGGACGATCACCGCCGGAAGTCGACAAATGCCTGCACGAAGCAGATTGTAGGCGCGGTGATAGCCATCGCGCAGGAACCAGCGCCCTGCATATTGAGCAACCTCGAAGAACGGACTGCCCGCGTACAGGGCCACGGGTGCTGCGGGGTCTTGCGTCACCCGTAGCTGCACATTGGGGTTACTCGATTGCAGAATGAGCGCATTCTTCTCTCTATCGTGGATCACATCGCAAGCAACTGGATTCGGAGAAGCGAAAGCAATCTCGCTTAGATCGCCCCAGTCACATTGCGAAGGGACGGTCATGGCGGGAAGGGTTGAATCGAAAGACAACCTCCGCTGAAAGGCGAGCAGCAGGCGCAGATCTACTACACCGAGAGACCAATCGAGGCCTCTCATCTCCGCTTGAAGGTCTTCGCGCGATAGTTGTGCGTCAAGAGTATCGCGAAGCAGCCGAGTCTCCTCTTCGCACAACGCGCTGGAACTATGATCCAATCGCCTCTGAAAGACTATTTCTCGCGCCTTGACTGGCTTTCCGTGTAAAAACGACTCGGGGCGTGGCTTGTAGGCGTCGAAGTCCCAAGCGATAAGCTCTTTGGTACGGATCGGGCTGAATACTTGCGGCATTATCCTGGCACCTCCTGCAAGCGCCTGTCGGTGTGAGGATGGTGCGCGTATCGAAACATGCAGCAATAAGGTTTTGTCAGGGCCCATGCCGTCTTCTCGTCAAAACCGCAGAGAGTGCGAAGGACCACACGCATGACCCCAGCGTGTGTAACAACAGCGATCGATCTGCTTTCGGCCTGGCTGAGGAGATAGCTCGTCTCGGCCATCACTCTGGCTTCGAATATCTCGGTAGATTCTCCATCTGGTGGCGTCAGGTGCGGAAAGGATTCGAGCCACTGCTGAGCGAAAATCGAGTCAAGCTTCTCAATCTTCTCCCATGTCAGACCCTCCCACTTTCCGAAGTCGATCTCCCGCAAAGCCGGACGGATGATGCATGGAAGGTCGAAGGGCTCAGCAAGTACACGCGCGGTCGTCACAGAGCGTTGTAGATCGCTCGTGAAGACGGCCGCAATTGGTTCGCTGCGCAGATTTTCAGTGAGCATCTGGATTTGCCGATGGCCTGCGGCATTCACAGGTGGATCGGATTGACCGCAAAAAGCGCCGGCCATGTGGGTCTCGGCGTGGCGAATGAAGATAAGATCGTTCATGCAATCCACGCTCCAGTCAGGTAAACGGCTATTTCTGTGAGTTGATTGGTGGCGCCAAAACAATCTCCGGTTACGCCGCCTATTCTCCGTTGGTAGTAGATGCCGCTCGATAGCGTGACTGCAATGGTTGCGGCAATAGCAGCAGCCGCGTGGGTTCGCAAAGCAATCACACAGATTGCGAGGGTGAAGATGGAACCAATAATGAATGTTCCGCGTGTAGTGAGTTTGGCGAGTCGTGCTCCCTGACCGGCCCCAGCCCGATCTTGCAGACTGCGGGCCGAAGCGAGATAGTAACTCAACGGGAGAGTGGTCCAGCGACAAAGGACGTGAGCTGCGATGAGGTACTGCAGGATCTGACTCAAAGGCAGCGAGGCAAGCAACAAGACGCGGGCGAGCAGACTGAGCGTGAGGGCCACGCCGCCATAGCTGCCGATCCGGCTGTCTTTCAGGATAACGAGAACCTGTTCCCGGTTTGAACCACCGCCGAAGCCGTCGGCGGTGTCTGCCAGACCGTCCTCGTGCAAGCATCCAGTGAGCAAAACCAGAAAAGTAATGACAAGAAGAGCGGTGACGAGCCTGGAAAGGTGCGGCGCAAGAAGTTGATGCAGCAGCGCTGCGGCGATCCCGATGATCAGACCCACGACCGGAAAGAACTTGACCGCCCGCGAGAGCGAGGTTGGATCGTAAGGCAGGTAGGGTGTAGGGATTCGCGTGAGAAACTGAACTGCGGCGAGAAAGTCTGAACCTGCTTTTTTCACGAACTCCCAGCCACTCATAGAGAGGCCTCGCTGACGCCGGCGGAGGCGAAAGTCGCCATCTGCGAGTAGAGACCTATGGCGGACTCAAGGATAGACATGGCAAGAACGGCGCCGCTGCCTTCGCCAAGGCGCATATCGAGGCTCAGGATGGGAGTTAGTTTAAGGTAATCGAGGAGCAACCTGTGCCCCGGCTCCTCAGAGCGGTGACCGGCGATCAGGTATCCTGCGACCCGCGGTTCGAAGGCGACGGCAAGGGCCGCGGCTGCCGTGGAGATGAACCCATCGGCAACGATAACGACGTGGCTGCGTGCTGCTGCCAGGATCATGCCGGTCATGGCAGCAATCTCCAGGCCGCCGACACAGCGCAGTACTTCGAGTGGAGCGGCTGAGGCATGATTGGCAAAGTGCTTTTTCAGAATCGCTGTGACGATTGCGATTTTATGCATATAGGCCGCATCGCTCAACCCTGTCCCGCGCCCGGTTGCGAGTGACTCAGCACAACCCGTGATGGCGCAGGTAATTGCGCTGGCGGAAGTGGTATTGCCAATGCCCATTTCGCCGACGGCCAGCAGCGCATGCCCGGCACCGACCGCTTCATCCGCGAGTTGTGCACCAACGCGCAGCGCTCGCGAAAGCTCTTCGTCGGTCATTGCCGCATCGCGCAGCATGTTCTTTGTGCCATTCGCAACTTTGTGGTGGCGCAGGCCCGCAATGTTGTTGAAGTCTGCGTCTACCCCCACATCGACCACATGTAATGTCACGCAATGCAAACGCGCAAGGGCATTGACAGCGGCCCCTCCAGCCAGGAAATTGAGAACCATTTGGCGCGTGACTGCGCTCGGGTATGCGCTCACACCTTCGGCGGTGATGCCGTGATCTGCGGCGAAGATAAAAGCAGCTTTGTTGAGAGGCAAGACAAGATGTTCGCGTCGGATCGCCACCAACTGAGCGGCGAGGTCTTCGAGCCTGCCCAGACTGCCCAGAGGTTTGGTGAGCGTGTCTAGCCGGGCGCGAGCGCGAGTTCTCCAGGTCTCGTCCGGAGGCTCAATTCCACGGACCAATTCTGTCGCTACCCTTGCGCTTAGCTGCGTCATTGGGGCACCACATTTGAAGTTCGACGAGCGATGGCAGCCTCGACGAAGCTGCCCGCGATGGCTGGCTCGGTGCGAAAGTGCAGATGCACGTAACTAGCGAGCGTATTGCCCAGGCGATAACCTTCGTTCTCCATTCGGCCCGAAAGTGAGTATTGGAGACGGTAATTTGTGGCGACCTGACACTCACTGGAGATGCGAGAGTAATGAAAGCTATGTCCACGCAGCACTGTGCCTGCCTGGCCGAGCAGGCAATCATGGGTCAATTCCACATCGACATATCCGAAGCCGACAAGTCTTCCGGTCATCTCGATTTCGAAGGGAAGCACACCTGCCATCGGATATGTGGTTCCCTCGCGCGTCGTAAGTTTCCGGGACAGGAAAATCATGCCTCCGCATTCTGCGTACACCGGACGACCAGACGCGACAAACTCGCGTATGGCCGTAAGCATTGAGGTGTTTGCGCTGATTTGGGCGGGGTGAAGCTCTGGGTAACCTCCGGCAAGATAGAGAGCATCGAGGTCCGGTGGCAGACATCTGTCATGGATCGGGCTGAACGGCACAAGAGCGGCGCCATGCTCGCGAAGGAGATCGAGGTTGTCTTCGTAGTAGAAGGAAAACGCCTGATCGCGTGCTATTCCGATGCGAATCTTTTCTCTCGTTTGACGAAGCACTGGAGCGGCTTCAGGATTCATCTCCAGTCCACATTCCAAATCCATGAGTTGCGGTATATCCAGGCATTGATCCGCGAGGTTGGCAAGAGTATCGATCAGGTTTTCGAGTGCATTCGCTGTCTCGCCTTCCTCCGCTGTCTGCAGCCCGAGGTGTCTCTCTGGGATGGCGATTGCAGACTCTCGCGGCAGCCAACCCAAGACCGGCGTCTTACAGGTTGATCTGATTGCTGTTTCCAACATGCGAAAATGGCGATCGCCTGCAACACGATTCAAGATGACTCCAGCCAATGGGAGTTCGGGATCGAAGAGTTCAAATCCAAGCACCACGGCTGCGATACTCCGCGCCGTCTTTCCTGCATCGAGCACCAGCACCACAGGCAGTTTTAACAGTTTTGCAATCTCCGCGCTGCTGCCCGACTCGTTCGCGCCGTCCTTGCCGTCGAACAGCCCCATCATGCCCTCTACCAGCAGGACATCGGCACCATGAGATGCGTGGCAAATCACGTCGCGGTTTGCTTCGGCAGATAGCATCCACGTATCGACGTTGCGTGCTGTGCGGCCTGCGATGCGGGAATGGTGACCAGTGTCGAGGAAGTCAGGGCCGCCCTTGAACGGCTGAACCGTGAGCCCTCGACGGCGGAGCGCCGCGGTGATTGCGAGAGTCACGGTTGTCTTGCCGACTCCACTGGCCGTTCCGGCGATGAGGAACCCTTTCATCGATGGCCGCCTTCGAGCGAACCTTTGATAGGAAGCGGGAGTCCGGCGACCATGAGGACTACAGTATCGGCCACAGCCGCGACTCGCTGGTTGATCTCGCCAACTACATCGCGGAAGCGGCGCCCGAGCGCATAGGCTGGGACCACACCGCTGCCGACCTCATTCGAGACCAGAATTACCTTGCGGGAAGTTGCCTTCAAAGCGCCACAGAGGTCTTCTACGCATGCTTCCAGGCCCGTTGTATCCCTTGAGAATGCTTCCATAAGATTGGCGCCGAAAAGCGTGAGGCAATCGATAAGAATGGCGTCGCATTTATCTTCACTGGCTTTAATAACGCGGCCTAATGCGACAGGTTCTTCCACCGTAGTCCAGTGCGCGGGCCGATCCGCGCGATGGCGTTCGATCTTTCGGTGCATCTCCTCATCCTCGCGACGCTCCGCTGTCGCAACGAACGTAACCCGGCCGAATTGCTCGGCCAACTGCTGTGCATAGCGACTCTTTCCGCTGCGAACGCCTCCCAGGACGAGGATCACCGAATTGGCTTGGTTCTTTTGCACGTTATGCTTCCTGCACCCTTGGTTTGAGCTGTTCTCCCGCGATCAAAAATTTCTCGCTCTGCGTGAGTTCCTCCAGAGGGACATAGCGCGCAGCGAGGACAGTCGCTAGCTCCTTGCATTGGCCTAGCCGCTGTGTTGCTGTCTCCGTATCGACGATGATTGCATCGCAGCTCATCCGTTGCGCCGCGTCAAGAGCCTCTTGCCAGGGGTCTCCACCATTGAGCGGGATATTTGCCCTGCCATCGGTGAGCAAGATGAGAAGCGTAGTGGGCGTCAGATAACCGCGCGCTTTATTGAGAGCGGCAGCCAACGGCGTGCGACCACCCGTGGGAAGGTAATCGAGGGTGTCCAGTGCGTCGGAAAGCACTTGAGTCGGCTCTAAAATGACCTGCGCGGAAGTGCCGCGGAAGACGATCATGACCACTTCGTCTCCTCGTTTGAAAGAGCGGGTCAGCATGCTTGAAATAGCGCCTTTGACAATACGCATTCTCTGCTGAACGGCGTGCGAACCGCTGGAATCGACGACGAAGAGATAGCGGGTTCCGGTCCTCGGCTTGCGCACGCGTTCGTGCAAATCCTCGACACGAGGTTGCAGCCCGCCAGTCTCACGGAGGGTATGGCTGAGCGTGGCGCGCAAATCAAACTCGACGGGGAAATCCGCCTGACGATTGCCGATGATTGGGCCGCAATCCGATCCATCTGCGGAAGCACCACCCCCTTGCTTCACTCCTAAACTGAACCGGCTATCGAGAGCAGGCGTCTTAACCTCTGATGCAGTGAAGATACGTTCATGGGCACGCTGTTGGGCGTCTTGTTCACCAGTTTTGGCCTGGGATTCGGACTCTGACTGTTGCGGCTGCGTTGGAGGCGGAGGGGGAGTGAATGAGGAACGGCCGCCCGCCCGCGTCCGGTGAGCAAGGACAAGAGGTAATACGGCCTCTACATGCTGTATTTCGACGTTCACATCGCCGGTGAGAGCTGCGTATGTGATTGCAGCCCTCAAGACCGCCAGATCGGCTCGCAAGGACCGAATGCCGTACTCACAGATTGTCGAACTAATCTTCCCCATCATGCCGCTGGAGCAGGCGATGTCGCCAAGAGTAGCTCTAGCGGAAGTAATCTGCGACTTCAAAGTCTGTTGGGCCTGCGACCACTCACTGGCAAATTGAGCCGGGTGGCGTTCGAATGCAATTCTTCGCTCGATCACGAGTTGGCGTTCGGCTGGGTCGAGGGGAGCACAGACCGTCACCGACAATGCGAAACGATCCAACAATTGCGGGTGAAGCGAACCCTCCTCCGGGTTCATACTGCCAAGAAGTACAAACTCCGCTGGATGGGTGACGCTCAAGCCTTCACGTTCCACAACATGAACCCCGCTGGCAACAGCGTCCAACAAAGCGTCGCCCAAATGTGCAGGGAGAAGATTCACTTCATCGACATAAAGCACGCCGCCATGTGCCTCGGCAAGCAGTCCCGGCTTGAGGACCGGATCACCCTTCAGGGTGCGCGCGAGATCAAGCCCCCCAAGTAGACGGTCCTCCGTGGCGCCGAGCGGCAGATTGATAAAACGTGCGGACGCAGGCAGCAGGGCAGCCAGGCCGCGCGCGGTGGTTGTCTTTCCCGAGCCCTTGTCGCCGCGCAGCAAAACTCCAAGCCGCCAATCCACGGCAGCCAGGAGCAGGGCGAGCTTCATCTCGCTCTGGCCGACGATTGCCGAGAAGGGATAGGCGGCTGGTTTCACGAAACACCCCTCCGCTTCTGTTCGCCCTGCGTTTCCAGTAACATTTCGGCCTCAAGCAGAACACCGCGCAGTGCGTTGAGAGTTTCCGGCACGGGATTCTCCCAGAGCTCGCGCTTTGCCGCCTCGAGCAATCGTTCGGCGATCGCATTCAATGCCCATGGGTTTGAAGCGCCGAGGAAGTCGCGCATGTCTTGGTCTAACGCGTAATGTTCCGCAAGACCCTCGTAGATAAAGTCCGGTGCGATCTGCGCCGTGGCATCGAAACCGAAGATGTAGTCAACCGTTGCGGCCAGTTCCAAACCACCTTTGTAGCCGTGGCGTTTGATCGATTCGATCCACTTTGGGTTCACTACACGCGAACGATAGACGCGCAGAGCTTCTTCGCGCAGGTCTCGAACCTGCGCCGATTCCGGGCGCGAGCTATCACCAAAGTAGGCCTTGGGCTGCGTGCCGGTAAGCGCGCGAATTGAGGCGATCATGCCGCCGTGAAACTGGAAATAATCGTCGGAATCGAAGATGTCATGCTCGCGATTGTCCTGGTTGTGCAGCGCAACCTGGATCGATTTGAGCCGCTCGGCGAAGACGGGTTGCGCGTCGACTCCATCGGTGCCCTTGCCATAGGCGTAGCCTCCCCAGGCAAGGAACGCGCGCGCAAAGTCATCGTCTTTGTGCCAGTTTCCGGTCTCGATGAGCGGCAGAATACCCGTGCCATAAGATCCTGGCCTCGAACCGAAGATGCGATAGCGCGCTTGAGCCTCGGCCTCATGCGCCGGTATGTCCTTTCTTGCCTCAATATCCGCGAGGTAGTGTTTGCGCGGAAAGTTCCGATCGAGTGGTTCATCCAGTTCGACCAGCATCGAGATGGCCTGATCGTACGTATCGATCAGGTGCGGAAAGGCATCGCGGAAGAAGCCGCTGATACGCAGCGTCACGTCCACCCGGGGTCGGCCGAGTTGCTCCAGGGGAATCACCTCGACACCTTCGAGCCGGCGCGACTGCGCGTTCCACAACGGTTTGACGCCGAGCAGCGCAAACGCCTGTGCAATATCGTCACCGTGGGTTCGCATTTGCGAAGTTCCCCAGACGCTGAGTCCCATCATCTCCGGGTACTTGCCCTCTTCCTGGTAAAAGCGAGCGACAGCTTCACGGGCAAGCTGCTGGCCTACTCTCCACGCTGCCTGTGAGGGTAGAGCACGTGGATCAACCGCATAGAAGTTGCGGCCGGTAGGCAGAATGTGCGCCATGCCGCGGGTCGGTGCGCCCGCTGGCCCCGCGGGAACATATTTGCCTTCAAGTGCATCGAGCAAGTGCTCGATCTCGTCGCCGGACTGTTCAAGTTTTGGCACAAGTTCGTCACAGGCGAAGGTGAGTGCGGCTGCGATCTCCGCCGATTCAAGTCCGAGCACCGCGTGCTGCACCTGGCCGATGATGGTGCTCCGAAAGCCGAACGTTTCGAGCATCGCGTAAAGGTCGAGTGAGGCGCGGTCGAGAATCTCCAGAGCATCGGCGCGGGTATGGCACGGTTGGCCTAGCAGGTCGATCGAAGGCTTAAGGCGCTCGCCAGGCTTGTCAAGCAGTTCGCTCAATTCGAAGCCGAACGACGTTGCAAGGCTCGCCTGTAGACTCGGAGCACCGGCGTTTGCCAACCGCGTCAGGGAGCGCAGCATCTCCGGCAGCGGAGGCATCTGCCCCAGGATGTGCAGGCCATCGCGAATCTGCGCCATGCCTAACTCGCAGAGATAGCCGTCAAGATCTTCGATCAGGTGCGCCACCTCATTGCCATTCATTGAGGCAAGCTGCGTTGGTATACCCTCGGGCGTTAGCGTGTCGTCCCATTCGTGGCTATGATCACCGCGCTCGCGCGTCATCATCGTCCTCAGGTCCAGATCGGCTTTCAGGTTCGTACTCTCGACCAACTGCCATATCTGCTGTTGCAGGTAGGGCAGCTTTACCGGATCGAGCTTCTCGACCGCATAGTATTCGTTGACCAACTGGTTCAATTCGGCCAACGGGCCATAGGTCTCGGCGGAGGTCATGGGTGGCGTCAGGTGGTCGACAATCACAGCGTGAGCGCGCCGCTTCGATTGGCTTCCTTCCCCAGGGTCGTTGATGATGAACGGGTAGACCAGCGGAATGTCGCCAAGCAGCAAGTCAGGGAAGCACTCGCCGGAGAGCCCGACGCTCTTGCCGGGCAGCCATTCGAGCGTGCCATGCTTGCCCATGTGGACGATCGCATCCGCGCCCCAGCCGCCTTCCGCTTGCGGAGTTCCGAGCCAGCGATAAAAGGCTGTGTAGTGGTGCGTTGGGGGCAGGTCGGGCGTGTGGTAGATCGCATCGGGGTCGATGCCGTAGCCACGTGGCGGCTGCAATGCGATCAGTGCATTGCCAAGATCCATCGCGGCAAACAGATAGTCGCGCGCGTCGCCCCAGGGCTCGTTCTCTTCAATCGAGATGACCTTTCCCGCGATCGTCGGGAGAAGTTTCTTATCGGTTTTTTGGGCCGGCTTTATGCTCGGGCCACGATCTTGCGGCTGTCCCCAGAAATCCTGCATCCGGCGCGCTGGACGAACCGGGAAGCCTGAATATATCTTCCGATAAGCCGAACGCGAAAACCGCATCGCCCGCGCGGGATCGAGCGGGTAGTTGTTATCGTAGGTTCCGCGCCCAAGCAAATCCTGCATCAGCTCATCGGAAGTCTCAGGCAGCCTGGCTATCGCATAGCGACGTGCCCTCATGGCGCGCAACGCTGTGAGCAGACTGGCGGGAGTATCGAGGCCAACCGCTCCACCGGCCTGGGATGCTTTGGCTGCGGAATTCGTGAGCACAAACGCTATGCGGCGATCGCAGTTCGCCTTTCTGCGAAGTTCGACAAGACGGCTCGCTATGCCGGCGACGCGAGCAACTCGGTCTTCGTTCACAGCATATAAACTCTCGGTGCCATTCCTGGTGCGTTCCTTGAACGACATGGGCACTGTAATGATGCGTCCGTCGAACTCAGGAATCGCGACGTTGACTGCGGTGTCGATCGCATTGAGGCCACGGCGCGAACCCTCCCAGGCGCCTTGCGGCATCTGGCACGCAATTGCCTGGACAACCGGAATGCCAAGTTTTTCAAACGACGACAGCGCTTCCCCTGGCTGCGTAACGGCGCCCGTATTCACTTCGCCCAGCGCAAACGACAGCGTCGTAATCAGCACACTGGCACGCCCTTCAATCAGTTTGAATACCGCGGGAGATCCATCCTCCTTGACCTTCAGGCTTGAGGTAAAGATGCAGAGCGGATTCACCCCCTTGGTCTCCAATGCATTTGCAATCGCATCGATGAACGCGGTATTGCCGCTCATTCGGTGTGCGCGGTAGAACAGCACGGCGACGGTCGGACGCAGAGGATCGACCTGCCGCTCCCAGTCCTCAACTGTGACAACATCCCCGCTTTCTCCGGATGGGCCAGGCAAATAAATGCCGTGCTCCGGCATGGGGGTAGGAGGCGCATAACCATAGCCCGTCAGCATCAGGCGATCGGAAAGGAAGAGGAACAATTCCACGAAGTTCTGAACCCCGCCGAGCGTGAGATAAGCATCCGCGGTCTGCATAACGTCGGCAGGCACATTGATGGTCTCCGAGAATTCAGAACTGTTCTCTCCGCAACCGCTGACGAGCACCAGGGACTGTCCGCGCTCGATGCAGGCTGCGCGCAGCCGGTCGAAGCCCGGAATACAACTGAGTGACCCGTGGCAGCGCACAATAATTACCCGAGCCTTACCCATCTCACCGTTGATCAACACGTCCAACTGATCTTCGTTGTGTAGTGCATTGAGCGAGAACCCACTCACACGCAGCTCTGCCGGGAGCAGTTCCGAAGCCTTTATGAGCGTGAGCAAATCGGTATCGGCATGCGAGAGCAGCATGATGGCGCCGATCGCATCCGGAGCAATGACGAGAGAAGATCCAGCAACGATCTCACTTGGCTTGCGGACGTCCCAGTCATAGTAGTTGAAGACGAATTCACTCAACTCGGCTGGCGGCTGGAGAAAGCGATCTGCATCCAGCATCGCGTCGATGTAATCGAAGATCTGACGCACCTGCCAAGGGCTGTTCACCGAATGAAACCAGATTGACTTGCCATCGAAGACGAGGCTCACCACATTGGCGAGCGCGCAAGGGCCAAGGCAACCGCCCTTGGAGAGATGAACATGATTACGAATTTTGCGTCCCAGCCATTCCTGCGTATAAACATCAACCGGGACTGCAGCGTAGCCACGCTCGGTAATGCCGCAGCAACAGCCGGTGTAACAATAAGTCAAATGCGCACGGTGCTGGACGATGTTAAAGGCACGGCCGTCGGCGCGGATGATACGTTGTCGAAAAGAATCGGCCACGGTTACACCTTATTCTCTGGCGCGTAGTCGGAACTGTTGACAGGAATAGGTCGGATTGGCCGTACCGGGGTCGGGCGCATGCTTTCTGTTCTCCGCAGAAATTGCTATCTACCCCGGGCAGGTCTCCTGGCTTCGAAGTGGCACCTTCTTCCATGTGCCGAGTCCCTTCCTTCCCCGGCTTCAAGGCCGAGTGGATATTGGCGACTCATCTTCGTTTACAGTGGCGGGACCGCACCGGGATTGCACCGGACTTCCCTTTTCAGCCCTTGCGGGCACCTTGGGTCTGAAACATTTGTACCACACCACCGGCTTCGCGGCCGCAGAGTGCTCTAACGGACCAGCCTGTGAGCGCTCCGGTCGCGTTCGGTCAACCAGCCGAAAAGGATCCCAAGCGTGCCCCAAAGCAGCAACTGTATCTCCCATGACGCGATCCGGAATTTCCAAAGCAAGCTTGCAGGAAAGGCTGGCGGTCCCTCATCGATCACCGGCAGAAAACTCGAAAGCGTGACCTATTGCAAACTTCCTCGCCCGCATCAAGCGCTGGCTGGCTGGGCAGCATGGCTCCGGTCACACCCTCGCATTCACGCATCCCGCGGTGATTCGCGCCGCTGTAGTTCTCACGTTGCAGGCTCCCGCACAATCGTTCTGGCGTATCGATATCCCGCCTGTGTCGATCACGGACATTCGGTCCAACGGCCAATTATGGAGCTTGCGGAGCAGCGGGTGCCGGATTTCAGGGGATGAAAATTCGAACCAGGCGAAATGAGTCTGGTACGATATCGGAAGATTCTGGGGTGCCCGCAAGGGCATAACAGGGAAGCCGGTGTGAGTCCGGCATGGTCCCGCCACTGTGTTCAGGAGACGGACTCTTCATAGCCACTCGGTTACCGAGGAAGGAGAAGACTCCAGAGCGTTAAGAATAAGCGCTCAGCCTGTCAATCAAGAGACCTACCTCAGATTTAGTTTTGATTCTTGTCCGCGTGGAAACGGAAAGCAATCGCTCATAGGTTTTTGAGCTTTGCGCCTCTTTTCCCGCTGTTAGTGAGGCGCATTTGTTCAGGCCGAGATTGATCTCCTCCACTGTAGCTCAGCAAGCGGGGGCTCCAGGAGTCGGTGAACACCTCTGTCCAGGCGTCCTTCATGCAGTCCAGGCGAAAGACGGACTACTCATTCGCATCAGAGTGCCGGGAGGGTTCATCGAGGCAAATCAACTTAGGACCGTCGCCAATCTGTCCCGTGACTTTGCCGATAGAACCATTGAAATCACTTCGCGGGCAAACCTTCAGTTGCGAGCGATTCGTAATCGAGATCTTCCCTATATTATCGAAGGCATTTCTTTGGCAGGCCTCTTGCCTTCGCCACAGCATGATCGAGTACGCAATATCCTAACGAGCCCTATTGCGGGACTTGATGGTGAGGAGATCGTCGACCCACGACCGCTGATCCATGATCTCGATCTACGATTGCGGAAGGAATCGGTCTTTGCCAACCTCCACCCCAAGTTCAGCTTCGCAATTCATGGCGGAGGCAGATGGTTCAGCCGCGAGAACGACGATGTCTCTCTTGAGGCAGTAGGCTTAAACCCTGCGCCTTATTTCCGATTATCAATCGGAGGAGCCTATTCGGGATTTGTCGTAAAACCGGGTGATGCCGTCGACTGTATGTTGGCAGCGGCAAGGATGTGTATCGGGCTGGCAAATGAATCCAGCCTGCCCGTCCGCGGGAAAGCAGTAGCGACGATTCCGGGAGCAATGAAAGGTATTGTTGAGTCTCTCTCACATTTGTTGACGCCGTCCCCTGTTACACATCCCTCACGTCTGGTCGATGAGGCGCCTCTGGGCATCTATTCCACAACCCAACCCGGACGTGTGAGCATCATCCCCTCTGTCCATCTTGGACGGCTTAGCGCAGAACAGGCAATTGATCTAGCCGCCGCCGCGAACGAGTGGGAAGGTGATTTGCGACTTGCTCCATGGCGTGGTGTTGTACTTGGTTCAATTCCGAAGAGTGCCGTCGACAAGATCGTTGGCCGGCTCGATTCCATGGGCTTATCCTGTGACGGTCGTGACGGCTTTCGCGGGATTGCGGCTTGCGCCGGCAGTCATGGGTGCGAGGCGTCGCTGGCCGATGTACGCAACGATGCGGCGACGCTCGCGCATCGTCTTTCGGATCACGCTGTGCCTCCCGGATGGACCGTGAACCTTTCCGGATGCGAGAAGAAATGTGCCCAACGGCACGGCGCGACGGCTGAACTGATCGCCGGCCCCTTGGGCTATACGCTCAATATCGCGGGACATCGCGTGGCGTCCGATTGTTCACCTGAATTCGCACTCAATGCGGTCGCCGATCTGCATGAGAATTTGCTATCCGAGGTCGCTGCCCGATGAACTACGTCAAGGATGGCGCTGCCATCTATCGCGAGTCTTTTTCCATCATCAGAAGAGAGGCGGATCTATCCGCTTTTCAGCCTGATCTTGCTCGCATCGTCGTCCGTATGATCCATGCCTGCGGCATGACGGACCTGCCGGAGGATGTCCAGGCGTCGCCAGATGCCGTCTCGGCAGGCATCAATGCGCTACTCGCAGGCGCGCCACTATTTTGCGATGCAACAATGGTGGCGAGTGGAATCACGCGTTCCAGGCTCCCGCGGAACAACGATGTCATCTGCACAATGAGTGATCCCAGAACCGCGGAACTCGCCGCGAAACTCAACACAACCCGAAGCGCCGCGGCCGTCGAGTTATGGCAGGACAGACTCGCTGGTTCGGTGGTTGTGATCGGAAATGCCCCGACGGCGCTCTTCCATCTGCTCAACATGCTTGATGATGGAGCGCAGCGACCGGAACTCATCATTGGTATTCCTGTCGGATTTGTGGGCGCGGCCGAATCCAAGGCCGCACTTGCAGCCAATGTGATTGGAATACCCTTCCTCACCGTTCGAGGACGCCGCGGCGGCAGCGCTATGGCTGCCGCCGCAGTTAATGCGCTTGCGAGTGAGAAAGAATGATCGCAGGCGCGAGAATCGGATGTCTCTTCGGGGTCGGAGTCGGTCCCGGCGATCCTGAGCTAATCACCGTCAAAGCGCTGCGCGTCGTGAAGCAGGCGCACGTAATCGCCTACCCCTGCGCCAGGCATGGTAACAGCAATGCACGGTCAATCGTGTGCTCGGAACTCGCTTACGGCCAGATCGAACTCCCAATGATGTACCCGGTTACGACAGAGCAGACTGAGCATCCCGGAGGATACGAGGCAGCCTTATCGCAGTTCTACGATGACATGTCCGCACAGATTGCCGAGCATCTTGCAAGCGGTCGGGATGTCGCTGTTCTGTGTGAAGGCGACCCTTTCTTTTACGGCTCCTACATGTATCTTCACGACCGTCTCGCTCATCGCTTCACCACTCAGGTCATTCCTGGAGTTGCCTCAATCATGGGCGCAGCCGCGCAACTTGGAACGCCGCTCGTCCGCAGGGATGCCGAGTTCACGGTGCTGCCTGGGACTCTCTCCGAAGACGTGCTGATTGCCAAGCTGAACCAGCAGGGCGCCTTTGCCATCATGAAGCTGGGGAGAAACTTTGCAAAGGTGAAGCGGGCAATCGATTCGGCCGGCCTCGTGGACAGAGCACTCTTTATTGAACGAGCGACCATGGCTGCCGAACGCATCATCCCGCTCCGCGAAGTCGATCCGCTCCAGGTTCCCTACTTTTCGCTGATCCTGATTCCCGATTCCAGTCAGGCCCAGCGAGACAAAACCATTCGGAACAGCGGTTGGATCTCCGTCGTTGGCCTGGGTCCGGGTGGTCCTGGCTGGATCACGCCCGAAGCTCAGCAGGCGCTGAATGAGGCGACAGATCTGGTGGGCTATCACACCTATCTTGACCGAGTCCCCGTGAGATTCGGCCAGCGCCGCTTTGGCTCTGATAACAAGATTGAAGCGGATCGCGCACGGCACGCTCTTTCGCTTGCCGAATCAGGCCGCCGCGTTTGCGTAGTCTCATCTGGAGACCCGGGTATCTTTGCCATGGCTTCGGCTGTACTGGAATGTGTGGATCAGGGGCCGCCGGCTTGGCGCTCGCTGGACATTCGCATCCTTCCCGGATTGTCGGCAATGCAAGCGGCTGCTTCAAGAGTGGGCGCCCCTCTAGGGCACGACTTCTGCGTCATATCACTCTCCGACCGTCTTAAACCCTGGGAGGTCGTGGTGAATCGACTGGAATCGGCGGCACGCGCCGACTTCGCGATCGCAATCTACAACCCAATCTCCTCGGAACGACTATGGCAGCTCGGCGAGGCGCGGACAATCATCGCCAGGCACCGAAGCCCTGAGACTCCTGTTGTCCTTGCACGCAGTGTGGGCAGGTCCGACGAACGAACTATGATTACCGATCTTGAGCACTTCGATCCTTCGCTGGCCGATATGCAAACCATCGTCCTCATTGGCTCCTCGACAACGCGTGCGATTTCATTGTCCAATGCCAGGAAACTCATCTACACTCCCAGGAGCTATGGCGACAGGAGTTCTGGCGCATGACTTCCGCTGAGCATTGGTTGTCGATCGTGGGCATTGGCGAAGATGGCTGGGATGGACTGAACAATGAGGCCAAACAAGCAGTCACCTCCGCCGAGTTGCTCTACGGGGGTGTTCGACATCTGGCGCTCATACCAGTGTCCGGCTCGTCTGCAAACCGCATTCTATGGCCTTCTCCAATGGCTCCAGCAGTGCAGCAAATCGTGGCGGAGCATCGCGGAAAAAGAAAGGTAACAGTACTTGCCAGTGGCGATCCCATGCTCCACGGTGTTGGTGTAACTCTCACCCGCGGCCTTGTCGCAACCGAGTTTCGCGTAATTCCGCAGGTCTCCGCTTTCTCTCTCGCCTGTGCCCGGCTTGGCTGGCCGATGGCGGAGACGATACTCATTACACTGGTCAGCCGGCCAGTAGAGCAGTTGCTTCGCCACCTCTATCCCGGCCAGCGGCTTGTCATCTTCTCTGAAGACGGCAGCACGCCGGCGACCGTTGCTCGGTTCCTGACGAAATCTGGATACGGAGCAAGCGAGTTGGATGTCTTCGAAAATCTGGGTGGTTCCTCAGAACGCAACATCAGCGAACTGGCGGCAATCTGGGCGAATGAGCAGTGCGGAAAACTGAATCTCATGGCAGTCCTCTGCGCCTCCGATACATCGGACAAGCCGCCATCCCTCGCTCCGGGTTTACCGGATGATGCCTTTGATACCGATGGTCAGTTGACCAAGCGTGAGGTGCGTGCGGTAACGCTGGCCCGGCTCGCCCCGCTACAAAACCAAACTTTGTGGGACGTCGGGGCCGGCACTGGATCAATCGGGATCGAGTGGATGCGTCTTCATCCCTCGTGCTCCTGCATCGCCTTTGAAGCCAGAGAAGACCGCGCAGCTCGAATCCTGCAAAATGCCGCGCAGCTCGGTGTACCCAGCTTGAAGGTCATCCAAGGGACTGCGCCAACCACCTTCGCAAGCCTGAGATCTCCAGACGCAATCTTCATCGGAGGAGGTGTCAGCAACGATAACCTCTTCGAAGCTTGCTGGGCTAAGCTTGCCCCCGGTGGTCGTCTGGTTGCGAACGCGGTCACTCTCCAAAGCGAAGCAAGCCTTGTTGCGCGCCATACAATTTACGGAGGCGATCTGATGCGTATGATGGTCTCCCGAGCCAATCCTATCGGCGGTTCCTACGGATGGCGACCCATGATGCCGGTTACGCAGTGGACGGTGACCAAGCCATGACCATGATGATCCAGCACAAACATCTGTCCATCGGAATTGGCTGCTCCTCCCGCGCCTGCACCGACGATGTCATCCGCCTCATCGAAGCATCCGTCGACCACATTCCTTCCGGCACCGTCATCGCGACGCTTGACCGTCGTGCTTCGATAGGCGAAAGCGTGGCCTCGGCTCTGGGGCTTCGTCTTGTGCTCTTCCCGGCAAGCATCCTTGCAAGCATCGGGGGAATCACAACACGCTCGTCTTTGGCTCTCTCCAAAACATGCACCGCCAACGTTGCTGAAGCATCGGCGTTGGCGTCGCTTGGTCCCGATGCGCGTCTCATCGTACCGCAAATGAAAGGCCGCTTCTGCACCTGTGCAGTTGCTGCGCTTTCCCTGGGGGTGCATCCATGATCGTTCATTTTATCGGCGCGGGCCCAGGAGCTGCCGACCTCCTTACCCTGAGGGGCCGGGATCATATCCACAATTCACCAGTCTGCCTCTATGCCGGTTCGCTGGTGCCCACAGAAATACTTGCCCATGCGCCACCCGGCGCACGCATTATCGATACGGCCGAAATGAATCTCGATGACATCGTCGCGGAGATCGCCGAGGCGTATGCAAAAGGGATGGATGTGGCTCGTATCCACTCCGGCGATCTTTCCATCTGGAGCACCATGGCCGAACAGATTCGCCGCCTGAAGCGGCTTGGTATTCCATACGATGTCACTCCCGGTGTTCCTGCATTTGCCGCCGCCGCCGCCGCTCTCAACCAGGAGCTCACCCTGCCGAGCTTGGCTCAGACCCTCATTCTCACTCGTACCTCGACAAGATCCACTTCAATGCCTGCCGGAGAAGACCTCGCAACCCTGGGTCGCACGGGCGCGACGCTCGCCATTCACCTCTCCATCATGAACCTCGATCAGGTATCCTCCCAGTTATTGCCTCTCTACGGCGAAGATTGTCCCGCCATCGTCGTCTTCCGGGCCAGTTGGCCCGATCAGCGCATCCTGCGCGGCACGCTGTCGACCATTCATGGGATCGTTAAGGCAGCCGCGATCGATCGCAATGCCCTCATCCTGATTGGGCGGTCTCTCGATCAGTCATTCTTCGACGAGAGCTATCTCTACTCCGCGGCAAGGGATCGTACGAACACTTCCGAATCATAGCTCTATAAGCGCACACGAGGTCATTGAGATGCAGTTCGCGGCAACCCCAACTCGAACTCACGCTCCAAGAGTCCTCATTTTAGGGGGAACAACCGAGGCATCGCAGCTCGCCACGCACTTGGCCGCCAGATCCGATGTGACAGTCATCTCATCCCTCGCCGGCCGAGTGAGCCAGCCCAGGCTGCCCGCCGGGATTGTTAGAGTTGGGGGCTTCGGCGGGGTTGCCGGATTGATCTCTTATTTGCTCGATGAAGATATTCGCGTAGTCATCGATGCGACTCATCCTTTTGCCTCGAAGATAAGCAGCAACGCCGAGTTGGCCTGCAGTACATTAGGCCTTCCGCTTATAGCGTTGGACCGCGCAGCGTGGGAGCCAATCGAGCATGATTGCTGGCATCGAGTACCCGACACACATGCTGCGGCGTCCATGGTGAACCATCGGCTCAACCGCGTATTTCTCTCCATTGGACGGCAGGAGCTTGGCGCGTTTTCCAACTGCGAACATGCATGGTTCCTGGTGCGCGCCATCGATGCTCCCAGCGCAATGTTGCCCGCCAACTCAAAGCTGATTCTGAAACGCGGCCCGTTTCATCTCAACGATGAACTGCAGATGCTTCGTTCTGAGTCCATCAGCCTCATCGTATCCAAAAACAGCGGTGGCACAGCAAGCTATGCAAAGATCGAGGCGGCGAGAGCCCTCCGGATTCCAGTCGTCATGATTGATCGCCCACGGAAACACAACGTCCCGACTGTATCCCAACCAGGTGATGTGCTTCAAAATCTTGAACAACTGCTGTGAATGTAGCCGACTGCGATGTTGTATCCCACGGAGTGATGGTCCCTATGAGAAAACTCTTTCTAATCGGCATTGGCGCCGGTAATCCCGAATACATCACGGTGCAGGCGATCAAGGCACTTAACCTTGTAGACGTATTCTTTTTCATGGACAAGGGCGAAGCGAAGCAGGACCTCGTCAATTTGAGAAAACAGATATGCGAACGATATATCGAGAACAAGTCATATCGTGTGGTCGAAGCAGAGGATCCTGTTCGTGACCCGGCCATATCGGATTACACAACTCGCGTTGAGCACTGGCATCGGCAAAGAGCCTTGATCTATGAAGAGATGATCGCACAACAACTAGAAGAAGATCGGTGCGGCGCTTTCCTCATCTGGGGTGACCCATCGCTCTACGACAGCACTTTGAGAGTGATCGAGCACATTATGGCCAGTGGAAGGCTTTGTTTTGAGTTCGAAGTGATCCCAGGCATCACCAGTATGCAGGCCTTGGCCGCCCGCCACAAGATCTCGCTAAATGGGATAGGGGAATCGATCACCATTACGACAGGCCGCCAACTCGCCGCTGGCCTCAGTGGCGCTGCCGAGAGAACAATCGTGATGCTGGATGGGCAATGTTCCTTCAACAGTCTGCTCGATGAAGACCTTGATATTTATTGGGGCGCTTATCTGGGAATGGAACAAGAGGTCCTGCTATCTGGAAGAATCTCTGAGGTAGCGAGCAGGATCGTAGATGTTCGCAATCGAAGGAGACAGACAAATGGTTGGATAATGGATACCTATCTCGTCGCGAAACCAAAAGAGGTGCCTCAACCTGAGTCGCCACACAACGTACAAAGTTAGTCGTCCTGTGTGGCGCCCGGTATCCACCCAGAAACACCCATAAATCCATTCAAGATGCTCGGGGGTAAGGCATTCAACGCCGTCGGGTTCTATAAAAGGGGATGTCAAGAAAAAACACTCTTCCTCTTCCGCGAGGAGGGAATATTTTTCTGACATCCAGCCCCCATCCGCAGATGCACGAATCTTGGCCGGGGCGCGACTGGGCCGAACCGATTTTGCCGGTGGTTGCGGGATCATGAATTGATGCGTTCCTTCGCGTGGCCTCATTGCGCCTTTAAGCAGCGTGCTGGCAATTGCCAACCATGGTTCTATCTGAGACTCGTGGCCTATGGCTTTGTTGGGTTGTCCGAGGGGGCATATGGTGGGCCTGAAACTTCGCCTCTTGAAGGCGTTGGCTTAACCCGACGGAGGATACTCACCCTCGAACCCGAGCGCTCAGTGCCGGCGAATCGCGCATACGATAATCTCACATTCCGACAGGCTCTGCGCGCTCAAGCTGCTTTTGACTTCAGATGTTCGGCGTCGAAGGATTCTCCTTTCTTCCAGATCTTCAATGCAATGGCGGCGATCTTGCGCGCCAAGGTCAAACGTGCCATCTCCGGCCGCATTCCTTTCTTCAGCAGCCCGAGGTAAAACTCGCGAAATACTCCCTGGCCAGTGCTGGCCGCGTTGGCCGCGCCCTTGAACACGTTCTTCAATTCGTGGTTGTAATTCCAGTTCAGCCCGCGCACCTGTGCCGGTCTCTTTTTGCGCTCCACTTGTCCGTCAATCACGCGGTACTCGGCGCTGTCGTGGGTCTCCAGTGCCAGTCCGCAGTAAGTCCAGAACTGGCGCTTGGTGCGGAATCGGTGCGGCGTCTGCACCCGACCGATCAGCACCGCCGCACGCAGCGGACCCAGAAACGGCACCGTCTGCAGCCACTTGGCCTCCGCGTGTTTCCGGCACTCGACGATCAGATCGTGCCGCGCGTCGCGGCGCAGCTGCTGCAAGGCGTCCAATTGCTGGTAAAGGCGCTCGGCGCGACGCCTCAAAGCGCAAGCGCCGAGTGCCTCCAGATACTCGCCGCGGTGCTTGGGCCCGTATAGTCTCCTCCCCGTACAGGAAATCGCCTGGCCGCGAAACACAGCCTTCAATCGCCCCATAGCGCGAGTCGTATCTTCGGTAAGCATCAGGTAACTGCGCGCAAGTTGCTGAACCTCCAAGGCGCTGGTCTCACCGTGATAGACCGGCGACAACAAACCCGCACGCAACAGATCGGCCAGCTTGCGTGCATCGATCGCGTCCCCCTTGTTGCCCGACTTCAGCAGCGCGTTCTTGCGTGGATTGCACACCACCAGCTTGTCCACTCGCCGCGACAAAAGGTCGTAGAGCCAGGCCGAATGCGTCCCTTCTTCAAAGGTGACATGTAGAGAACCCCGCACTCCGCCGATGAAATCCAGAATCGCTGCCGTCCGCGTCATCAGCACCGACTGTTGGAGCAGTCGGCCACTCTCGTTGAGCACCGCCGCTGAGATCGTGTCCCGATGGACATCCAGTCCGATGTATTTGATCTTATCCATCTGAGCGTTCCTCCTTCGCTCTCTGGTTCTCGTTAGAGAACAGAGAAGCAGATATGCTTCTCATGATGGACCAACACCCGCAGCGAGGATGGCGGTCAAGGACGCGCGTTCTGTGCGCGCCGCGCAGCGGTCGAAGATCCTTGACGGCCACCGCAGTGGAGGGTACGCGCGCCAGCGCGCCCTCTCTACTAGCCGCAACAGCTTGCCGCGAAGCGCGCCCTTTTATAATGCGTGGGCAAGATCAAGACTGGCGCAAAGCGGCAACTCGTCAGTGGGCGGGAAGACGGCGAAAAGTAGGCATCGGGCCAGCTCTCAATGCTGATGGCCCATGTATTGACTGGCCTGGCTATTCCTTGGTCTTGAGTTTGGCGTCGTTCTCGCGGACAAACGTCTCGATCTCAGGAGCGGCGGCAAGAATACGGAGCCACTGTTCCTTGTAGAGCGTGACGGGAAAACGGCCCATTCCATACAGGGAGACCGCACCCTTCTCGCTGACCTTGAGGCTCAGGCCGCCCGTGTTCTTGTTCTTGAGCTGAGCATTCTCTGCCCGCAGACGCTCCAGCTCCGCTTTCATCTCCGATTCGCTCATCCTGTCTCTCCCAATCTGTTGATCGTTTCAACCGCTTCATTGCACACTGGCCGCGAAAAGCTGGAAGGTTCGGTGGTCTTGGCCAGGAGCGCTTCGATGCGCTCGACTTCGAGCCGCCGTAGTTTGGCAGTACTGGACCAATGCTCCATCCGTTCACTGTCAGAGGTGAACTCAGGCGACACTCCGACCCATCTATTCTCGTTCTCGCGGGCAGTACGGAGCGCGGACTGAAGCGCGTCAGCGCTTTGTTCCCGTGGTATATCCATGAAGGAAAAGTTTACAACCCCGTCGCCCTTACTCAACTGTGCAAAGCGTCCAAGCCCGTCGAATGGGTAAATCATGGTGCTCGGTCACTTTGTCGGCTAAGCAGAGAATTTTCACAAATATCTTCTACCCTGTCGCGAAAAATGCTCTGAGAATGCACTATTCATATGGAGACGTTTAAGGATTCACCAGGTGAAAACCATGCCCGTTGCCTGTGAAGAGCCGCCTTGATCTGGAGTGGATTCGTCAGGAGTAGTTGCTGTTGCAATGCGCTCAAGCCCGGCGGGTGGGCAAATCATGGCGCTCCTGCCTTCAGGAGCGACCTTCAGGGCGGGAAGACGGGCGCACGAAAAAATGGGGCCTGCCGAAGCAGACCCCCGAATCGATTTTTGACCTCAAGCCGCTTTTCTGGCCTTTGGCGATTTGGCTTTCGCTGCCGGCTTCGGAGCCAGCTTGGCCTTCTCCTTCGCATCGAATTCATGCTTGACTTTGAGGCTGATGGCGGCCACATCCACCTTGTACACGGTGGCGGAATCGCGGAGTACCTGCGCGGCGGTCTGCCGGGTGGCCGCGTGAAGGATGGTGATTTCTACCAGCAAGCCGCTCAACGCTCCTTCCTCGGCACGGCGCAAGTAGGCAGTAAACAGCTTCGCGATAGAGTCATTGTCCTTTGCCTTCTTGATGCCGCGTTGACGGGCGACGATCTCCAAACGGCGTTCGTCAAGCGATGCCGCCAGACGCTCAACCACGAAAAGCAGGTCGCGCTTCATCAAGCGCACTGGAACCGCTGCGACGATAGCGGCGAGGGTGCGGATTTCGCTCGGCCTATGTCTTCGACAGACCGAAGGCGCGGACCTGCCGGAGTTTGAGCACAACATCTCCGGCGAAGTGGGCGAGCACCGCGACCGGATGATTGCCTTCCTCGCACAGCAGAACATCAAGCTGGAATTCAACGAAAAGATCGCCCCGGCCCTTGGCGTCTCCTACGGCGGCAAGATCGCTTTGCTTCCGGGCCAGTCCACCGCCGAAGAGTTCTCTAGCCGTCTACAGGCCGCGCGGTATCGTGCTCGAAGGTAGCCGCAACGAATTTTCCTGTCGTCTCCGGCGCATGGACGTTGCCGATGCGGGCCTGCGTGTATTTCTCCAACTCGGCCAAGGCAACACGCACACTCTAGGAACTCATTGAAAAACGCCACAAGTCCTTGAATTCCTTGGGGAGTTGTGGACTTTTTGCCTTCAAACCGGTTTGAATTGGTGTTTTGGTGCGTGTTTATGGGGCTTTTCGGGTTCTGCGGATG
>Ga0208193_1000319_pt1 | contig 29684 bp, 21 predicted proteins | sample June2015DPH_17_2_FD_184716 | JGI IMG/M metagenome (GOLD analysis project Ga0208193, IMG submission 184716) | Peatland microbial communities from SPRUCE experiment site at the Marcell Experimental Forest, Minnesota, USA - June2015DPH_17_10... | ecosystem: Environmental > Terrestrial > Soil >... | reverse complement strand
GCTCGGCCCGCAGGGTGCGCAGTTCGGCCATATTCCTCTCAATGGTGCGGTTGATGCGCTGCTCATAGAGAGCGAGAAGCAGGAAATTGTCGTTCTGGGCGAGCCAGGTGCGGGCTTGCATGAGGGCGTCTTCGATGAGAGGCTGGGCTGGGTCTTCGGTTGTGGCCACGCCGGGATTGCTGGGATTGCCGGCATTGAAGCCGAGCAGGTCCTGCTGGCGCTGGCCGGCGGCGAACATAGCGGATTCGATGGCGCGGGCGCGCATGAGGCGCCAGCGATTTTCCGCGATGGATTGGGCGAGATCGATTTCGAGGGCGCCGACGGGGGCAAGGGCTTCGCAGATGCTTTTACAGTGCGCGTCGAAGGCGGTCCGCTCAGTGGCAGTGAAAAGGTGGATCTGACCGGTGAGGCCGTGTTTGTACGCATTGAGGCGAGTGCGCTGCGTGCCGGCCTGGCTGCCGGGTGCGGCAGGGCGGGTGGATTGAGTGGGATACTCGGCGTCGTGCCTGGCGATAGCGTCGGCCATTGCCTTTTCTCTGTCGAACATTGGTAGTACCTCTAATCCCAGCAGTAGCATGGCGACATGGGGCTGCAAGGGGGGAAGGCCGGTATAACGTTGAAAGGAAAGGGTAACTTTATTTTCGGAGCGCGTGATCGCGGTTACAGGCCAGTCTCAAAATGCCTACCGGCGGCAGGGATGAGCAGCGATCCCTTGGGTGCAAGGGAAGAAATGACGGCCAGAGATAAAACAGGAGTCACCGCAGATAGGGCGATACCGCCGAGCGGGTCGACAAAGGCGAAGCCCGCCAGGTAGGTAGCAGACCTTCTGAACGTGGGCCGCTCGACGCTCTCTCGGCTTGTCGCGTAGCCCGTCGCTTGAGTAAACGCTACGCCGTCAGGGGGAGATCTATGCACGATTGCTGGTGCGAAAGGGGATTTGTACTAAACCGCTTCCGCGCGGCCAAGCGAACGTTGATCGTGGCGGGCGCGAGGTTTTTCTGCTCCAGGAATAAATGCAAGGCGAGGCTCAGAGGAGTACCAGCCATGAATTCCTCGATCGCGTGACCGTACGATTCCCGGGAGCTCGCCGCTGCGAGCGAATTTAACACCGCATTTTTCGATTGCTCCAGGTCCGGGCGCCATACTCGCGGCCTCTTACGCCGCGGGTCCAGTATGGCGGGAGCGTGTGCCGGCTTGCGATGACGCGAGCGCCGTTTGGAGCGTGCAACGTAACGAGGCGACGTGACGGCTCGATTCCATATAACGGGCCATCAGTCTTTACGCCCGCTGCGTGTGGTCTCGAGAACTCTTCGCCGCACCGGTGGGTTGGAAGCCGGCGGCGCGCCAACCTCTCACGATTGAAGTATCGGGATCGATTCGGAAAAGCGGGTCTGGCGAATCGGTATGTGGTTCTGAGGTAGGGAGAAGACCAGAAAAAAAGTTGTTGACGCATTAATTGGGACAGCCAAGCCGGCGGCGCAGATCCGGGAGATGCGCTCGAAGGGCTGCCTCGCAAAGATCCCGGCGCACAATCTTGCGGGAAGGATTGAGAGTGGGTCCGTGCGGGGCCCTGGGCGACAGCGCAACCTTGCGGATCGCCGCCGCCTTGATCCCTTCGTAGTGGGGCGTAAGGGTGAATGGAAGAAGTCGCCTAGACTGATCTTCAAGCCTGAGGCCGTCTAAATGTCGACGCCTGCATCGCGCGCGATTCGAAGCGCAAGCCCTGCCTTCAGATTCTTGCTTCCGTGTACGGGAACCGAGATGACCTTTCGCTCTCCGGGTTTAGAGTAGATATGGTGACTTCCATTGGTGCGCCTGAGCGACCAGCCGTTCGCCTCGATTAGCCGGCACATTTCCGGCCCGGTGACCGATTTCAAACCGCAACATCCAGGACCTGAATGTTCGCGTCCGGCTTCCGTCCCTGCTCCTTCAGAACTTCCACTACCCCGGCGATGGCCTCGCGGATGTTGTGCTTGAGTTCATCTACGGTTTCCCCCTGAGAATAGCAGCCAGGGAGGGCCGGGACCTCTGCCCAAAATCCGCCCTGCGGGTCTTCGTGGATGACAACAGCGTAGTTCTGCACGCCTTGATTTTCTCACAATGGCCAACCGACGTCGCGATTCCGCAGCTCCGGTGAGCCACACGAATGTATAGGTCGCCATCTCGGACTTTGGCCCAGCCGGTGGTCCCAAACCCGGTGTTCTAAGCAATAGATCCTCCTGGTCGCGCAGCGTTTACCTATCGCCGATATGCGACACAAGAAACCCCTTTTATGTCCGATGATCGATGTGAGTAATTGCCATGCACATTTTGCGCTTTCAGAAAACCAGGGCTCATTGAGCTACCATTACGCCGCCGTCATGCGTCGGGGTGGCCGCGCGGACGACGTTATCGGACTGCCGAAACCGTTCTGCGATGAACGGTCTTTTTTTTCGGGCTCGAGGGTAGCTCCGGGATCCTCGGGCCGCGTTGTAACAACTACCCGCCTCCTACTCTCGGCTACGGAGAGAATCTTCCGCCTCAAACGCACCTCACACTCTGTCAGCTTGAGTGCAACATTCACAAGAAACTGAGTCCGGCTGAGGCCGCCAACATTGTCTTGGCCGTATCACCCAAAACGGTTAAGCACCGGAAGCGCCAGCGTGATTTCCTCGCGTGGCGCGTTAAGATAAACTTCAAGGCGACCCGGGGGGAGAGGCAAATGACAGAGGTCCGGAGGGAAAAGGCCAAGGCGACCGCTGCCGCCGGCGTGGGAGCCGGAGTTGGAGGCGCAGGCGCCGGAACCGTGGGCGTTCTGGAACTTGCGCTCAGGGCGCTGCGACCGCGCTATCGGCAAGCGCTGTCGTCTGGGTTGGAGCCGTCGCGCGTGCGGTGACGTTTTTCCGGGGATACAAGCCATATCGGCGTTTCATGAAACCGAAGGGTTTGACGGCTGTGCTGGAAAAAGCCGGCTGAAAGCCGGCTGCCGCCAGAATTGGCTGCCCCACAAACAGTGCGAAAATGGAAGTCGCCGATATGGAATTCCTCGCTAGCAGCCTGCTGGAACTGATCACGCAAACATCCACGAACTTGCCGCCGGATGTGCGCGCCGCGATGTCGATGGCTTCGGATGCGGAGACGCCGCACACGCAATCTTCGCAGGCCTTCAACATCATCCTCGCAAACATCGATATGGCGCTCGATGACTCCGGGCCGATCTGCCAGGATACGGGCATGCCGACGTTTTACGTGCATACGCCGGTGGGCGTGAACCAGATTCGCATTGCGAAGGCGATCCGCGAGGCGGTTGCCGAGGCGACGCGGCTGGGAAAGCTGCGGCCCAACTCGGTCGATTCCATCACCGGCAAGAATAGCGGGAACAACCTGGGCGAAGAGACGCCGGTGATCCACTTCGAGCAATGGGAAGAGGATGAAATCGAAGTGAAGCTGATCCTCAAGGGCGGCGGCTGCGAGAACAAGAACATTCAGTATTCAGTGCCGTGCACGCTCGATCATTTGGGCCGCGCGGACCGGAACATCGAAGGCGTGCGCAAGTGCATTCTGCACGCGGTGTGGCAGGCGCAGGGACAGGGATGCGCGCCGGGGTCGCTGGGCGTGTGCATCGGCAGCGACCGCGCGCATGGGTACGATCTGGCGAAGCTGCAGTTGTTCCGCACGCTGGACGACGTGAATCCGGTCCCGGTGCTGGCGAAGCTGGAGGCCGAGATTATGGAGGAGGCCAATAAGCTGGGCGTGGGCGCGATGGGGTTCGGCGGCAAGAGCTCGTTGATCGGGTGCAAAATCACGGCGGCGAACCGGCTGCCGGCGAGCTTCTTCGTTTCGGTGGCGTACGAATGCTGGGCGTTCCGGCGGCTGGGCGTGCGCCTGGATGCTGCGACGGGGGCGATTGCAGAGTGGATTTATCGCGATCCGGCGCGGCAGGTGGAGCGGATGGCGCGCGGCGAAGGGTTCCCATTGACGGGACGCGAGGTGGTGCTGACGCCGCCGTTGACCGAGGCGCAGATGCGCTCGCTCAAGGTAGGCGACGTAGTGCTGATCACGGGCGACATGTATACGGGGCGCGACAATGTCCACGCGTATCTGATGAAGAACAAGCCGCCGGTGGATCTGCACGGCGCGGCGCTTTACCATTGCGGGCCGGTGATGCTGCAGCAGGACGGGAAGTGGACGGTGAAGGCTGCCGGGCCGACGACGAGCATCCGCGAGGAGCCTTACCAGGCGCATGTGATCCGCGAATACGGCGTGCGCGCGGTGATCGGCAAGGGCGGCATGGGAGCGAAGACACTGGCGGCGCTTAAGGAATGCGGCGCGGTGTACCTGAACGGCATCGGCGGCGCGGCGCAATATTACGCGCGGACGGTGGAAGATGTGCTGGACGTGAACCTGATGGAGTTTGGCATTCCGGAGGCGATGTGGCACATACGCGTGCGGAATTTTGCGGCGATTGTCACTATGGACGCGCATGGCAACAGTCTGCACGCGGACGTGGAGAAAGCGACCGGGGAGAAGCTGGCTGAACTGCAGAGCGTTTAGGCGGGGACAGCCATGGGGCGCGCGGCGCATGCGTGGGGCGTTGGTGGCGCGGGACCGGCCCTGCGGTCACACCAGCAATAGACCCCTTCGGGAGAGTCTGTTGCGGGGCGAAAAGCGCCGGCTGAAAGGCGGCGGCAGCCAGGATTGGCCGCCCCACTTTTAGCGCAGCAAGGCTTCGGCGCCCCGTAAAATCAGCGCCGCGCCGGCCATTCCGGAGGCGGCGGCGATGAACGCCGGTCTGGCGCCGTAGCGCTTCCACTCCTCATCCACGGCGTGGTAAGCCAGGTAGCACAACCAGCCGCCGGCGGCGCCCAACGGGTAGGCGATCCACGCAGCGCCTAAGTGCGGCGCGAGCCACAACCCGAACGCGCCCCCGGCCAGTGTGGTCCCTTCCGCCAACATGGCGCAAGCCAGCGCGGTGGAGCGGGATTTCACCGCGGCCCGCAGAATGCCGCCCAGCGCGATGCCTTCCGGGGCTTTGTGCAATGCGATGGCTAGCGGCACTGCCAGACGCAGTCCTAACGGCGCGGCCCATTGCGCGACAGCGACGCTCCAGCCATCCAGAAAGCTATGCAGCGCGGCTGCCGCCAGCAGCGGACCGGCGAAGCCGTGCAATTCGGTGTTGCACGAATCGTGATCGTGATCGTGCGAACATGCCGGACAGACGGAGTGTCCGGAGCGCGCCAGCAGCACCAGCAGGCCGTATCCCGCGCCGAACAGGAGCAGGCTTGCGGTCCAACCAATCGCCTCCGCCAGCTCCGGCAGCAAGCCGAACAGCGCGACTCCAAGCAGCATGCCGGCCGCCAGCGGAACCATGGGACGCGCGCGCTTGCGCATCCCTGTGAGCCGAATGCCGATCACCGCGCCGGCCATGCCCACCGCGGTTGCGAGCGCGGGCGCCGCGATGCCCGAGGTTGTCCAGAGAACGGTCAAGCAACCACTGTAACAGCCATGCCCGCGCGAAGCGCTGCGGCCGTCAGCGCCAGGATCATTCGGCCGGACCGGGGCGACGTCGCAGGGCATGGCCCCGCGCCACTTGCGTTTTGCCCGCCCGATGTGCTTGACCGTACACGTGGCCATCTGAGAGAATACCCTACGAAGTTTCAGTTGTTTGGGCGCGTCTCGTAGGTTTTCCGGCAGCGCGAAAGTCCGCGGTCCTTGTCAGGGACTCCCAGGAGCACGACCAGCACACATCAGGAGAAGGACTCGTGAAGGAAAAAGGCACCGTAAAGTGGTTTAATGCCGCCAAGGGCTACGGATTCATCCAACGAGCTAGTGGCGATGACGTGTTTGTACACTTTTCCGCTATCCAGACGAACGGCTACCGCTCGCTGGATGAGGGCGCGCAGGTGGAATTCGAGGTGAAGCAGGGACCCAAGGGCCTGCAAGCCGAAAACGTGAACACGGTGTAAACGGGATTATCAAACCCGGCAGACGAAGAAGAGGGCTCCACGCGGGCCCTCTTTCTGTGTTCAGGCGGCGCTCTCGTCGAATTCGAAAACGAAGCGGCTTCCCTGGCCGCTGAAATACGCGAGCTTCCCGTGGAGCTGCCGGGTAGCCAGAGTGTGAACCCTTCAGGCCGAGGCCATTCTTCCCCGACAAGTCGAAACCGGCTGGCAGACCGGCGCCATTATCGGCGACGCTCACCAGAACGTGGCCGTTCTGGCGGCTGACATGCACGTCGATGCATCCGCGCGCGTCGCCGGGGAAGCCGTGTTTGAGGCAATTGGAAACCAGCTCGTTGACGATCGATCCACAGGGAATGGCTTCCTTCAAATTCAGCACCGCGGGCGGCCCGGTGACGCGGCATCGCACGCCGGTCTTCCCGTACGAAGCGGCCAGATGATCGGCCACGCGGCGCAGATACAACACCAGATCGAGAGAGCTGAAATTGGACTGCTGGTAGAGAAACTCGTGAATCATGGCCATGGACAGGATGCGGTTCTCGCTTTGGTGGAAGGCTTCGCGCGCATGCTCGTCTTCCACCAGGTTGCGCTGCATGCTGAGCAGGCTGGAAATTACCTTGCAGGTTGTTCTTGACGCTGTGATGAACCTCGTGGAGCAGGGTTTCCTTTTCCTGCAGCTCGTCGGTCCGCTGGCTCATCTGCGCCCTGAGTAAAGCGTGGGCGGCCACCAGCGACTGCTCCGCCTGGCGGCGGCCGGTGACATCGCGCGCGATGGCGCTGGCGCCGACTACGCCGCCGGCCGCATCGCGGATGGAGGAGTAGTGCACCTCGAACATACGGCGCGAGGCGCCTGCGAGGACGAACTCCTCGACGGCGGTGGATTCCTGGCCTTGGAGCGCGAGGGTCCAGGGAGCGTCCGAGGCGCGGATCTGCAGATGCGGTTTGAAGCTCAATGCGGTAACCTTCATGCCCGCCTGAATGTCGCGGCCGGACATTTCGAGGATGGTCGAGCGGTAGGCCTGGTTCATGGCGGTGAAGCGATACTCGCGGTCGATAGAGGTGATCAAGTCGCGGCTACCCTCCATGACGCCGCTGAGCAGGTGGTTGGCGACGCACACTTCCTGAAGCAGGCGGGCCTGTTCTTCGCGCGCAACCTTGAGCTCGGAAATGTCGCGGAAGAAAACCGTGAGCCCGCCCGTGAAATGGTTGGGAAAGACGCGTACTTCCAGCCATCGGGTGGAACCGGGAAAGTGCGCCTCGAAGGTATCCGGAGCGCGCTCGAGCATTACCTTGCGGTAGACGCGCTCAAAATCGGTAGCCTGCTTTTCGGGGCACGATTCCCAAAGGCAGCGGCCGATCAACTGGCTCTTGGATTTCCCGGTGATCCGCTCGGCTTGCGGGTTGGCATAGAGGTAGTGGAAGGCGGCATCGAACACGAACAATCCGTCGCTAATGGAATCGAAGGTCTCAATGGCCCTCCGCTCGGCGGCGAGGGCGCGTTGCAGAGCGGCGCGATCGCTCAACATCGCATAGTCGCGTTCGCTATCGCGGCGTTCCCGCCGGCGCAGACTGCGAACGGCCCGGCAAAAACCGAGTATGACGCCGGCGGCTGCTGCCAGACTCAAGAACACCACGAAAAACCCGGACACAGTGGAGGCGCGGCGATGCGCGGACGAGCGCAGGCCGATGAGCCGCGTTTCGCCGGCGGTGAGGGAGCGGAGGAACTCGCGAAACCCGACGGAATCCCTCCGGCCGGAGTTCAGCGGCTGGAGGAGACGCGGCTGGTCGATCGGTTGGTTGGAAAGAGCCTCGACCATGGAGTCCCCGGCTGCGATCGGCGGCGAAGCGCCTTTTCGAGCTGGTCCACAAGGGACTGCTGGGCACTGCTGTCGACGGTCAGCCTGCGAAGGTTCTCCAGGCTTTCGAGCGTCTGGGACTGTTTCGCCCGACCTGCCGCGAGAAAGACCGGCATCTGCGTGATCTCATACGCCTGGAGCTGGCTTTCCATTTAGGCGTACCGGCCAACCGCCCGCTGGATCTCGGAGAGCGTTGAAACACTACGCTGAACAATATGCGCGGTCCCGAGCGCCTGTTCCCTGGCGGCAAGAATGGAGTAGTACGAGCCGCCGGCTGAGGCCGTCAACAGAGCGAGCAGGCAGAGCAGCGCGATGCTCTCACTGCGGCGCTGGCGCCAGACGATCTTCAGCCAGGACAGACGATGCCTGGCGACGGTTAGCTCCACTACAAGTACTAGTGGGAACGGTACTGAGAAATCTGTAAATCTTCACAAAAAAGATCTTGAGACTAATCCCCGTTAGCCGCACTCTCTTAATTGCACGACCGCCGACTGAGGGTTGAACTTGGAAATAGAACAGAAGCGAATTCTAATCGTGGAGGACGAGGCGCCGATTGCGATCGATCTGGAGCAGCGCCTGATCGGCTTGGGATACGCAGTCCCCGGCATTGCGGATTCAGCCGCGAGCGCGATTCAGGAAATCGAAGACAAGCACCCGGACCTGCTGCTGGTGGACATTCGCATACGGGGGCCGATCGATGGGATCGCCCTGGCGGAGCAGGTGAAGCGCCGGTATAAGCTGCCAGCGATCTTTCTCACCGCGCATGAGGACATCTCGACGCTGCAGCGCGCGAAGGAGACGGAACCGTTCGGGTACCTGATCAAGCCCGTCGGAACAGCCAGCCTGCTGAGCGCCATCGAAGTGGCATTGTACCGACACAAAATCGACCGGGAGCTGCGGCGGCAGCAAGCGTGGCTCGAGACCACGCTGAGGTCGATCGGCGACGGCGTGCTGGTGACCGGCGCCTCGGGCAAGGTGGCGTATGTCAACGACTCCGCGCTGCATCTGCTGCAGACGGACCGCGGCGCCTGCCTGGGGCAGCCACTCGAAGACGTGTTCAGGCTGCGCTTCAACGCCAGCGAGCTGCCCCTTAAGTATCTGACGGAAGTCGCCGCCGCGGAAGCTATTCCGGTACCGCTGCCGGCGGAGGTTAACGCGCTCACCGCGGCCGGCGCGAAGATTCCAGTTGAAGGGAGCATCGCGGCGTCGCAGATGGATGGCGAGCGCTTCGGATCGGTGATCGTGTTCCGGGACATTACCCACCGGCAGGCGGCAGAGCGGGAGATGCGGGAAGAGCAGAAGACGATCGCCGTGGGACGGCTGGCGGCGGGCGTGAGCCACGATCTGCAAGGCATGCTGGCGACGATTGAGCAATGCGTCAGCGCGGCGGAACACCACTGGGACGACGCGCTGTTTGCCGGACTCCGGGAAGTAGCCGACACAGCCGCATCGCTCAACGGCCGGTTACGCGCGCTGATTCGGCAGAAGGGGCTGCCGCTCGAGCCGCTGAGCGTGGCCGTATTCATCGAGAGCCAGTTGCCGGAGCTGCGGAGCGCGATGCCGTCCAATATCTCTCTGGCGGCGAACTTCGGAGACGACTGCGCCGCAGTCCGCGCAAGCCCGGAGCAGCTCGGACGAGTAATGGCGGAGATAGTGACGAATGCCGCGGAGGCGATGCCGGAGGGCGGCGCGATTACGATTGAAACCTCGCGCGTGGAAGGCCCGCACGGAGAGGGCTTCGTACGAATCGGGGTGCGCGACAATGGTCCGGGCATGGCGCCTGAAGCGGTGGAAGACATTTTCGAGCCCTTCACTACAAAGACAGACGGCGCCAAGACAGACGGCGCCAGGACGGGCGGCGCCGGGTGGGGACTGGCGGCGGCGAAGAGGGCGGTCTCCACGCTGGGCGGGTTGATATCGGCGGACTCGAGGCCCGGCGTTGGGACCACGATCGAGGTACTTCTGCCGGACGCGATAGCCATTGCGCCGGCGGCGGGCGCGCGATGGCCTACGGTATTGCTGGTGGAAGCCAACGAATCGGTGCGGCGCGTTCTGCACAATTATCTGGAAAAGCACGACTACAACCTGCTGGAGGCGGGAGACGGCGCGGAGGCGCTGGACATGGCCGAGGTCTATAGCGAGCCCATCGACCTGTTGGTGATCGATATCTCGGGCGCGCCATTGGCGGCGCAAATGAAGGCGGCGCGGCCGGATTTGAAGGTGTTGTTCGCGGCGGAAGAAGGCAAGGCCGGCCCGGAGCTGCGGGGAACGGGAGTGTTATCCAAGCCGATTACGAAGGGCGAGCTGCTGCAGAAGGTATCGGCCGCGCTGGCCTGATTGGCCGTGGGAAAGCGGCGGGTAAAACAGCCGGCTGCATGGCAGGCGAAAGCGCCTGCCCCACAATTGGCCCGATCGCTCCCGAAATGTAGAAACTCCAGACAGCCGGCTGAAAGCCGGCTACAGCCAGGATTGGCTGCTCCACAAAACAACCCGCCTCACAGGCTCAAAACAACCGACTGTACATTCTAGCGCTGCTCGGCCGCGTCGACACGCGCGCGGGCTAGTTCGCATTCCGATAACGCTACGGCTGGGTCGGTGGCGCCGGCCTGATCGTGCGACGTCAGACGCTCGGTCGCCAGCTTCAATTCGGCGCGGGCTTTTTCGAGATCGATCTCTTCGGCGCGCTCCGCCAGGTTGGCCAGCACGCTTATGCGATCGGGCAGCACTTCCACGAAGCCGCCGTGGATCGCCAGAACTTTGCGCGGGCCGGTTTTGGGAGAGTACACCAACGGGCCGCTTCCGAGCAGGCTGAGCAGCGGGGCGTGGCCGGGCAGCACGCCAATGTAGCCTTCCATGGCCGGAACCTGCGCTTCCGTCACGGATTCCTTGACCAGTTGGCGCTCGGGCGTGACTACTTCGAGCTCGATGGTATCCGCTATAGCCTCTGCCATAAATTAGCCTCTGCCATAAACTAGGCCGCCGCCATGGTCTTCGATTTCTCCAACACTTCCTCGATGGTTCCCTGCATGTAGAAGGCCTGCTCGGGGATGTCGTCGTGCTTGCCCTCGCAGATTTCGCGGAAGCCCTTGATGCTGTCTTCCAGCTTGACGTACTTGCCGGGAATGCCGGTGAACTGCTCGGCTACATGGAACGGCTGGGACAGGAATTTCTGAATCTTGCGAGCGCGCGAAACGGCGATTTTGTCTTCGTCGGAAAGCTCGTCGATGCCGAGAATGGCGATGATATCCTGCAGGTCTTTGTAGCGCTGCAAGACGTTTTTCACAAGCTGGGCGGTATCGTAATGATCGTTGCCGATGATGCGCGCATCGAGAATGCGCGAAGTGGAAGCCAGCGGATCGACCGCGGGGTAGATGCCTAACGAGGCGATGTCGCGCGACAGATTAGTGGTGGCGTCCAGGTGCGCGAAGGCGGTGGCGGGAGCGGGGTCGGTGTAATCGTCGGCGGGCACGTAAATGGCCTGCACGGAGGTGATGGAACCTTTATTGGTGGACGTGATGCGCTCCTGCAGCTCACCCATCTCGCTTGCCAGGTTGGGCTGATAGCCCACTGCGGAGGGCATGCGGCCCAGCAGCGCCGATACTTCCGAGCCGGCTTGAGTGAAGCGGAAAATGTTGTCGATGAAGAGCAGCACATCCTGCCCTTCTTCGTCGCGGAAATACTCGGCCACGGTCAGGCCGGTGAGGCCCACGCGCAGGCGGGCTCCGGGCGGCTCGGTCATCTGGCCGTAGATCAGGGCGCACTTGGATTTCTTGTAATCGTGCGGATCGATCACGCCGCTTTCCTGCATTTCGAGCCACAGGTCGTTGCCTTCGCGGGTGCGCTCGCCTACGCCGGCGAAGACGGAAACGCCGCCGTGCTTGGTGGCGATGTTGTTGATCAGCTCCATGATGATGACGGTCTTGCCCACGCCCGCGCCGCCGAACAGGCCGATTTTGCCGCCGCGGAGGTAGGGCTCAAGCAGGTCGATCACCTTGATGCCGGTCTCGAACATTTCGAGGCGCGTGGACTGCTCTTCAAACGAAGGCGCCTCGCGATGGATGGGATAAAACTTCTTGGCGTTGACCGGGCCCATCTTGTCGACGGGCTGGCCGATGACGTTGAGCACGCGACCCAGCGTTTCGGGCCCGACCGGCACTTCCACCGGATGGCCCAGGCTCTCCGCCTTCATGCCGCGGACCAGGCCCTCGGTGGGCTGCAGGGCGATGGTGCGCACGCGGCCTTCGCCGATGTGCTGCTGCGCCTCGCAAATGATGTCGATGGGCTCGGGCACGTCGAATCCCTCGCTGGTGACGCGGATGGCGGTGTGGACCAGGGGAATATGGCCCTCGGGAAATTCGCAGTCGACGGCGGGTCCGGAGACCTGGACTACTTTGCCCAATACTACTTCTACACTGGTGGTTGCCATAAGATTCCTTTTATTCCGCGGCTGCGGCGCCGCTCACCACTTCGATGATTTCCTTGGTGATGCTGGCCTGGCGCACGCGGTTCATATTCAAAGTCAGGGTATCGATAACGTCGCCGGCGTTGGAAGTGGCTGCGTCCATCGCGGTCATGCGCGCGGCGTGCTCGGCCGCGGTGGATTCGAGCAAGGCGCGGTAGATTTCCATCTCGACGTAGCGGGGCAGCAGCGCTTCGAGCATCACGCCCGGGGGCTGCTCAAAAATGTAATCGACGGCGGCCTGCTCGGGCTTCATTTCCACCGGCAGCACGCGGGAAAGGGTGACCCTTTGCGTCATGATGCTTTTGAATTCGTTGTAGAGCAGGTAGACCGCGTCGATCTCTTCGTTGCGGAACATCTCCATGGCGCGCCGGGCGATGACCGCGGTCTCTTCGTACCGGGGCTTGGCGGCTAAACCGATCTGGTCGCCGGAAATTTTGGCGCTGCGCTTGCGGAAGAAATCGCGCCCCTTGCGGCCGACTAATTCGAGCGTCATTTCGGCGCCGCCATGCTCGGCGGGGAAGCGCACCGCGGCCTTGATGAGGTTGGTGTTGAACGCGCCGGCGAGGCCCTTATCGGCCGAGACCAATATCAGCAGCGCATGCCTTTCGGGGCGCTGCGCCAGTAAGGTATTGGCGGCCACACGGTCGTCGCCCGCGCCCGCGGCGGCCACGTTGGCGATTACTTTGCGCAGCGCCGCAGCGTACGGGCGCGCGGCGATGACGCGATCCTGCGCGCGGCGCAGCTTGGCGGCCGAGACCATTTTCATGGCCTTGGTGATCTGCTGCGTATTCTTCACCGAGCGGATGCGCCGCCGGATATCGATCAGACTAGGCATGCACGGCTACCGGCTGCTGCTCCGCCACAAAGCGGGTTCTGAACTCCCTGATGGAATCGCTGAGTTTGGTGCGCAGACCATCGTCGAGAGCCTTCTTGTTGCGGATCTCTTCGAAGATGGTGGGATGCGCGCTCTCCAAGAACCGGTAAAACTCCTCTTCGAACTTGCGGCACTGTTCGATGGGAAGTTCGTCGAGGAAACCCATCGTGCCGGCGTAGATTATGGCGATCTGCTTCTCGAGCGGCAGGGGCGAATACTGCTTCTGCTTGAGAATCTCAGTGAGGTGCTTGCCGCGGTTCAACTGTTGCTGCGACGCCTTGTCGAGATCGGACCCGAACTGCGCGAAGGCCGCCAGCGCGCGATACTGCGCCAGATCGAGACGCAAGCTGCCGGCGATCTGCTTCATGGCCTTGGTCTGCGCGTTGCCGCCCACGCGGCTGACGGAGATGCCGACGTTGATGGCGGGGCGCTGGCCGGAATTGAACAGGTCGGCTTCGAGGAAAATCTGACCGTCGGTGATGGAGATGACGTTGGTGGGAATATACGCCGAGACGTCGCCCGCCTGGGTTTCGATGAAGGGCAGCGCGGTGAGCGAGCCGCCGCCGTTTTCCTTGTTCAACTTTGCGGCGCGCTCAAGCAAGCGGCTGTGGAGATAGAACACGTCGCCGGGAAACGCCTCGCGCCCCGGCGGACGGCGCAACAGCAGCGAAATTTCGCGATAGGCCGCGGCGTGCTTCGAAAGATCGTCGTAAACGCACAGCACATGGCCGCCCTTGTCGCGGAAATATTCGCCGATGGCGCAGCCGGCAAACGGGGCGAGATATTGCATGGGCGCGGGGTCGGACGCCGATGCCGAAACGACGATGGTGTAATCCATGGCGCCGGCGTCTTCGAGCGTCTTCACCACCTGCGCGACGGTGGAGCGCTTCTGCCCGATGGCGACATAGATGCAGATCATGTCGCCGCCCTTCTGATTGATGATGGTGTCGATGGCGATGGCGGTCTTGCCGGTCTGGCGGTCGCCGATGATGAGCTCGCGCTGGCCGCGGCCGATGGGGATCATGGCGTCCACGGCCTTGATGCCGGTCATCATGGGCTCTTTCACGGGCTGGCGATCGACCACGCCGGGCGCCAGGCGTTCGATGGGGTTGGAGCCGGCGGCATGAATTGCGCCCTTGCCGTCGATGGGCACGCCGAGCGCATTCACGACGCGGCCGATCATGGCTTCGCCGACCGGCACCGACATGATGCGGCCAGTGCGCTTGACCTGGTCGCCTTCCTGAATGGTGGTATAGTCGCCGAGCAGCACCGAACCCACCTGGTCTTCTTCCAGGTTCATGGCGATGCCCGCGACGTCGTGCGGGAACTCGATCAACTCGCCCGCCATAACCTTTTCGAGACCGTGCACGCGCGCGATACCGTCACCCACGGATATCACCGAGCCGGTTTCGGAAACGTCGATCGCCTGCTCGTAGTGTTCGATCTCCTGACGCAGAATACTGGTGATTTCGTCCGCTCGAATTTGAGCCATAAATTTTCCCTTTAAACCCCGACAGGCCAAGGGCCTGTCCCACACCCGTTACTTTAAAACCTGACAGGCCAGGGGGCCTGTGTCCTACATCTTGACAGGCCAAGGGCCTGTCCCACATCTCACCCGACAGGCCGGGAGGCCTGTCCTACACGGCCGCGCTCAACCGCCGGCCAAGCGATTCGAGCGACCCGCGCACCGAACCGTCGTACACCGTGGAACCGACCTTCGCCACCACCCCGCCGATGAGCGATTCATCCACCGACCAAGCCGAACGGATGCGCTTGCCCGAGAGTTTTTCGAGCTCGGCGCCGATTTGCGCGCGTTGCGCATCGCCGAGCGCGCGCGCGGATGCGATCTCCGCGCGAATATAGCCTGCGCGCTCATCCAGCACGATTTCGAAAGTGTGGAGAATCTCCGCCAGTAAAGTGATGCGGCGGTGGCCGATGAGCACCAGCAGGAAATTGCGCGAGATGCGCGAAAGCTCGAGAAGATCGGCGAGACGGCCGACCACCGCCTTCTTGCGGCTGCCGGCGATGGCGGGCGTATGCAGCACCTCGCGCAAATCGTGCGATTGCGCAAGGACGGCTTCGAAGGCGCGCAACTCCCTTACGGCATCCTGCGGCGCGAGGGCTGGAATGCCGGTGGGGGATGCCGGTTGGGAAACGACGTCCGCAAGGGCATTCGCGTATCGCGCAGCTACACCAGTGAGTGTCATCTTTTATTTTAGTATTTCCGCGGGCTGAAGCGAGCCGGCTTGACTTCGCGGCCGCGCCCTAAAACGGCTGGGCAAGCTCCAGCACCCCTACCAATTCGTGGAATCATATTAGTTCGGTTAGCTCGCTCGATGACGGGCGATCGAGGTCCTTCACGAAGCCGCGCACCAGCGCATCTTGCGTATCGGACGTCATGCGCGCTTGAATTATCTGTGCGGCGATAGTCAGCGCCATCTCGGCTGAGTAGCGCTTCAACTCGAGGCGCGCGAGTTTTCCGGCGGCGGCGATTTCCTGTTCCGCGCGGACCTGAATCTTGGCCATCTCAGCGGCGCTGCGCCCGGCGGCATGGCGACGCTGCGCTTCGAGCTCCTTCTGCGATTCGACGCGGAGCGCGGCCAGGTCCGCGGCGAGATTGGCCAGGCGCCGGTCCACTTCCGCGGAGCGCGCTTCGGCGTCTTTGCGGACACGGGCGGCCTCTTCGATATCCTGGGTGATCTTCTGCGATCGCGCGGCCAGGAACGGGCTGCCGTATTTCCTGGCGAGATACGTCAAGCCGCCGACGAGAATCGCGAAGTTAACCCAGAGCAGGATGGATTCGAGGGTGGGGCTGAGACCGGATTTGGTTTTTTCCTGCGCCGCTTCCTGCGCGAATATAGGGGCCGCGGCCATCAGGCCCAGCAGCAGCCTCGCCGGCAGCGCCGCTTGGACGGGGCGCTTCCAGAGGACGGGGCGTTTCATGCCGCCCGCCGGCGGAGGATGGATTCCGCAATCTGATTCGCGAGCGTCTCGCTACTCTGCCCGAGACCGGCCTTGGCCGCTTCCACATCCTCCGCGAGGGCGGCCCTGGCCTGCCTGATGGCCGCGTCCGATTTGGCGCGGGCTTCGGCGATTTGGGCGGCCACGCGATCCTGCAACTCTTTGAACGCCTGCTCCTGGGCCTGATAAATTTCACTGCGGGCGGCGCGCAAAGTAGCTTCGTATTCCGCAGTCTTCGCGGCGGCGCGCTGCAGGCTCTCTTCGGCAAGTTTGCGCGCGCCTTCGGTGTCATCGTAGCGGCGGCGAAGGGCTTTTTCCAGCGGCTTGAAGAAAACGAACTTCAAATAATAGTTGAGAAACAGGATCAGGAAGAATGTGGGCAGGGCTGTCAGCAGAAGCTCGCCCAACTGGTGCAGAATTTTGTCCATGAGAGAACAGCGAGAGAACAGCGATCTAAGAGACTCAGCGTATCATGTGGCGCAAACTAGCGTCAACCGCACTGGGCAGTGGTGGCGCGCAAACATTTTCGGGATTTCATAGCCCGGCCGAGGATGGCGTCGCTAAGACCCGACTCCACGTTAGCACGGGGAGTTCTGGGAATGCGGAGAATCGGGGGCAGGGAAGCGGGCAGCAGGTTGCTGTCGAGAGGGGTGGTTGATGCCGGCTCGGGAAAAAGCGGAACGAAACCAATTTCGCGTAAGCTCTGTAGTGGCTATGGGTTAGGAGGACTCTTGCGGTAGACGGGGGTGATTTGGATCGGGGGGCGGAGGTGCTCGCGGGGTGGAAATCGGATTTATTTGAAGTGTCGTGACTGAGATTTTTGGAGTGCCGGGTTTTGGGCGCGGCGGGTTCCGCTACGCGACTTTCAGACCCGACTTGACGTTAGCACGGGGAGTTAGCGGAATGCGGGAATTTGGGCGGTTCGAAGGCTGACGGCGGCCTTGCCGAGAGAGGGCGATTGGCGCCGAGCCGGGAAAAGCGGAACGAAACCAATTTCGCGTAAGTTTAATTATAACAGTAGGATGGCGGGGTCGTTTTCGGCTGCGGCGGGGATTCGGCGAGGCGCTTACGGAGGCGCGGTTGGCGAGATTGGACTTTATTGCAAAGGGCTGTGACTGGGATTTCAGAGCGGCCGGTTTTGGAAGTGGCGCTGTGACCGGCGCGAGATCGATGAAAAGATGGTGATGCCGAAGTTTCGGGTCGATTTATGCGGGAATTACGCACGAAGTGGCTCTAAAAGAGTACTATTGGATTGTCATGCTACTCCGATTCCGGTTCTCGAATGTTCGGTCGTTTAGGGACGAGCAAGAATTGTCGCTGGTCGCGGGCTCGGGTAAGGATCTGCAGGATGTGGTGCGGCATCCAGCGGGAATTCGAGAGGGTGTACTGCCTCTCGCTGCAATGTACGGCGCAAACGCCTCGGGAAAGACGAATGTACTTCGCGCCTTGGCGTTTATGGCAGGCGCTGTCAATTCCTCATACCGCATATGGCAGCCGGACGGCCCGATTCCGCGCAGCTCTTTTCCGGTGGATGAAGCATCGAGAGGTCAAGCCTCCGAATTCGCGGTGGATTTTCTGTTGGGAGGAATCCGGCATCAATACGGATTTCGCCTGGATTCCGAGGCCGTTCTAGAGGAATGGCTACATGTTTATCCGAAGGCGAAGAAGCAGACTTGGTTTCAAAGAAAATCAGGCCAGCAGATTTTATTCAGTTCCAAGATGCCGGGTGAAAACAGAACGATTGAGAACCTGACCAGGAGGAACTGCCTCTTTCTTTCGACGGCGGCTCAGAACAGCCATGACGCGCTGTCGCCGGTTTATCAGTGGTTCGTAAATTCGATCTTCTTTGTCCTTGGTGAGCGGGCTCTTCTTCGCGATGTGACGACCAAGCTGTGTAGTACATCGGAGTACAGGGGCAACATTACGAAACTGCTTGCGGCGGCCGACCTCGGAATAGTCGCTATGCGTGTGCATGAGAACGCGTACACTCTGAACATCAAATCAGGCGCCGGTTCGACCCCGCCAGTTCTTCAGGCCAACCCGCAGATTCAGCTAGTTCATCAATTTGTGAATCGGCAATCGGCATTCTTGGAAGGGCAAGAGTCGGACGGCACACTCGCGTATCTGTCTGTACTGGGGCCCGTGGTAGACGCAATCAAGAAGGGATCCTTGCTATGTATCGATGAGTTGGATGCAAGTCTGCACCCGCTGCTGGCTGCGCAGCTAATGCGCCTTTTCAACTCTGCGTCCAGTAATCCTCGTGGCGCCCAACTGATATTTACTACACATGACACTAACCTCCTGGGTGCAGGCCTGTTGCGGCGCGATCAGGTCTGGTTTACGGAAAAGAACGACGACGGCGCGAGTCACTTATATCCTTTGAGCGATTTCAAGCCACGAAAAGAGGAGAATCTTCAGAGCGGTTACTTGCAAGGCAGATATGGCGCGATTCCGTTCATCGATCCGGACGCATTTCTGGCTCGACTTGAGGATGGGAATGAGCATACGTGACAGCTTAAAGCGCCGTCCCGCTTTTCGATCTCCCCAAGCGCGGTTCTTGATTGTCTGTGAAGGAACGCGGACAGAGCCGGGATATTTCAGGCAGAAGCGTCGCCTGGATCGAAGCTTGGTCGATTTGGAGCTTAGCCCGGGAGGTGTACCAAAGACACTGGTGGAGCGTGCCGTTGGGTTGAAGAGAGCCGCCATGCGAAGGCTAAGAGTGAGAAAGACCCGAACCTGGACTTTGACGAGGTCTGGTGCGTTTTTGATGTCGACGAGCATCCATTTGTAGCAGAGGCGAAACAGCAGGCACGAGATAATCAGATCAACACCGCTGTATCGAACCCGTGCTTTGAGTTGTGGATACTGCTGCATTTTCAGGTTCAGAGCGCCCATATCGAGAGGGCGCAAGTGCAACGCGAGTGCCGGCGCTACCTTCCCAATTACGAAAAGGAGGCGCGCGCCGCTGAGTTGTTTCCGAAGTACGCCGATGCCGTCGCCAGGGCTACGAGCCGCGACGCGTGGCAGGCGTCGAGAGATTGCGATGGCGCGAACCCATCGACTGGCGTGTACTACTTGACGGAGCGGATCAAGGAATTGGGGCGGCCGCGGGGCTGACTATCGCAAGGGCTCGTCGAAGTCAACGGGTGTTTAAACGGATTCGGGAAAAGCAGTGGGAACGCCAATCCGCCGTCGGCGCCGCGTTTGTGGGGCAGTTTGTTAACCAATTGTTCCTTACTTTGGACGCAGGTGAGCTTTCCGCACAAACGGTACGGTGGATCTCTGGTCCGCTGCCACCCCCGGTCGGCCTCTCAGGGATCGCTCGGAACTGATTTGGCTGATCGAAGAAGCGGGCCCAGGGGGACCCGCGCGGACCAGGGGGTCCGCCCTACAATCTTGTGCGTAATCCTGCAAAGTAAGCGGCATTGGTATGGCAGTCTGCCCCACAAAACCTATGCTGGCTACGCCTTCCCGAATCCGTTTAAGCACCCGAAATCACCCGAAATCGAGCGGTGTTGCCGCGGCGCGCGGCGAGAGGGTAAGATTGGACGATGAAGTTGTATTCTCGTATCCGCTCGGTGGTCCGGACGTCGGTCTATGTGGCTGTCTTGGCGGCCGTGCCGGTCTCTTTCGGAGTGGCCGCGGACCGGCCGGCGGTTCAGGCGCAGCTGCTCGATCACGCGGAGTTTCTTTGCGCGAATTGCTTCTTCGGAGCGAGCGACTACTACTACTGCTTTGCGGCGGACAATAAGGTGCTGACCGGCTATCAACGGATTCTGGTCATGAACTGGGTGGACAAATCGAAGAATTATTTGGCGAACGCCATTCCGGAATGGGCGGCGTGGACCGCGCCCGGCCAGACTCTGCCGATCAGCTACGATGACAAACACATCTGGGTCAGTCGAGCGGATGGTAAACAGGTGAAGCTTACGCGGAGCTCATTGAGAGACATCTTTGCCAACAACGACCGATGCCGGGCCGCCGATAGCGCGAAGACCCATTAGCGGCAATACTTCGAAGCGCGTTCACACGAGTGTGAACGCTGCACGCCGAAGTGCGTGCGCCACGAACCGTTCCTGAATCTTTCGGCTACTAGCGTTTTGCAGACGAAAACTGCCGATGGCGCCAAAATCTGCCGTGACCCGCTGCAGTTGCACGCTGCGGATGACCAATTAGAGCCATCGAGGCCGTCCCGGCGCAGATAAACCGCTCTGGGGCGGCCAAAACGGAAGGCGATCCCATGCTTGCAAGGGGTTACGAGCCGAAAAGGCGTCCATGCAGGCGGGGCGGCAACGGTGATAAAATCGAACTCTTCAGGAAGCGGAGGTGTTACCTTGAGGCATCTGGTATCCGCCTTAACAAATTGGTTTGCCCGCTTTCCGTTAGGCGTTTGAATGACGACACACACAAAAACTCCTGAATCAGCCCCTGAAACATTGCCCGGCGCGCATCTGCCCGGCGAACATGGACCAATTCCGCCCAGTACCGGAAAGCCGAAGAAACGCGGACTGATCTGGGTTCTTTTCCTGCTGATTATCGGGGGCGTCGCGGGGTATGCGGTCTGGCGCGCCGGCCAGCCGGGAGCGATCCCGCAGAAAGGCCAGGGCGGCGGCGGAGGCGGTTTTGGCGGCGGCGGAGGCCGCGGCGCGCCTCTCGGTCCGGTGCCGGTGGTGGTGACCAAGGTGACGCGCTCCAGCATCCCGGTGGTGCAAAACGGGCTGGGCAACGTAGCTCCTTACTACACGGTCACGGTCAAGTCGCGGGTGGACGGGCAGTTCATGAAAGCGGATTTCAACGAAGGCGATCTGGTGAAGGAGGGGCAGGTCCTGATCGAATTAGACCCGCGGCCTTATCAGGTTCAACTCGATATCGCTGTCGCTACGCTGGCGCACGACCAGGCTCTGCTTGACAACGCGAAGGTGGATCAAAAACGTTACGTGGAATTGGTGAAGACGGACGCCATTCCGGGCCAGCAACTGGATACGCAGGTCGCGCTGGTGGCGCAGTATGAAGGCACCATCAAGCAGGATCTGGCCGCCATCGAAAACGCCAAGCTGCAATTGGTTTATGCCAAAATCACGGCTCCGATCACGGGCGTGGTAGGGCTGCGGCTGGTGGATCCCGGCAACATCGTGCATGCCGCCGACGCCGGCGGCGTGATCACCATCGCCCAGCTGCAGCCGATAGCGGTGCTGTTTACCATCCCCGAGGATAGCCTGCCGGATGTGGTGCAAAAGCTGCGGGCGGGCATCCATCTGCCGGCGGATGCCTATAACCGGGACAATTCCAAAAAGCTGGCGTCCGGGACGCTGGTGACCCTCGATAACCAGATCGACAATACCACCGGCACCTCGAAGCTGAAGGCGGTTTTCGAGAACAAAGACAACTCGCTGTTTCCGCAGCAATTCGTCAATATACGCCTGCTGGTGGATACGCTGACCAATCAACTGGTGATCCCCAACGTGGCGGTGCAGAATGGCCAGCAGGGCACGTTCGTATATGTGGTGGATGCGGATTCGGTAGTGCACCTGAAGACGGTCAAGGTAGGAATCACAACCGAGACCTCAGCCGACATTCTCAGCGGCATCACGGATGGGGACCGCGTGGTGGTGGATGGAACCGACAGGCTGGTGGAAGGCGCCACGGTTCGTGTCCGGAAGCCCGGAGAGCTGGACAACCCGCCAGGCTTCGACCCCACCGCCGGCGGTAAGAAAGGCGGCAAGAAGGGCGGCGGCAAGAAAGGCGGCAGGAAGGGCCAGGGCGGAGGCGGTCCGCAGTGAGTCCATCGCGAATCTTCATCCTGAGGCCGGTGGCGACCTCGCTGATGATGGCCGGCGTGGTGCTGGTGGGCTTCACGGCTTTCCGGCAACTGCCGGTTTCGGCCCTGCCCCAGGTGGATTACCCGACCATGCAAGTGCAGACGTTTTACCCCGGCGCGAGCCCGGAGGTAGTGACGTCTTCGATCACCGCGCCGCTCGAGAAACAGTTCGGCCAGGTGCCCGGACTGACGCAGATGACGTCGATCAGCTCTTTTAGCAGTTCGCTGATCACGCTGCAGTTTTCGCTCGATCTCAGCATCGACGTAGCCGAGCAGGAGGTGCAGGCCGCCATCAATGCAGCCACCAGTTTTCTTCCCACCAATCTTCCGGTGCCTCCGATTTACAGCAAGACGAACCCCGCCGACGCGCCGATTCTGACGCTGGCGATTACGTCCGATACGGTGCCGCTGCCGAAAGTGGAAGAGTTGGCGGAAACGCGCATGGCGCAGAGAATTTCCCAGCTCAAGGGCGTGGGTCTGGTGAGCATCAGCGGCGGGCAGCGTCCAGCGGTCCGGGTGCAGGCGAATCCTACGGCGCTGGCATCTTATGGGCTGAGCCTGGAGGCCTTGCGGACGGCGCTGGGCAGCGCCAACGTGAACCAGGCCAAAGGCAGTTTCGACGGACCGGATCAGGCCTGGACTATTAACGATAACGACCAGCTTGAGGCCGGCGCGCAGTACGGGCCAATCATCGTGGCTTACCGCAATGGGGCGCCGGTGCGCATTAAAGATGTGGCGACCGTGATCGACGGCTCGGAAAACACCAAGCTCGCGGCGTGGGTGAACGCCAACCCGGCCATCGTGCTGAATATTCAGCGGCAGCCCGGCACCAATATCATCAGCGTGGTGGATACCGTGCAGTCGCTGCTTCCTCAAATCGAAGCGTCTCTGCCGCAGGGGATCCACGTACAGATAATCAGCGACCGCACCACTACCATCCGGGCATCGGTGAAGGATGTCGAATTCGAGCTGATGCTCACCACGGTGCTGGTGGTGATGGTGATCTTTGTTTTCCTGCGCAGCGCGTCGGCCACGATCATCCCGGGCATCGCGGTGCCGCTTTCGTTGATCGGCACGTTCGCGGTTATGTACATGCTGGGATACAGCCTGGATAACCTTTCGCTGATGGCGCTCACGATATCCACCGGTTTTGTGGTGGATGACGCGATTGTGATGATCGAAAACATCTCGCGCTATATCGAGATGGGCGATTCGCCTATGCAGGCCGCGCTCAAAGGGTCGGCGGAGATCGGATTCACCATCGTGTCGTTGACGGTCTCGCTGATCGCGGTGCTGATTCCGCTGCTGTTCATGGCGGATATTGTGGGCCGCCTGTTCCGCGAATTCGCGGTGACGCTGGCGGTCACGATCATATTTTCGGCGTTTGTCTCGCTGACGCTGACGCCCATGATGGCGGCGCGAATTCTGAAGCACCATCCGGAAGCCGGTCAAGGCAAGTTGTACCGCTGGTCGGAGTGGTGTTTCGTAAAGACCATCGAAGGGTACGGCAAGATGGTGCGGATAGTGCTGCGTCATCAGCCGCTGACGCTGCTGGTGGCTGTGGGCACGCTGGTGCTTACGGTTTACCTATACGACATCGTCCCGAAGGGATTCTTTCCGGTGCAGGATACCGGCGCGGTCCTCGGCATTTCACAGGCGCCCGAGACGGTATCGTTTTCCTCCATGGCCAAGCGGCAGCAGGATCTGGTGCGGGTGATCCGGCAGGACGCGGCGGTTGAGAATCTCACCTCATTCATCGGCGCCGATGGCGTGAACACGACCATGAATAGCGGCCGTATCCAGATCACGCTGAAGCCGCTTGAAGAGCGCGCCGGCGTTTCCGCCGTGGATGTGATCCGGCGGCTGGAGCCGAAGCTGCGACAGGTGGAAGGCATCGAGCTTTACATGCAGCCGGTGCAGGATCTAACCGTGGAAGACCGGATCAGCCGGACCCAATACCAATACTCGCTGGATGCGCCCGACAAGGCGCTGCTCGATCTGTGGGTCCCGCGCCTGGAGGACCGGATGAAACAGCTGCCGGAACTGCGCGACGTGGCGAGCGATCAGCAGAACAACGGCCTGGGATTGCGCGTGGATATCGATCGCGACACAGCGGGCAGGCTTGGCATCACTCCGCAGAACGTGGACGATGCGCTTTACGATTCCTTCGGCCAGAGGCAGGTATCGACGATTTATACGCAGACCAATCAGTTCCATGTGATTCTCGAAGTGGCGCCCAAGTATCAGCAGGATAAGGCCGCATTGGGAGACATGTATGTGCCGATCGGATCGGCATCGGCCAATCTGGCAACCACGATCGCGCTGGCGGGGACCAATAGCGCGCTCACGGGCGCGGCGGCGCTGGCGCCGGCTCCGCTCAAATCGTTTGTGACAGCCACAGTGATTCCGTCGCCGATTACGATTAACCACCAGAGCCAGTTCCCGGTGGTTACGCTTTCCTTCAATCTGGCTCCGGGAGCGTCGCTGGGCGCGGCGGTTCAGCATATCAAGGATGTGACGACGGAACTGGGCATGCCGGCCAGTATCGAGCCCAGCTTCCAGGGAACGGCGCATGCGTTTGAATCGTCGCTGGCGAACGAATCGATTCTGATCATTGCGGCCATCGTGACGGTGTACCTGGTTCTGGGCGTGCTGTATGAGAGCTTCATCCATCCCATCACGATTCTTTCCACGCTGCCATCGGCCGGAGTGGGCGCGGTGCTGGCGCTGATTGTGTTCAAGAAAGATCTGGATGTGATCGCACTGATCGGCATCATTCTGCTGATCGGCATTGTGAAGAAGAACGCCATCATGATGATCGACTTTGCGCTGGAAGCCGAGCGCAAGGAAGGCAAGACGCCGGAGGAAGCGATCTACCAGGCATGCCTGCTGCGGTTCCGTCCGATCATGATGACCACCATGGCCGCGCTGCTGGGCGCCGTTCCGCTCGCCTTCGGCAGCGGCGTCGGCTCCGAATTGCGGCAACCGCTCGGCATCTGCATCATCGGCGGACTGCTGGTCAGCCAGGTGCTGACGCTGTTCACGACGCCGGTGATTTATCTGTTCTTCGGACGGCTCTCGGCCTGGATGGCCCGGTTCCGCGGTTCCAAGAGCGAAGAACATCTTGCCGAGCCCATATTGACTTAGGAGTGGCGCATCATGAGCATTTCCACCCCATTCATTCAGAGGCCGGTAGCCACTACGCTGCTGCTGGTGGCAGTGACGATGGCGGGCGGGATCGCCTATACGCTGCTGCCGGTTTCGGCATTGCCGGAAGTGGACTTCCCGACCATCTCGGTGAGCGCCAGCCTGCCGGGCGCGAGTCCGGATGTGATGGCCGCGTCTGTGGCGACTCCCCTCGAGAAGCAGTTTACGCGCATCGCGGGCGTCACGGAAATGACCTCCAGAAGCTCGGTCGGTTCGGCGATGATCACGCTGCAATTCGATCTGAGCCGCGACATTAACGGGGCGGCGCGCGAAGTGCAGGCTGCGATCAACTCCTCGGCGGGGTTTCTGCCCGCGAACCTTCCCTCGCTCCCCAGATACCGGAAAATCAATCCGGCCGATCAGCCGATTCTGCTGATGACGCTCGAGTCGGATGTGGTACCCAGGCCGGTGTTGTACGACATCGCCTCCTCGGTGTTTGCGCAGAAGCTGTCGCAGGTCAAGGGCGTCGGGCAGGTTTCGGTGGGCGGGAGTTCGCTGCCGGCGGTTCGCGTGGAAGTGAATCCGCAGCCGCTTTCCGTCTACAACGTGGGTCTCGATCAGATCGGCACGTTCCTTCAGGGGGCCAACGCGAATTCGCCGAAGGGCGCGCTGGCGAACTCCGAGCGGGATATTCCGATTTATGCCAGCGACCAGCTTTTCCTGGCGAAGGAATATAAGGATCTGGTGGTTGTCTACCGGAACAACGCCCCCGTACGCCTGTCGGACCTGGGCCGCGTCATCGACGCCAATGAAGACGTCCGGAACTTCGGCGTGGTAAACGGCGACCCGATGGTCCAGATCCAGATCAACCGCCAGCCGAATGCGAATATCGTCGATACGGTGGCGCGGATTAAGGCTTTGATGCCGCAGTTCAACGCCCAGCTTCCGCCGACGGTCCGTTTCAAGATCGCCAGCGACCGCACCATCACCACCCAGGAATCGCTGCGGGATGCGCAGCGCAACGTGATCGTCTCCATTGCGCTGGTGGTTCTGGTGGTGTTCGTCTTCCTGCGCAGCGGGTGGTCGACTTTTATTCCGAGCGTATCGGTGCCGGTGTCCATCGTCGCCACCTTCGGCGCGATGTATCTGATCGGGTATACGCTGGACAATCTTTCGCTGATGGCTCTGACGATTGCGACGGGATTCGTGGTGGACGATGCGATTGTGGTGATCGAAAACATAACGCGCCACCTTGAGAACGGCCTGAAACCGATGCAGGCGGCACTTAAAGGCGCCGAAGAGATCGGCTTCACGGTTTTGTCGATGAGCATCTCGCTGATCGCGGTTTTCATTCCCATCCTGATGATGAGCGGCGTGGTGGGGCGCCTGTTCCGCGAATTCGCGGTGGTGCTTTCGGTCGCCATCGGCATTTCCATGGTGATCTCGCTGACGGTTGTCCCCATGCTGTGCGCGTGGCTGCTCAAGGAAGACAAGGGCCACGGATACATCTACAACCAGAGCGAAAAATTCTACCAGTGGATCATCTCCACTTATGCGTCGGCGCTAACCGTAGTGCTCGATCATCCGGCGACCATCCTGCTGACGCTGATCGTTACAATGGCCGTCAACGTCTACCTTTACGATAAGATCCCGAAAGGATTTTTCCCGCAGCAGGATACAGGGCGTTTGCAGGGCGCCGTGATGGGTGAGCAGCACATCTCCTACCAGTCGCTGCTGGAGAAGTCGAAATGGTTCGAGGAGAAGGTCCGCAACGACCCGGATGTCGAAGCCGTCACCATGATCGCGGGCACCAGCGGAGGCGGATTCGGCGGGAACTCGTCGCAGATCAACGTTCAGTTGAAACCAGTGGGAGTTCGCAAGGCCACGTCGGACCAGGTGATCGCGCGTCTGCGGCGCCAGACTTCGGGCGTGCCTGGGGCTACGCTGTTCCTGCAGAATTCTCAGGACGTGCGCATCGGCGGCCGCCAAAGCAACGCGCAGTATCAGTACACGCTGCAGGGGCCCACGTTCGACTCGCTGGCGATTTGGGGACCGAAAGCTCTCGACCGGCTCTCGGAGCTTCCAGAGATTGCGGACGTGAGCTCAGACCAGCAGAATTCCGGCTTGTCGTCGAATGTAGTCATCGACCGCGATACCGCATCGCGCCTGGGTCTCACGGCGCAAGCGGTGGACTCCGCGCTCTACGATGCTTTTGGCCAGCGCCAGGTCTCGGTGATGTACAAGTCGATCAATCAATACCACGTGGTGCTGGCCCTGCAGCAGCAGTGGTGGGAAAGCCCCGACTTCCTGAAAACCATTTACGTGCAGACGCCCAAAGGCACGGACGTTCCATTGTCTACCTTCACCCACTTCACGGAAGGGCTCACGCCCATTTCGCTGCCTCACCAGGGGCAGTTCCCGGCAACCACGATTTCTTTCAACCTGGCGGAGGGCGTGGCGCTGAGCGATGCCGAGACCGCCATCAACCGGGCGGTAGTGGACATGGGCCTGCCAGCCAATATCACAGGCAAGTTCGCCGGCACCGCGCAGGCGTATAAGGACGCGCTGGATAATCAGCCCATCCTGATCGCGACGGCGCTGATCGCGGTTTATATCGTGCTGGGGATTCTGTACGAGAGCCTGATCCACCCTCTGACGATCATCTCGACGCTGCCTTCGGCGGGCGTGGGAGCGCTGGTGGCGATGGTCCTGTTCAAGAGCAATCTGGACCTGATTGGCATGATCGGAATCATTCTGCTGATCGGCATTGTGAAGAAAAACGCGATCATGATGATCGATTTCGCGCTGGCGGCCGAGCGCAACGAAGGGATGAATTCGCGGGATGCAATTTACCAGGCGTGTCTGCTGAGGTTCCGGCCGATCATGATGACGACGATGTGCGCGCTGCTGGGCGGGCTGCCGATGGCGCTCGGCTGGGGCGCGGGAGCGGAGCTGCGCAAGCCGCTCGGAATTTCGATTGTAGGCGGCCTGGTGGTGAGCCAGATGTTGACTTTGTTCACCACGCCGGTGATTTATCTTTATTTCGACCGGCTGCGCAAGCGGTTCCAATGGCGGAAGCCGAGTTACCGGCGCCGTCCCGATTTTCTTATTCCCGGCGGGATCGCGGAGAGCGGCGATTGATGACGCGATGGTGGAAGATTCCGGTTCTTGCCTCACTGGTATGGTCGGGCTGCAGGATCGGCCCGCAATACCAGCCGCCGGCGCCGCCGCCGGCGCCGACGGCCTTCAAAGAAATGGCGGGCAACGACCAGTGGAAGATGGCGACGCCCAGCGATGGCCTGCTCAAGGGCAAGTGGTGGGAGATTTTTGGCGACGCGGAACTGAACCGGCTGGAGGAGTTAGTCAACATCAATAACCAGAACGTCAAGCAGGCGGAAGCGCAGTTCCGCCAGGCGCGGGCAACGGTTCTCGCCAATCGCGCAAACTACTATCCGTCGATCGGGTCGAGCCCTGGGATCTCACAGCTCTACGAGGAGAAAAATAGCAACGCGACGTTTTCGCTACCCATAACCGCGACTTGGGAGCCGGATCTGTGGGGCCGGGTTCGCTTGTCGGTGGAGAATGCGGTGGACAGCGCGCAAGTGAGCGCGGCCGATCTCGAAAATATGCGGTTAAGCCAGCAGGCGCTGCTGGCAACCGATTACTTTTTGCTGGCCGCGCAGGACATGCAGATACAGATACTCGCCGATACGATCGTAGCGTACGAGAAGAACCTGCAGCTGACGATCAACCGTTATAACGGCGGCGTGGCGTCGAAGTCGGATATTACCCTGGCGCAGACCCAGCTTGCGGCTGCGAAGGCGCAGAGTACGGATATGCGCATCGCGCGCGCGCAGGACGAGCACGCGATAGCCATGCTGACCGGCCAGTTGCCATCGAGGTTTGAGATTGGCGTCACCAAGATCGCCGGGCCGCCTCCGCCCATTCCGACGGCGCTTCCCTCGCAGCTTCTCGAGCGGCGTCCCGATATCGCGGCGAATGAGCGCCAGGTGGCTGCCGCCAACGCGAACATCGGTATTGCCCAGGCCGCTTACTATCCCACGCTGACTCTTTCCGCAAGCCTCGGAGTACTGGCGAACAATCTGCCAAATCTGTTTACCTATGCGAGCCGCTATTGGTCGGGGGGCCCTTCACTTTCTCAAACGCTGTTTGATTTTGGCCGCCGGGGAGCGGCGGTGGAGAGCGCCCAAGCAGCATACGACGCGACCGTTGCCGGTTACCAGCAGACGGTTCTCGCAGCGTTTCAGGAAGTGGAGGACGACCTGGCGAATCTGCGCTACCTGGCGGAAGAGGCGGGGCAGGAGCAAACCGCGGTTGTGGCCGCGCAGCAGGCGCTGAGTCTCGAGATGGACCGGTATCGGGCGGGCACGGATTCGTATCTGAACGTCATCACCACGCAAACCATTGCATTGGGCGACGAGCAGACCGCCATCACCATCCTGCAGCGGCAGATGAGTGCGGCGGTGGATCTGGTCAAGGCTCTCGGCGGCGGTTGGGACGCCTCGACTTTACCCTCGGGCAATGTGCTTCGTTCGCAAACGCTGGCCGATCCGAAGAGCACGCAGACCGTGGCTATGCCGGTCAACAAATAGAATTTGCGCCATCG
>Ga0208193_1000318_pt1 | contig 29757 bp, 25 predicted proteins | sample June2015DPH_17_2_FD_184716 | JGI IMG/M metagenome (GOLD analysis project Ga0208193, IMG submission 184716) | Peatland microbial communities from SPRUCE experiment site at the Marcell Experimental Forest, Minnesota, USA - June2015DPH_17_10... | ecosystem: Environmental > Terrestrial > Soil >... | reverse complement strand
CATGACTTTCTTGAGGCCTAGCTTGCCGTATTTCTTTTCCGCATAGACCAGGCCGGCGACGGAGCCGGGTGTGGCGATGGCCTTGTAGCCTGTGACGCTGGCACCGGGAATGATGTTCCCTTGTGCGTCCTGGTACATGGTTTCGGTGGCGGCGAGCGGGGCCTTTTCGCGGTAGTCGATGAAGGTGGCTTTGCCGTTGCGCCTGCGAAGGAGCAGGAAGCCGCCGCCGCCGAGGTTACCTGCGGCGGGATGGGTGACGGCGAGCGCGAAGCCTGTGGCAACGGCGGCATCGACGGCGTTGCCGCCGTCCTGCAGAATTTGGACGCCTGCGTCAGAGGCGAGATGATGCACGCTGACGACCATGCCGTGCTGCGCGCGGGTGGGCTGTTCGCCTTTGTAGTCGAGAGGCTGCTGGGCGGTTGCGGAGGTGACTGCGATGGCGGCGAGGAATGCGAGGACGGCACGGTTGTTCATCGGTGAAGTCAGGATAAAGGACTGGCCGTCCAGGCGATAGCGCCTTCAGCGCGGAGGGGGAGTGGTGACGGCTCTTACTACCGTAGCGTAGATTGGTTGCGTTGATCCAGAAGCATTTTTGGAGGCTTGATGTTTACACGTAGAGATGGTCTGGTGGCGTTGGTTGCGGCGGCTTTGACGGCGGCCCTGACAGCAGGTGGTCTTGCGCTGGCGCAGCAGGCTGAGGCAGTAGGGAAGTCGTGGGCGATTGACTGGAGCAGCGTTCCGGCGAAGACGACGAATGTGGGCACGCTGCGGACGTTCTTCAAAGGGCCGACGGCGACGCTGGCGGATCTGGATGTGCATGTGACGACGCTGAACCCTGGCGCGTGGTCGCATCAGCCGCATAAGCATCCGAATGAGGAGATGCTGATTATCAAGGAAGGCACGGTGACGGTGCTGATTAACGGCGAGTGGAAGACGGTGGGGCCGGGGTCGGTGGTGTACCTGGCTTCGAACGTGCCGCATGCGGCGCGGAATGACAGCAAGGAGCCGTTGACGTATACGGTGGTGAACTTCCGCATTCCCGGTGCGCCAGATGTGCAGCCGGTGTTTGTGAAGCCGTAGCTGTCTCGCGAGCTTTGTGTGGATGCGGAGCGCATGAGATGGCAATTTGCCAGTAAGGCGCGCATGAAGAGGAAAAACATTTACTCCTGATTTCGTCTATGAAATACATTCATTAGCCCAGATGAAGGAGCAAAGCATTGCATAGGAAACGTGTGTACAGGTGTCTCTCCTGGATTGCGCTGACGGTTGCGTGTGCGGGTGTGGCTTTTTCGCAGATGCCAGCGGTGAATACCAATCTGCCTGCGGTGGGCTCGGCTGCTCCTGAGCTTTCATTGACGCAAGTGATGCAGGCGGCTGCTGGAACAAAGGCGGATTGGGCTGCGCTGCGCGGCAAGGTGGTGGTGCTGGAATTCTGGGCTACGTGGTGCGCGCCCTGCATTGGGGAGATTCCGGTGCTGAATGCGCTGAATGCTTCGGTCGATCCTGCGAAGGTGCAGGTTATTTCGGTGGATGACGAAGATCCGGCGGTGGTGCAGGCGTTTTTGAAGAAGAAGCCGATCAGTGGGTGGATTGGCCTGGATGCGTCGGGGAAGGTGTTTGACAGATATGGTGTGAGTGCACGTCCGGCTACGGTGGTGATTGGGCCGGATGGGCGCGTGGCGAGCACGACGCTGGGTCCCGAGCAGCTTAGCAGTGCAAGTTTGCTGGCGCTGGCGAATGGCGATCCACTGAAGGCGGTTGAGGCGAGCGCGGCGGTGAAGGCGCAGGCGAGCCAGGCTACGGCGCAGGCTTTTGACGAGCAGGCCAAGGTGCCGGGCGGGTCAACGGATGCGTTGTTCCAGATCAGCCTGACGGCGGGTGAGCCGGCGCAAGAGGGCAAGGAATCGAAAACGCATGTGATGATGCGCGGGCCGGGCCTGATGGATATTACGAATGCTTCGCCGGATACATTGTTGAGTTTTGGCGCGGGTATTCCGGCGACGCGGATTACGGTTGGCGGCGACGTTCCTAAGGCGATTTATAACCTGCATGTGCAGGCGCCGAATGTTTCGCCGGACAAGCTTGCCGCTGCGATTGAGTTGGCGATTGCTTCGGGGGCGCGTTTGCACATTGAGCACCACACGGCGGTGAAGGATGCGTATGTGCTGACGGCAAGCGCGGAGGCTGCGGGGCATGTGACGCATGGCGCGCAGGGCGGAGTTGCGTTCTACAGTCGTAAGACTCAGGTGCTGCAGTGCATTAACGCTACGCCAAACCAGGTGGCGGATGGGCTGGAAAGTGCGCTGGAGGTTCCGGTGGTGAATGAGACGGGGCTGGATGGTGTGGTGATGGGGATGTTGAAGGTGGCTCCGAAGGATTTGGCTAGTGCGAATGCGGCGTTGGCTTCGCTGGGGTTGAAGCTGGTGGCGGCTAAGAGGCCGATTGAGAGTGTTGTTGTGTCGGCTATGTCGGATGCGAAGCCGGTGTCTGAGAAGCCGTGATTCGCGACGAAAAGCGGATTCGATAGCTGAGGAAAAATCATGCTGATGATATTTCTGGCGATCATGGGACTACTTGGCGTGGGCGTGATCCTGGTTGTCATTGGCACTCTGCTAAGAAATCGCTGGGGAATTAATATCGATCCGGTACGTTGTCCCAGGTGCAACTTGCAACTTCCCAAGATTCGTACGCCGAAGAATACTCGACAAGCGTTATGGGGAGGCTCTACTTGCGGAGCCTGTGGGACCGAGGTAGACAAATGGGGGCGGGAACTGTCCCGGCCTCTCCGATAGGAACTTTCAACAAAAGCTTCCGCGGGGTTGAAGCCCGTCGGTGTTGGCTGCTTATCGGCACGGCTGAAGACGCGTCCTTTCAAAGCTTTGGGAATTGGGCCGTCCTTTATAATGGACTTCTTGGCCCTGTATCGCTGTTTTTCCCGTGCAATTGCCGGGTAATGACTGAAAACGGCTGAATCTGGACGGGGCAGGGAAGCGAACCTAAAAGATATGCAAGTTGAACTTGAGAGCCGGCTCCCGAAAGAGATTGATACAGCCGAAGTGGAAGCCTATTGCCAGCGGCTGTGGGATGAGCTGGGCATTTATCTGTATGACCCGAATGAGGCTGGCGAGGTGTTTTCGATTGATACGCCGCCGCCGTATGTTTCCGCTTCGCACCTGCATGTGGGCCATGCGATGAGCTATGCGCAGGCTGAGTTTATTGTGCGCTATCACCGCATGAACGGGCGGAAGATTTTTTATCCGATGGGCTTTGACGATAATGGGCTGCCCACGGAGCGGTATGTCGAGAAGACCTTCAAGATCAATAAGTCGAAGACGACGCGGAGTGAGTTTCGCGCGCTGTGCCTGCAGACGACGACTGAGGGCGCGAAGGAATACGAGAAGCTGTGGCGCGCGCTGGGGCTGAGCGTGGACTGGAATCTGCGTTACTCGACGATTGACGATCATTGCCAGAGGACTAGCCAGAAATCGTTTATTGAACTGTTCAAGCTGGGGCGAATTTATCGATCGCATGAGCCGGTGCTGTGGGATCCGATTCTGGAGACTTCGCTGGCGCAGGCCGATCTGGAAACGATTGAGCGCAAGGGCAAGCTGCATGACATTGTCTTTACAGGTGCGGATGGCTCGCCGCTGACGATTTCGACGACGCGGCCGGAGCTGCTGCCTGCCTGCGTGGCGCTTTACTGCAACAGCAAGGATGAACGCTATACGCATCTGATTGGGCAGACAGCGACGGTGCCGCTCTTTGGGCAGACTGTGCCGGTGCTGGCGGATGACGATGTGGACCTGGCGTTTGGCACGGGCCTGATGATGGTTTGTACCTTTGGCGATAGCGAAGACGTTCGCCGCTGGAAGCGCGATGGGCTTCAACTGCGCATTGTGGTGAGCAACAACGGGCGGCTTACGGATTTGGCGGGCGAGTTTGCAGGGCTGAAGACGGATGAGGCCCGCGGCAAGATTGTGGCGGCGCTGACGGAAGCTGGTGCGCTGACGGGTTCGAAGGCTGTGGACCAGGTGGTAAGCGTTTCCGATCGCTCAGATGCGCCGGTTGAGTTTGTGATGGCTCCGCAGTGGTTTATCCGCGTGATGGACATGAAGGATGAGCTGCTGGAGCGCGCGAAGGAGCTGAAGTGGTTTCCTGAGTGGATGCAGATTCGGCTGGAGGACTGGATCAAGGGCCTCAAGTACGACTGGAATATTTCGCGGCAGCGCTTTTATGGCGTGCCGGTGCCGGTGTGGTTCTGCGCTTCATGTGGTGAGGTAATTCTCGCTGATGAGATGGCGCTGCCTGTTGATCCTGTTGAGTCGAAGCCGCCTGTGAGTGCGTGTCCGAAGTGTGGAGCGAGTGAGTTTACGCCGGATGCGGATGTGCTGGATACATGGATGACTTCGTCGGTTTCGCCGCTGATCAATTCAAACTGGGCGGGAACGCCGGGGCGAATTGGCGATGCGAGCGTGTATCCGATGACGGTGCGCGTGCAGGCCTTTGAGATTATCCGCACGTGGCTGTTTTACACGGTGGTGAAGAGCCATCTGCATACGAACAGTTTGCCGTGGGAGAGTGTGATGATCTCAGGCTGGGGGCTGAACGAGAACGGCAAGAAGATTTCCAAGCGCGACCTGGAGCAGTACACGGATGCGAATGGGTATAACCGCTACGATCCGTATGCTGTGATTCAGAAGTTCGGCGCGGACTCGTTGCGGTACTGGGCTTCGGGTGGCTCGCTGGGGCACGATCTGCGCTACAACGAGAAGGATGTGCAGATTGGCCGCAAGCTGGTGGTGAAGTTGTGGAATGCGGCGCGGTTTGCGGACCTGCAGATGGGCGCTTACGATCCGGTGAAGGATTATGTGCCGTTTGCGGAGCGGACGCCGGAGGATCGGTGGCTGCTGGCTGAGCTGAACAAGGTGTTGCCTGCGGCGAAGAAGGCGTTTGAAGGCTATAGCTATCATGAGGCGCGCGAGGAGACGGATCGCTTCTTCTGGAGCGTGTTTTGCGATGACTATCTGGAGCTGATCAAGGATCGATTCTGGACGCCGGATAACTATGCGGAGCAGACACGGGCCTCTGCGCGCACGACGCTGTTTGAAAGCTTGCGGATTGTGCTGGGACTGTATGCGCCGTTTCTGCCGTTTGTGACGGAGTATCTGTATCAGCAGTTCTACAAGGCGCATGAGCGGGCTGCTTCGCTGCATAAGTCGGCGTGGCCGCAGGCGAATGCTGAGTGGAATGTGACGGTGCCGGAGATGGAAGTGCTGTCTGCGATTCTGCGGGCGGTGCGCGGGCTGCGGACCACGTCGAAGGTGAGCCAGACTCGGCGGCTTGCGAAGGTGACGCTCGACATTTCAGGAGCGAAGCCGGAGACTGCGGCGACTGTTGAGCGGATGCAGGCTTCAATCAGCGCGGCGGTGCGGACGACGGAGCTTGTGTACGGTACTGCAGAGACGGCTACCGATCTGGAAGGCGTCAGGGTCGATATTGAGGTGTAGGTTTCCGTTTTCTTTCCAATGAGTAGAGCGCGCCTTTCGGGGCGCGCTTTGTTGTCTTTTGAGGGGAGCCGGTGGATATTGGCGGTCTTATTTTTCCAGCAAGTGGTCCGACCAGTAAACCATCATCCCGGAGTAGACGTCTATTTTGGATACAGCTTTCCAATTTCTAAATGGAAATAGTTTCAGGACGACCGATAAAATTCTCGTTTGACAACTATACCCAAGCAGAGAGAGAATTTTCGACGTTCGCATACAAGTTCAATTCAGCAAAATTCTGAAGGAAAAGGATGCCAGTCCAATGCATATAGAGACTTGGTTTGGGGCCGCACTGGTAAGACCACTCATGAAAATAACAAAGAGAACGGTCAAGCCATCTGAAGAGAGATTGATTTCAAGATTCCGCACGGAAAGCCGCGGCAGATTCGTATACGCAGGACTGGCAGCGCTGTGCTTCGTGCTGATGTTGCTGCTGCCTGCAAAGGCCGGAGCGCAGATTGGCGGCACGGGCACCATTGAGGGAACCGTTACCGACCAGACAGGAGCCGTGGTTGCAGGCGCGAGGGTGGTGGCAAAGAACGCGGGCACGGGTGCGGAGATGGCTCGCACGACGAACAGCGACGGACGCTACAGTCTTGCGCCGCTCGATGTGGGCATTTATACGGTGACGGTCTCGGCGCAGGGATTTGAGACGCTGCTGCGCAAGGAGCTTCATGTAAACGGCATGCAGGTTCTGGGTCTGGATCTGCCGCTGCAGCTTGGCGCGGCGAGCGTGACGGTGACGGTGACCTCGGCGCCACCGCCGCTTGAGACGGAGAACGCGACGCTTGGCGCGACGATGGAGAACGACACGTACACTTCACTGCCGCTGGAGATGGGCGGCGCGAACGGCGTGAGCACCGATCAACGGCGCGTGACGGACTACGCGATCATGATGCCCGGCGCGACGAACAACGAAACCAAGAACAACGAGTCGGACGAGCCGATGGTGGTGAACGGCTATGGCTCCGGCACAACGATGTACGTGGAAGGCATTCCGCTGGAGTCGGCTTCGACGGCGGGCGATCCGCGCTTCATCTGGCCGGCGTTTTCGGTTGAGACGATCGACCAGTTCCAGCTCAAGACGACGGGTTATTCGGCGGAATATCAGGGCATTGGCGTGGAGAACTTTACCGTGAAGTCGGGCACCAACAGCATTCACGGCACGTTCTATGACATCTTCCGCAACACGGTGCTGGACGCGGCGGGTTTTGTCCCGGCGCAGTACCCTGCGAACTATCCGGATCCGACTAAGGCTGGCACCTATTACACGCCGCCGGAGCACATGAACGAGTACGGCATGACGATCGGCCTGCCGTTCTGGAAGAACAAGGTCTTCTTTTTCGGCAACTACACTGGCTTCCGCTACTCGACATTGACCAAGCCGCAGGTGCAGACGAATCCCACACCAGCGGAGCAGTGCGGCGACTTTTCGGCGCTTGGCGTAAATATCTACGATCCGACGACGCAGACGCTTGGCGCGAGCGGTTATACGCGTACGCAGTTCAGCGGGCCGACGTACACCAGCGCGGGCTGCGGCACCGGTCCGATGGCAGCGAACGTGATTCCGCAGGCGGAGATTTCGCCGATCGCGCAGTACCTGCAGAAGTTTATGCCTGAGCCGACCAATTCGAGCCTGACGAACAACTACTGGGGCTCGTATAACTGGGGCCTGAATAACTGGTCGACGACAGACCGCCTGGATGTGCATATCAACGACAAGCACAGTGTGAGCGGAATCTTTGGCTGGGGCCGGCAGGGGTTGATTGGCCCGGCTGGAAGCCAGACGACGAACGTGGCTCCGCTGCCGTACCTGTACGCGAAGAACTACTCGCCGATCTCCAAGGTGGGGATCGTGCAGGAGACGTACGTCATTACGGACAACCTCGTGAACCAGTTCAAGTTCGGCGCCGCACAGTACCACTCGCCGGATCATAACCCCACTTACGGCATTGCGGACTATGCGGCATCGACTGCCGGAATCACCGGCCTGCCGACGGGCCAGGCTGCGGGCAGCTTCCCGTACGAAAAGTTCAGCGGCGGTCCGCAGACCTTTGCAAGCTGGGGTCCGCAGACTGGCTATGTGGGCAACACGAACGCCTTTACGCTGCTGGATAACATGCAGTGGATCAAGGGCAGGCACTCCTTCACTTTCGGCGGACAGTTGGAGTGGATGCAGTACAACTACCTGTACGCCGATGGGGGCAGCACACTGGCCACGACGAACTTTGCGGTAACGGAAACTGCGAAGGTGAGCGGCTCGACGGCCCAGGCTACTTCAAACACCGGCCTGCCGTATGCCAGCTACCTGCTGGGCGCGGTGGACACGGGCAGCTACACGCAATATGCGCCCATTGCGCAGGAGACAGGCTCGCGTTACCGCCCGTATGCTCTCTATGCCGCCGATGACTGGAAGCTGACGCCCAAGCTGACGGTGAACGCTGGACTGCGCTGGGATGTGATGCCGCCTTTCCAGGAAGCCGAGAATCGTTTTTCTTTCCTGAACCCGACAGCGACTAATCCTGTGACTGGCAATAACGGTATTCTGCAGTTCGCCGGCAGCGGAGCTGATAGCTGCAACTGCTCTACGCCGTTGCAGACCTATTACAAGAACTTTGGACCGCGGCTGGGATTTGCCTACCAGGTGGGCAGCAGGCTTGTGCTGCGCGGCTCCTACGGCATCTACTACGGCCATGGCGGCGGCACATCGGGCGGCCAAACCACGCTGCCTACAAGCAACATGGAGCTTGGGTTTGCTGCATCACCGAACCCGGTAAGCCCCGGCGATTCTTTGCCGGCGTTTTATCTGAACAACAGCGCTTACTTCAACAACGCGGGCATTGCGAACACGGCCTTTGGAACCAGTACCGTTGCCGCTCCTCCGGTCTTCAATCCCGCTTACGCAACCTACTACTCGACGGCGGCAGTCTCGCCGTACAAGATTTCCTCGACGCTGGCCTATCTCGATCCCAAGTACGGTGGACGCACTCCGACCTTCGAAGGATGGTCGCTTGGCTGGCAACTGCTTGTGACCAAGGACATGACGGCCACGGTGAGCTACGTAGGCAACCAGGGACATTTCCTGGTGCCGACCGGCGCGCCGCGCGGCTACTGGAGCAATCAGCTCAATCCGGAGTACCTGTCTATGGGAGCGGCGCTGGGCGCGACGGCTACCGCGGCTAACACGCCAAACGGGCTGCCTTATGCAACTTTCAACAACAAGGTCAGCCAGGCGCTTGTCGCATTCCCGCAGTACAGCGGCGTGTCTGACACGGTGCCTGCGGTGGGCAACTCCAACTACAACTCACTGCAGCTCTTTATCCAGCAGCGTTTGAGCCACGGCCTGAGCCTCATGCTGAGCTATACGTACAGCAAGGCGATCGACGACGTGGGCACCTTCCGCACCGGCTATGCGATTCCAGCGGGTGCATTGGCTAACAGTGGCAAGGCGTGGGCGATCGACCGCATCGAGCGCTCGCTCAGCACGCAGGATCAGCCGCAGAACCTGGTCTTTACCAGCACCTACGATCTGCCTTTCGGCAAGAATCACATTGGCGGAGGCAACGCGATTGTTCGCGCGATTGCCGGCGGATGGCGGCTCTCCGATGTGTTCACCTATGTGGCGGGCAACCCCCTGGCGCTGACTGGCAGCACTTGCACCGGCGTTGTTGGCCAGGGAACCTGCATGCCGGCTTACAACACGGCTTTTAGCGGCACGGCACGCCAGAACGGCGGATGGGGGCATGGCGCCACGCGCACGAATCTGAGCTCCATGCAGTACATCAACCCCAAGGCCTTTTTAGAGACCGGCTCCTTGAGCAACGAATACGTGCTGGGTGACGTGGCCCGTACGGGCGCGGATGGACTGCGCGGACCCGGCAACTACAACATTGACGGCAGCCTGCGCAGGACCTTCAGCCTGTGGAGGGATGATCGCGTGAAGTTCGTCTTCGATGCGGCCGTCTTTAACGCAGTGAACCACGTGTGGTTCGGAAGCACCGCGGCCACGGCGGATGGCTCCATCGGAGCGACGGTGGGCTCTTCGTCACTTGGCACCATCGCAGGCCAGGCGAACAACCCGCGCCAATTCCAGATGTCGGGCCACTTCAACTTTTAACCAGGCTTCTTAGAATCAGGCTTCAAGATAAGATTCTTCTAGCAGCGGCGCGAACCCAACCAGGTTCGCGCCGCTTTTTTTGCTATTGCGCGGGAGGGACCGAAGCGGTCGGATTCCAGTGGTCGCTGCCGGCGAGAAATACGGCGGGATCGTATTGAGCGGCTTCTTCCGGTGTGAGGGCGTGAGTGTGCGGATCGCGCGCGGAGTTGTTAGCGCCGGGGCCGGTGGAATCGAACTCGGCGTAGTAGGCCGTATCGAGCGAGTGCGTTTCACCAGGATGCCACTCACGCCAGCCTGCGGGATCGATGTGCGCGCCCATCTCAGTGTGGAGAAAGATGACGCGTGCGTATGGACGCCAGGGACGGCCGAGATAAATTTGCGGCTCGGCTGCAGGGTCCGCGGTGAGTTTGCAATGGTTAAAGACAAAGCCGGAATCCTCGTCAGAGTAGTGTTTGGATTGCGCGGTGAGGTAGCCGCCTTTGTGTGACGTAGAGTGAATTTCGCAGCGGTCAAAAATGGCCTTGGCGTCGCCGAAGATGAAATCCACATTGCCTTCGATGTAGCAGTCGGCAAAGTATTGCCGCGTGGAAATGCAGCTTGCGCCATCGGGCGCGCAGTTGCGGCTGCCTGCGTAGACGGTGTCCTGATTGCCGAGCAGACGCACGTTGCGGAAGATGGCGCGGTCACCGATGACGCGCAGCGCGAGCGCCTGCGAACCTTGCGGAAGTTGAGGATGCGTGCGGTTGAAGTCGTTGGCGAAGGTAATGTTTTGCGCCAGAAAATCATCTGCCGTAATGTTCACGGTGGCTGAGTGCAGTGTGCCGCCGCTGGTGCCGGCACTGAGATCGTTCACGAGGACGGTTTTGGAAGGATCTTTCGCGGAGCCGCGAATTTCGATGTGGGGCTTATCGACGGTAACAACTTCGCGATAGACGCCGGGGCTAACCAGAACAAGCCCGCCAGTGGCCGGAGCGGAGTAGAGAGCCTTCTGGATGGATGAGTAATCGCCCGTGCCGTCGGCTGCAACATACAGCGTGCGATCTTCGTCGGGGATTTTGCCGGCCATCTCCGGCGCTGTTTTTATGGTTGGAAATTCGGCGTAATGCGTGCCGCAATTCATTTCGCTGCCGGCTGCTGTGCCTGGCATCTCTGTGGTGGAAGCGCCATCGCCGGAGGGCGCAAGATTGCCGCGGCGCGGGCCTATTTTGAACTCCGCATTGCTGACGTCCATGAGGGCGTGAGTGAGATCGTCTGCGAAAACATTGTCGAATTGAAGGCCGATCTTATGCTCCGCATCGAGGCCCACAAGCGTGTATATGCCGGGTGTTTCGATGCGGACATTGCTCAAGGTAATGTGGTGGTAGATGGGAAGAAGATTGCCGCCGAAGGTCGTGTACTTCGGCGTAAAGAGAAGCGGATTTTTCACATTGCGGATGCAGACGTTGCGGTAGAGAACATCATGCACGAGGCCGCCGCGGCTGCGGTCGCTCTTGATGCGGATACCGTTGTCTGCGCCGTCGATGGTGAGATCGTCTACCAGTATGTGATCGACGCCGCCGCTGGTTCCGCTGCCGATAGACATGCCGTGACCGGTATAAAAGTGATTGTGCAGAATGGAGATGTGCGAGGCCGGATTTGTGCCGCCAGACTTGATGGCGACATCGTCGTCACCGGTATGAATGAACGAATACGCGATGGTGACGTTAGTGGATGAGCCGGGATCGATGCCGTCCGTGTTGCGCGCAGTGCCGGGCGTCATAATCTTCACGCCCCATGCGGTAAAGCCGTTGGTCTGGTTGACGGCTACGTGAAAGTTGGGCGAGTTGCGCAGGCTGATGCGATAGAGCGTGAAGTTGTCCGCCTGGCGCAGCGTGATCATTTGCGGCACGCTCTGCTGTTTGTCAGTGACTTTGGCTTCATGCGCGAGATCCCACCAGGAGTCTTTTTGTCCGAGCAATGTCGCACCGCCACGCCCATCGATCGAGCCATCGCCCATGATGCCGCTGTTGGTGGCGTGATCCGCGGTGATGAGCGGTTTGCAGCCGTGGCCTTTCTCGCCGACGATACCGCAGCTTCCTGGCGTGAGATCGTAGATGCGCGGATCGCGCGAGGCTGCGAGGACTGTGTTGGCGGAAATGACGAGCGTTACGCCGGAGCGCAACTGGAGCGGGCCGGTGAGAAAGACATTGCGGCGCCCGTGCGCCTTCAACACAACGGCGTTGCCTGCAGTGCCCGCGTTTTTTGAGCAACGCTCCATTGCTTCCTGAATGCGTGCGGTATCGAGTTTCTGTTCATCGGCGGGTGCAAGCTGGCCGTCGTGCGCTTCGAGTTCAGCATTCAGCGTGACGCAGGGCATGGGAATACGCGGCTCGGTGACGTTGCGCGTGTCTTGCGCAGACGCGGAATAAACCGCTGCGACGAACAAAAGGGTGACAGAAATAGCAGAAAAATAGCGAATCCGCATACGGCTCCTCAACAGAATTAGGGAATCAAGAGGACAGACCACTTGACGATATGATCAGAATCCTTGAAGCATAGTTCAGTCAAGTTAGGGCTGCTCGATTCACCATGCCGATTGCGATTTTTATGCATTATTCCGGATGAGAATTCAAAATACACGCAGGTTTTGCCGGACAGGGTAAAGTTTCTTCGATAGAGCAGATTTGAGATTGATGGTCAGACCTCCTGAGCGATACAATTCTTTTGTCCGTTAGAAATAGCATTCGCTCGCGCCTGATCTGCGAGCATACAGTGAAGCTGTCGCAGTAAGATTCTGCGCTGCGCTGTCATTATCGATTTTTCGCATGGGAGAAGTTTTGCGATGAACCTTGGCTTCGAAGTTCCCCCAGTTTTTTCCGATCAAAAGAAAGGCGCGCTCGATTTGTTATCGCTTGGCGCGCTCGTGCATCGGGTCGATCCAGGCATTATTCCTTTTCGCAAGGCCACTGAGGTGAAGATTCATGTCAGCGGCGGCGAGTTCAATGTGGCTGCGAATTTGTCCGACTGCTTTGAGCAGCGCACGGCAATTGCTTCCGCGATGGTGAAGTATCCCATTGGCGATCTGATTGCAGAGCGTGTGCGTGCGATGGGTGTGCGGCCTATCTATCGCATGTATGAGCATGACGGCGTGCGCGGGCCGAATATGGCAACAGTGTTCAGTGACCGCGGGTTGGGCGTGCGCGCTCCTGTGGTGTTTTACAACCGCAGCAATGAGGCTGCGGCGCAACTGAAGCCGGGCGATTTTGACTGGGCGGCGATCTTTGGGGAGGGCGTGAGGTGGTTTCACTCCGGCGGCATCTTTGCGGCGCTCTCGGACACGACGGCGGAGCTTGTGATTGAGGCAATGCGGGCTGCACGGAAGGCTGGCGCGGTGACATCGTTTGATCTGAACTACCGCGAGAAGCTATGGAAGATTTCAGGTGGAATTGATCGCGCACAGAACGTGCTTTCGGCGATCGTCGAAAACGTGGACGTGCTGGTGGGTAACGAAGAAGATTTACAGAAGGGTCTTGGGCTTGCCGGGCCGGAAGTTCATACGAAATCGAAGCTTGATCCGACGGCGTTCTTTGCGATGATGGGCACAGTGGTGCAGCGGTTTCCTGGCATCAAGGCCGTTGCGACGACGCTGCGCGAGGTACATTCCACCAATCACCATAGCTGGAGCGCGGTGGCGTGGGTCAATGGGCAGCAACTGCATGCGCCGACTGCGGAGTTGACTGTTTATGACCGCGTGGGAGGTGGCGATGGCTTTGCTTCCGGGTTTATTTACGGGCTGCTTGCGGGCGAAACGCCGGAGCAGGCGATCAAGCTGGGCTGGGCGCATGGCGCACTGCTGACGACATTCCCTGGCGACACGACAATGGCTACGCTCGAGCAGGTGAAGGCGTTTGCAGCGGGCGGCTCGGCGCGCATTCAACGATAGAAAAATCAACTGAAACGGTATCTCGATGAATCGATTTCTACAGAGGGCGCCGTTGCTGACCGCAGCGGCGCTGTTTTTCTTTGCGGCAGTTGCGCTTCATGCGGCAGCGCTGTGCGATGCGCATGCTTACGGAGCCAGGGGCGACGGTGTGGCTAAGGATACGGGTGCGCTGCAGGTGGCAATCGATGCATGCGCGGCGAAGGGTGGCGGCACGGTGCGGCTGACGGCCGGTACATACCTGAGCGCGCCAGTTGTGCTGAAGAGCAATATCACTTTGCAGCTCGACAAAGGCGCAACGCTATTAGGCTCGCCGGATCACAAGGACTATCCCGCAAAGACGGAGTTTCGCGCGCCGGGGCTGCAGTCACTTGTGAGCGCGACGAATGCGGAGCACGTGGCGATCACGGGCGAGGGCACAATTGACGGCAACGGCGAAAGCTGGTGGCAGGAGGCGCGCGCGTACAAGGATTCGGGGATTCTTGGAGCGGAGCATACACGGCCGCGGCTGGTGGTCTTCGACCACTGCAAGCATGTGCGCGTGGAAGGCGTGACGATTCAGAACTCGCCGATGTGGCAGTTGGTGCCGTATTACACGGATGATATTGTGATTCGCAATGTGAAGGTGCTGGCCCCGGCGCGTTCGCCGAACACGGATGCGATAGATCCGTTTTCCTCCAGCCATGTGACGATCGATCATGTGTTTGCCGATGTGGGTGACGACAATATCGCCATCAAGTCAGGCATGATCAATTCGCCTGGGCCGGATGCGCCGAGCCGCGACATTACGATTACCGATTGCACATTTCTGCACGGGCATGGGCTTTCGATTGGCAGCGAGATTGCGGGCGGGGCGCAGAATATCCGCGCGGAGCGGATTCATTTTGAGGGTACGGACAATGGCATCCGTGTGAAAGCCAACCGCGACCGCGGCAACGATGTGGGCAATCTTGTTTTCAAAGACATTGAGATGAAGGGCGTGAAGAATGCGCTCATTATCAGCGAGTATTATCCGAAGGTGCTGCCGCCTGAAGGGGACGCAGCGCAGCCGGTGACGCGGCTGACACCGCATTTCCATGACATAACGCTTGAGAATGTGACTGCGGTCGATAGCGTATCTGCGGGCGCGATTGTGGGGCTGCCGGAAGCGCCGGTGCTGGCCGTTACGCTGCGCAATGTGAAGATAAGCGCGCAGCATGGGTTGAATGTGGGATACGCGGAGGTTTCCGGGACGGGAGTTGTTGTGACGGCTGCGGAAAATCCGAGCATTATCCAGGCGGCTGGGGCAAAGCTGGATTTGCGCTGAGGGATTGGAGACTATGCTATCCCACCCGTGCGCGATAAAGCCGCGCACGAATGGGGCACCCAACATTTTGTGTATCTAAGCTACTGATTCACGCCGCTGGAGAGGAAGCCGCCGTCAACGACGATGGTTTGTCCGGTGACGAAAGATGCGGCATCGGAGGCGAGATAGAGCGCGGCGCCGATCAGCTCCTCTGTTTTTCCGAAGCGGCCCATCGGTGTACGCATCAGCAGCTCGTGGCCGCGTGGTGTTCCTTCGAGCAATGCGGCATTGAGTTCTGTTTTGAAGACACCGGGCGCGATGGCGTTTACGGTGATGCCCTTGCGTGACCACTCGACGGCGAGCGAGCGCGTGAGCGAGGAGACTGCGGATTTACTGGCGGCGTAGGCGGCGACTTCATGCAGCGCCACGTAGCTGTTGAGCGAGGTGATGTTGATGATGCGTCCGTAACCGCGCTCGATCATTGGCTTGCCGAAGACCTGGCAGGCGCGCAGCGTGCCGGTGAGGTTGGTGTCGATAATCGTGTTCCAATCCTCCTCGGTTATATCTATCGTTGGCGTGCGCTTGATGCGGCCTGCGCAGTTGATGAGAATGTCGACTTTACCGAAGGCTGCAAGAGTGGCGTCGCAGAGAGCGATGAGCGAGGCGCGGTCGGTGACGTCGGATTCGACGCGGAGGGTTTTGCGCCCGAGGGCTTCAATGGCGGCAGCGGTCTCTTCTACCTGCTGCTTGCGGCGCGCTGTGGCGATGACGTTCGCACCGGCCTGCGCGAGGCCAAGGCTCAGCGCGCGGCCTATGCCGGATGTACCGCCGGTGATGACGGCGACTTTGCCGTCAAGATTGAGAATGTTTTCGCTCATCTTGCCTTCGTTCATTTTGTCTCCGATGCTGTGCCGGCGTGCGCTGCAACTTCAATGCCCACCGCGCCGCCGAAGAATACAGGAACGATGTGCCGGTCGTAGAGATTTTCTGTCACATTTTTTGCGATGATGGGTTCGTTGGCCTCGAGCAGGTCGAGATAGCGCGTGCCCATTTTGGCTGCGACTTTAAAGCCGACATGCAGGAGTTGGCGGAGACTTGGATTGTAAGCCGGATCGCTTTGCACGTGACGCAAAGCCCCAGTGTATTGCGCTGATGTCCAGCCGTTGACTGTTTCCGGCGCAGGCAGCTTTGCTGGATCGATGTCAATGACCGTTGCGTACGGCGCGCAGAGTTCTTCGCGATGCGTGAAGGCTTCGGCGTAGATCTCTTTGGCGAGTGCGAGAGCTTCGTCACCGGCTTCCGCGAGGCCGATGAGCTCTTCGAGCCAGGTGGTTCCGGCGGTCTTCAAGTGAACGCCTGCGTCAAACTTTTTGAGCGTGGCGTGAATGGCCGGATAGATGGAGAACTTGTCGCTGCCGGAGTGCACGCTGAGCTTGAGATTCGCAGGAAGACCAAAAGTTTCGACAGCATAAGCGATGGCCGCGACGTCGAGCGAGAACTCTTGCTCAAATTGCGCGATGTCTCCGACGTAATCAACGCCCTTGTTGAAGCGGCCGCTGAATTTCGGAGCGATGGTCTGTATGGGAATGCTTTCGGATGCGACGGCGGCAAGAATGATGAGCAACTCAACGGGGCTTTGCGCGCGATCGGTCTCGTCCATTGAGATTTCGGGGATGAAGTTGCCTTCTCCCTTGGCTGAAGCAATCTTGCGGTAGACATCGCCGGCGATTTTTACGGCGTAGAGAAATTTGGTGGCCGTCTGGCGCAGGTCGTTTTCCGTGATGGAGAGCTCATCGGCAACGCCGCGCAGCTTGAGTGTGCCTACGAGACTGCGATGGGCGCGGACAAAGGCTTCAATGTCCTCTGCCGATGCGGGCTTGCCGATGAAGTCGGCGACATCGATGGTGTAGAAGTCACAGACGGAGAGGAAGCGATCGACCGTGGTGAGGCCGATATGATCCGCGTCAAGGAAGTAAGGCAGCTTCCAGCCAAGCGCTTTGACGGCGACGTCGGCTGCCGCGCGCGTGGAGGCCGGCTTCGAGTCGATGATAGTGTGCTCACGATTGGATTTGTTCCAGACGGGAATGATCTCCATGCCTGCATCGAGCGCTTTGATACAGGCAGCAAGCTGCGCCTTGGCCTGATGCGCGAAGCGGTCGCCGGCGCCGAGTGAATATTTCGGTAATGTGAGTGGGGTACTCATAATTCTCCTGATCTATTGGCGGATTTATAAACGGCTCTGGTGCGCCCACAGTCCCAGGCCTGGATTGGAAATAAAAAATATCTCTTCGCCGTTGATGTGATTCACGCCATGCTTGAGCGTGTGCGGGTTGTAGCGATCGAGCATGGCGGCAAGCTCTCCATACCCGTAGCCCACGCCTTCCACTTCATCTTTGCTGAGATGGCCGGGGCACCATGTGATGCGGAAGCGGCCTTCAGACGAGCCGTGAATGAGGTGCGCTGCGGCGCTGAGGTCATCGGCCAGCTCGGGGTCGGATTCTACGGCGCGCAGCGTGGCGGGCGTGCCGCGGTAGCCATATTTGCGGATGAGGCGGTCGATGATCTTGTCCTCGCCGAATTCCTTGACTCCGGGGGCGAGGATGATGAGTTCTGCGTCATCCGCCAGTGCCATGCGCGTGCGATAGACGGCTTTGTTGCCGAGCCATGTGGAGTGAAACTCGTGCGGGTCGAGATAGACTACGGCTTTCTTGAGAGGCTCAGGGACAATTTCGAAGTTGACTTTGAGGCTGAGCTCGGCGGCTTTGTGGAAGCAGTCAATGTCATCGCCGATGAAGAGGCCGCAGACGGCTAGCTCGCCGTTTTCTGTGCGGCGAACAACGGTTTGCACGTAGACGATCGGGAGATGATTCAGATAGCGATCTGATGCGTAGTTGAGAACGCTGCGAACGGGATTGTCGGCGCGGCCGAGAATGCGCTCCATGCCGTAGACCGCGCCAAGGTAGTGGCTGCGGTTGATGCCTTCGCGGCCGCCGGTGCCGACGAGAACGTTCTTGTTGTAGTTGGCCATGCCGATGACTTCATGCGGAACCACCTGGCCGATGGAGAGGATGAGATCGAAGTTGCCGCGCGAGATGAGCTTGTTGACCTGCGCGGGCCATGCGTAGTTCAGCAGGCCTTCGGATTGCTCGTGTATGTATTCCGCTGGGACTTCGCCGAGTGTCTCGATGTCAGTGCGCCAGTTATGGACATGGAAAAGATTGAGCGGAATGGCTCCGAACATGTGCTGTAGCTGCGACGCGCTCATGGGTGAATGCGTGCCGAGAGCGGGAAGAATCGCTTTGAGCTTGTCTCCGTAGTGCTGCCATGCGAAGCGTGTGAGATCGCCGGCGCGGGAGTGCGCGCGGGTTTGATCGGGAGGAAGAACGAGCACATTGTTTCGCTCGCCGAGCTTGGCGAGCGTTTCGATGAGCAGAGCATTCAGGCGCTCGGAATCAAGCGTCGTTTCCGGAGACCCAATGGCACAATACAAACTCATGCGGCAAACTCCGCTTTACGCAGGCCGGGGGCGAGCAGATTAAGGAACGCGAACGCGACCAGGTAAGCACTGGCTGCGATGCCGAAGAGAACGGTGTAGTTGCTATGGGTCAACTGCAGGACATACCCAACGAAGATGGCGAAGAGCGATCCGCAGGCCGAGCCGGCCATGCCGCCGATGCCCGTCACCGAGCCCACTGCGCTTTTGGGAAACATATCGCTTGCGGTCGTATAGATGTTGGCCGACCATCCCTGATGCGCGGCAGTGGCAAGGCTGAGCAGTCCGATAGTGGCCCACTCGGAGTTGAGCGAGTTGACGATGAAGATGGGCGTGACGGCGCAGGCGCAGATGAACATGGCTGTGAGCCGCGCGCCGACGGCGGAGAGACCGAGTTTGCGGAGTGGCATCGGCAGCCATCCGCCGCCTATGCTGCCGACGGAAGAGGCGGTGTAAACAACGATGAGCGGAAGGCCTACATGCTTCAGGTCGAGGCCGTACTTCTTGCTGAAGAAATCCGGCAGCCAGAAGAGGAAGAACCACCAGATGGGGTCTGTGAGACCTTTGCCGATAGCGAAGGCCCACGTCTGGCGATAGCCGAGAAGACGCATCCACGGGACTGACGGGCCCATCTGTGCGGCTGCTTCTTCATAGATGAAGCGCAGCTCCGCGCCGGTTAGCGTTGGGTGGTCCTGCGGCTTGCGGTACTTGCTGTACCAGAGGGCAATCCAGGCGGCGCTGAAGACTCCCGTCACCAGAAAGGCCGCGTGCCAACTGTAGTGCAGTGCAACCCACGGAACGATGGCTGGAGCAAGGATGGCGCCCATGTTGGCGCCGGAGTTGAAGATTCCCGTGGCGAGCGAGCGCTCGCGTTGCGGGAACCACTCGGCCACGGTCTTGATGGCTGCGGGAAAGTTACCGGACTCGCCAAAGCCAAGACAGACGCGGGCAATGCCGAATTGAAACATGGAGTTGACCAGCGCATGGCCCATTGCCGAAAGGCTCCAGATGGCCATGATGACCATGTAGCCGATGCGCGTGCCAACCTTGTCCACAAAGCGCCCTGCCGCCAGCAGGCCGATAGCATACGAGACCTGGAAGGCGGCCATGATGTAGCCATAGCCAACCTCCGTCATGCCGATGCCGCCAAGTGCCGGCGCGTGCATCAGCGTGGGCTTGAGCAGCGAGAGAACCTGCCGGTCCATGTAATTGATGGAGGTGGCGGCAAAGAGCATGGCGCAGATGGTCCAGCGGACTTTGCCAATACGCGCGCCGGGGGCGAGCTCTTCCTGCGGAGACTGCTCGGATGTGATGTTCATAGACGGCTCCGAGGATTACAGCTTGTAGGCTCTCTTGACCAGCGTGTAAGTCAGATCGCGCGCTACTTCATAGGCTTCGTCTTCACGCAGGCGGTGTTCGACGACCATGCGGGCGAGAAACGCGCAGTCGGTTCGTCGCGCCACGTCATGCCGCGCGGGGATGGAGAGAAAGGCTCGCGTGTCGTCATTGAATCCCACGGTGTTGTAAAAGCCCGCGGTCTCCGTCGCCTGCTCGCGGAAGCGCATCATGCCTTCAGGGCTGTCATTGAACCACCACGGCGGACCGAGACGCAGGCAGGGATAGTGGCCTGCCAGCGGCGCAAGCTCGCGGCTGTAGGTGGTTTCATCCAGCGTGAAGAGAATGAGGGTGAGCCTGCGCTCGTTGCCGTAGCGGTCGAGGAGCGGGCGCAGCGCATTGACGTAATTCACGGCCTGCGGAATGTCCGCGCCGGCGTCCCGGCCATATCGTTCGTATACCGAACGATTGTGATTGCGTACGGAGCCGGGGTGGATCTGCATCACCAGTCCATCCTCCACGCTCATGCCGGCCATCTCGGTAAGCATCTGCGCACGGAAGAGCTCGTTCTCGGCTGGGCTGCCCTTGCCGGTACGCACTTTTTCAAACAGCGCTGCGGCTTCCGATGGGCTCAAATCGGCGGTCAACGCTGTTGGATGACCGTGATCGGTGGCCGTGGCTCCAAGTGAGCGGAAGCGCACGCGCGAAAGACGCAGTGCGTTCAGGTAGCCGGTCCAGGTCTCAGTGTTTTCGCCGGTCTGCGCGCCGAGTTGAGCAACACGCTCAGCGAATCCGGCAAAATCCGGATCGACAACCGTATCGGGCCGAAAGGCGGGAATCACGCGGCCTTTCCAGCCGGAGTTAAGGAGAGATTTGTGATCGGCGAGCGAGTCGAGCGGGGAATCCGTGGTGGCCAGCACCTCCATGCGGAAGCGCTCATAGAGCGCGCGGGGCAGAAACTCCGGCGTGCTGAGCTTTTCCGCGATGGTGTCGTAATAAAGATCGGCGGTCTTCTCGCTGAGCAGTTCTGTGAGCCCAAAGAGCTCCTGAAACTCGTAATCGAGCCATAAGCTGGTGGGTGTGCCGCGGAAGAGAGAGTAGTTTTTCGCAAAGATCTTCCAAACGCCACGAGGGTTCTCAATCTCCGGCTTGCCGATTTCGAGATCGTCCATGGAGATGCCCTGGCTATAGAGCATGCGGTAGATGTAATGGTCCGGTTGGACGAAGAGCTTGGCCGGGTCAGGGAAAGGCTGGTTGTGCGCAAACCAGGATGCCTGGGTATGGCCATGCGGGCTGACGATGGGCAGCTCGGCAATATGTTGATACAGCGAACGGGCCAGCTTGCGCGTGTCGGGGTCGGCGGGAAAGAGTCGGTCTGGGTGGATGAGCATATCGTTGGCGCTCCCTGGCCGCACGCGTCTCAAAGGTAAAAGAGGCAAAACCACAGAGAGTGCGTCCTAGTTGAGTATTGCGCAAGGTTGCCGCTCCCGGAGGATTGCGTCAACTTGAATCTTTCAGTTTCGGATTTGACCGTCTCTGGGCTTACTTAAGTGGTCAGACCACAATATACATCACTGGTTGGTAATTTTGGCACGCATCAAGAAAATGATTCGGTTAGGTGTTCATTTAGTGGTACTCTCGACTTGATCCATAGAGTCAAGAGCGTCCCCGAGAGCAATTTCCGCCTATGGCCCGAGTGAAACCGGAACAGCAAGAATCGCACCGCACGATGCAAGTGGTCAACCACGTGCGTACTCTGATCGAGAACGGAACGCTTAAGCCCGGCGACAAGATTCCGCCGGAGCGTGATTTGGCGCGGACGCTGCAGATCAGCCGCGCAAGCCTCCGAACGGGCATTGGCTACCTGGCCGCGCTGGGCGTGATGAAGATCAGGCATGGCGTGGGTACCTTTGTTGCGGATGGGCCGCCGGATTTTGGGCAGGATTCGCTGACGTTTATCGGCGCGCTGCATGGGTTTCAGTCCTGGCAGATGTTTGAAGCGCGCATCCTGCTGGAGACCGGATTGGCGGCGCTGGCCGCCGAGCGCAGCAGGGATGAGCACCAGGCCGCGCTGGCCGAGGAAGTGGCTGAAATGTTTGCCTCCGTGGATAACCCCACGGAATATCTGATTCACGATGTCGCCTTCCATCGGATCATCGCGCAGGCATCGGGTAATCCGATTCTGGCCGCGATCATGGAAACCATCGTATCGTCCATGTACGACCATCGGCGAAAAACCGTGGAACGCTCGATCGATCTGCGGGAGTCCGCGGGAATGCATCGCGAGATTTACCGCGCAATCCGCACGCGCAAACCCGCCGAAGCACGCAGGTTGATGGAGCAGCATCTGCGCATGGCGCAGGAGGCGCAGGGGTTGGAGCGGCCGGTTGGCAAGCGTGGCTCCACGAGTGGGGAAAAGAATGGCGCGGGCGACGAGAATCAGAGCGCTTTATAGCGTCATTGCTTAACGCAGCCAATGCAGGTTTGAGGCGCGCCGCGGTGGCAACGGGAGAACGATGAAGCCCTCGCGCCAGTGACCGTCTTCGCGGCGTGGGGGCTCGCCAATGAAGCGCGCGCCTGTAGGGTCCTGGGCTTCAAGAGCCAGGCCGGGCAACCCGCCCACAATCGCCTGTAGCTGGTCGTGGCTTGGCGGGCGGTTTACGGTGAGCGGGACGAGCGTTTCGAGCGCGGCAAAGCTGGTTGCAAGATCGCTGACGCGGGCGCGGCGCTTGGATGGCAGGGCGGGGAGTCCGAGCGAACGCCATGCCGCATGAGGGTAGCTTTCGACGAGCACGCGCTCCGGCGTCGAGCCTGGGTGCATTTGTGTCGCCAGCCGCTTCCATCCGCGGCGGCAGAGAGCGTCGTAAAGGTCCATGCAGAATTCGGCGAATGTGCGGTAAGTGGCTGGCTTGACGATGCCGGGCAGGCCGGTCTTGGCGGCGCAGTTGAGTTGGCGCTCGCTAAGCCGCGCATGGGCGCAGCCATTGCTCTCGGACTTCCAGGCCTGCGGACCGTCGAGCAGCAGAACGCGGATGCCGCGGATATTGGCGAGATGATTCAGACGCCCGGCGAGGATTTCGGCGTGGACTGGACCGAGATGAGGCTCGTCGAGCTCAGTGCCGTCCCACGAGATCAGCTCACAGTCGATCGGGCCTGGCAATCCATTCTCACCTGTAGTCCGGCTCAGGATCGCGATTCCCAGATCGGACCAGCGGCGGTAGGCGAGATCGACGGAGAGTACGGCCATAACCTATCCAGCATCGGGCACCGCGGGCCCGGTTACAAGGGTGTAGCGCTCAGATAAAAGCTGGGTTATACTGATTTGGTGCGCCTTCCGCCCGGATTTCCCTCCGTGGGAGGCAGCCTTGAATGGATATTTAAGCCCGTTCAAACGAGAAGAAAATGCCCAAGTTGAAGACTCATAAGGGCGCGGCCAAGCGCTTCAAGAAGACTGGCACCGGCAAGATCAAGCGGTACCAGACGAAGGTGCGGCACATCCTTACGTCGAAATCGCCGAAGGTCAAGCGCAAGCTCGGTAAGAGCGTGCTTGTCTCCGATGGCGATTACAAGAAGGTCGCGCGGATGATTCCCTACGCCTGATCGTAAGCCTCGTCTCGAATGGAGACGGTAGCTTTCAGGGCCTTTGTGGAAAGGCCCCCGGCGAGAGCCGAGAGAATCAGGACGAATTGAGCGAGTGAAGAGGCACATCCTGCCTCCAGCCGCGTAACACCACGAGCAACACAAACGGAGAACACAGCAATGCCTCGCGTAAAACGCAGTACAAAGCGCAGCGACCGCCGCAAAAAGATTCTTAAGCGCGCAAGCGGTTACTTCCTCACAAAATCCAAGCTCTACCAGGCAGCCCAGGAAGCCGTCGAACGCGGCCTGAAATTTGCCTACACAGGCCGCAAGCAGAAGAAGCGCCAGTTCCGCTCGCTCTGGATTGTCCGCATCTCGGCCGCCTCCAAGCTCAACGCCATCAGCTACTCGCAGTTCATCAACGGCCTCAAGAAGGCCGGCGTCGAGCTCGACCGCAAGATTCTGGCTGATATCGCAGTCAAGGACGCAGCCGGCTTTACGAAGCTGGTGGAGCAGGCGAAAGCCGCTCTGGCCAGCAAAGCAGCCGCCTAAGCGAGCGCGCCTTGAAGCCATAAAAGGCCCCGCATCGCGGGGCCTTTTCCTTTGTCTTAGAATTTCCATCCAAGAATGCTGTAGTGCTATGCTGTATAGCAGGAGTGCCGACCATGACGAATACGGCAAGGGCCCGGGTTTTTATGAGCGGCAGAAGCCAGCATGTGACGATTCCTGCTGAATACCGGTTCCGCTCTTCACATGTCTCCATTCGCCGGAATGAGGAGACGGGCGAGATTATCCTTTCTGATATTCCGAGCTTGGAAGAGGTTCTTGCGGCTCTGAAAGAATCGCCGTTGCCTGAAGACTTTATGAATCCGGCTGACCGGGATCATAGTCTTCCACAGCGCCGGCCGACGCTTGAGGCTCTCTTTGCCGATGACGACGAAGGTGAAGACAGCGGCAAATGACGCGATATCTGCTGGACACCAATACTGTCAGCTATCTGGCGAGAAACGCATCCCCGGCTGCGTTTGCAGAGTTTGCGCGGCTTGGCCGGGACCCAAACTCTGAACTTTGCATCTCTTCTATCACTCTTGCTGAAATTCGTTACGGTCTTGCGAAAAGACCGCCGTCGTCCAGGCGCGCCGACACAATTGAGAGGTTAGTGGCTTTTCTCAAGATTCTGCCGTGGACAGAGATGGAAGCTGCTATCTACGGCACCCTAAGGACCAGGCTGGAAGCAAAGGGAATCGCGGTGGATGCGATGGACCTGCTGATTGCGGCGCAGGCTGTGGCTTCGGGCGCGGTGCTGGTGACGCATGATGCAATCTTTCGGCGGATTCCGGATTTACATACGCCCGTTGATTGGGCTACAGACCTCCCGTGATGAGACGCGCGGGTCATTTATCCTGAACCTTACGCATGACGAACGAAGCGATTCCTACTTTAGAGGCTTTTGACGAAGCCTCACTCGATAAAGCCTTTGCCGCGCTTGAGAATCGGGCGCGAGTCGATGCCACATTCATCTCAAATGACGCGGATGTAGAGAGATTCCGCCTGGAATGGCTGGGACGCAAGCAGGGCCGGTTGAACGATGTTTCGGGTTCGTGGCTGAAGGCTGCGCCGCCGGAGGCAAAGAAGCTGCTGGGGCAGCGCTTTAACGCGCTCAAAGCAACGGTGGATGGGTTGCTGGAACAGGCCTTGGGCGCAGGACCGAGCGATGCGGCGTTGGCTGCCGAGGCTATCGACATCACGCTGCCGGGCACGCGGCGGCTCACTGGCGCGGAGCACCCGATTACGAAGACGCTGAATGAGATTGTCAGCGTCTTTGCCGGGCTTGGGTTCTCGGTGGGTGTCGGCCCGGAGGTCGAGACCGACTTCTACAACTTCGAGAGCATGAATTTTCCGCCAGGACATCCGGCGCGGGATACGCAGGACACGCTTGTCGTCGCCAATCAGGAGCGTCGTTCGCTGCGTGATCGGCTCCTGTTGCGCACGCACACCAGTCCCGTGCAGATGCGGACGATGGAGCAGCAGCCGCCGCCGGTGCGGATTGTGATTCCCGGCAAGGTACACCGCAATGATGCTGCCGATGCTACGCACTCGCCGATTTTTCACCAGGTGGAAGGGCTGTGCGTGGATACCAACATCACCTTCAGCGACCTGAAGGGCACACTCGATCACGCGATGAAGGCGCTCTTTGGATCGAGCGTGAAGACGCGCTTCTTTCCCTCTTTCTTTCCCTTCACGGAGCCGAGCGCGGACGTGCAGATCAGCTGCATCTTCTGCGGCGGCAAGGGCTGCCGCAAGTGCAAGAACTCAGGCTGGATTGAGCTGCTGGGCTGCGGCATGGTAGACCCTGCGGTCTTTGCCTTCGCGGCGGAAAAGCAGCCGGCTTACGATCCGCAAAAGATCTCCGGCTTCGCCTTCGGCATGGGCGTCGAGCGCATCGCGATGATGAAGTATGGCGTTTCTGAGATTGGCCAGTTCTATGCAGGGGATATGCGGTTTTTGAGTCAATTTTTTTAGCAGGCTGGCGCGCTGCGCGCGTGGCGAGTTGGCAGGTTGGCAATGAGCAGAACGAGACACTATCGTGATTTGATTGCATGGCAGAAGTCCATGGAACTGGCGCGAGCAATTTATGCGGCGACGGAAGAGTTTCCAAAGTCAGAGACTTTTGGCTTCCGTGTGCAGCTTCGCAGATCCGCTGTAAGCGTCGCGAGTCATATTGCGGGAGCGCATGGACGCCTGAACGATTCTGAAATGCGAAAGGGACTCGGGGCTGCTCGTGCCGTCATCAACGAACTGCAGACGCAGATTGAGTTGGCTGCCAGCCTGGGATATTTTGAAAAAGCTCTCAGTGAGGAACTACTGGATCTTGGTACCCGTGTGGCCAAGCTGATCAATGGGCTTCTGGGGGCGCTCGATACCGATACTGAACAAACAGGCGTGCGCGAACCTGCGAACTCGCCACGCGCATAGCGCGCCAACTTGCGAAGAGAGCAATTGAACTGATGAAGATATTGACGAAATGGCTGCGAGCATTGCTTCCCGCTCTACCTGTTGACGACGCGCAGCTTGCGGAAGACCTGACTCTGCGCGGCATTGCTGTGGAAGGCGTCTACGATCTCGGCGCGGGCAATGGCTCGCTGTACGAGATGGACATTACGACCAACCGCGTCGACGCGATGAACCACTACGGAGTGGCGCGTGAGGCGGCGGCTATTTACGGTCTACCCCTGCCTTCGTTGAATTACGCATTGCCTGAAGCAAAGACCGGCGCGAAATTCGACGTGAAGATCGAAGCCGAGGATGTTTGCGGCCGCTTCACGGCGCGCGTGCTGCGGGGTATTCATGTCGGCGAGACGAAGGACTGGTTTGCGGGCGCAGAGGTTGCGACGTACTTTGGCCTGCTGGAGCAGAAGAAGATTTCGAGCGCCGTGGATGCGACAAACTTCGCATGGCTGCTGATGGGCCAGCCCACGCATGCCTTCGATCTGGACAAGATTTCCGGCGGCATTGTGGTGCGCCGCGCGCGCAAGGGCGAAAAGCTGAAAACGCTGGACGCTATTGAGCGCACGCTTGAGTCCGAAGATCTCATCGTTGCCGATCATGTGAAGCCGCTTGGCCTTGCGGGCGTGATGGGCGGCTGGGACACGATGATTACCCCGGAGACGAAAAATGTCCTCGTGGAAGCGGCGTGGTTTGACCCCATCGCAGTGCGGCGCACGGCGCGGCGGCATGGTCTGCATACGGACGCAAGCCATCGCTTTGAGCGCGGCGCGGACTTCAACGCCGGGCCTGTTGCATCGGCAATTGTGACGAGCATTCTGCTTGCCAGTGGCGGCCATATCGAAGGCGAATTTGTGGATGTGCGCGTGCCGGCGATGGAAGCAAAGACGGCGCAGCGTAAGCCTGTCGCGCTGGCGCTCAGCGAGGTGCAGCGAATCCTCGGAACAACGCTCGACAAAGACGGCATTACCGCGGAGACAGTCGAAAACGTTCTGAGCGCACTTGGCTGCGAGCTTACCCCGCAGCAGGACGCCGCATGGCAGGTGACCCTGCCGAGTTGGCGGCTGGACATCGCGCGCGAAATTGACCTCATTGAAGAAGTGGCACGCGTTTATGGCTACAACCGCTTCGCCAACACGCTGCCCGCGTTCGGCGAGGGCGTGAAGGCTCTGCCGTGGGCTGCGGCTGAGGCTGCCGTTCGCGGAACGCTGCGCGCAGCGGGATTCCATGAAGCGATTGGCAGCACCTTCTGTTCAGCGGCGGATGCCGCGCTGACCGCCCCTCAACCCGGACTGGTGGTTCCGTTGGGTAATCCGCTCAGTGAAGAGGCCGGTGTGTTGCGCCCCTCGCTGGTGCCGGGAATGCTGAGCATGATTGCAGGCAATCTGCACCGTGACGTGAGCGACGTGCGGCTCTTTGAGCTGGGCACGGTCTTCAGCGGGGCGACGGAGAAGGTGGAAGAGCGTCCGGCGCTTGCCTTTGGAGCTGCTGGCGCACTCGCCGAGCAATCCGCGTTGCACACGCAGCGCGCTATCGACTTCCATGACATCAAGGGCGTCGTGGAGCAGGTTCTCTCGCGTTTTGAGATGGATTCGGTTTACTTTGACCGCTTTCCGGCAGAGGCCGGACTTACGCCCGCATGGCTTCATCCCTATCGTTCGGCGCGCATTGCCGCTGACGGTGTCACTGTGGGCTGGTTCGGTCAGTTGCATCCCAAAGAAGCCGCCGCACGTAAGTTGAAAGATACGGTTCTGGTTGGCGAAATTTATCTCGACCGGCTCTACAAGCTGCCGGTTCTCAGACCTGCTGCGCGGGAAGTCTCGCGCTTCCAACCGGTGCGTCGCGATTTTTCGCTGGTTCTGGACCAGAGTGTGGCGTGGGAAACTATCGACGCCGTGATTTCTTCTCTTGCTATTCCCGAACTGGTGGAGTGGCGTCCGCGCGAGATCTTCCGCGACCCGAAATTGGGCGCAAACGAGTATGCACTGCTGCTGGGAGTGACCTTCCAGGCGGCCGATCGCACGCTCCGGGATGAGGAATTGGTGGAGTGGCAGACCAAAGTGGTACAGGCTGTGATCGGGGCCGTTGGCAAGGCTGGTGCGCGCCTGCGTTCCTAGCGCCGAAAGCACTCTGCGCGCGGTCTATACTCGTAACGATATTTGCCCGCGAGTGGAGGGTTTTCGCCATGTCGGAAGTTTCAATCGAGTCCGAGATGTTTCCAGAAGTTGCCGAATCCGAAGTTGCCGATGAGGTTCAGGAGCCTGCTCAGGAAGCTGCGCACTCTGAGGCGCTGGCGCTGAGCGTGGATGAGTTTGCCGCGCTCGAAGAGCGGGTGCTGCGCGCCGTGAACCTGGTAAAGCGCGAGCGCGTGGCGCGCGTTGCCGCTGAAGAACATGCCCAGCAGATGGAAGCCAAACTGGCCGATCATGCGATGAAACTAAATGAGCATGCGGTGCAGCTTACAGAGCATCTAACCCAATTGGATCAACTGCAGGGCGAAGTGAAGACACTGCGCGCCGAGCGCGATCATGTCCGTCAGCGCGTGGAGCGGTTGCTCTCGCAACTAGACGCACTGGAGATTTAAGGCAATATGGAGAATCCCCACTCCAATTACGTAACGGTTGAGATTTACGATCAGACCTACCATCTCTTCGGCCACGATGCGGAGCACATCCGCGCGCTGGCCGCAGAGGTGGATGCGAAGATGCGCGCCGTAGCCGCGCAGGGCCGTACCGTGGACTCGCTCCGTGTGGCTGTGCTGGCTGCCCTGAACCTGGCCGACGAGCTCTCCCTGACCCAGAAGAGCACCGATGGCGCAAAGCTGGGCCACGTGCGCGCCGCCGCGCTGCGCGGATTGCTGGATGAGGTGCTCGTCGAAGAGCAGATTCCGGCCGAGCGCAAAACCGGCTCGTAAATTCCTTCCTCACGAGCTACACTGCTGCCATCCTCGATTCTGGAGCAAGAGTAGCTGTCATGATTTATGCACTTCGCACTTCGTCGCGCCTGAATTACGTCTTTGCCTTGGCGTTTTTCGCATTTTCTCTTCCCCTGCATTCGCAGGGCTCACCGCAGGCTCCTAAACTGGGTGAGCCGACCAATCCCAAGGCCGTCAAGACATATCAGGGCGCGCTCGATTGGCAGAAGAGACGCGCTTATTCGCAGGCTATCGGCGACTTCCGCAAGGCAAACCAGCAGGATGGCGGACATTGCACGGAATGCCTGCAGCGCGCCTACTCACTTGCTCTCGAAACAGGCGCCTACAAGGATGCTGCCGACATTGCACGCGAGAAGCTTGCCGGGGCATCGACGCCCACGGAGCAGGCGATGGCGCATTATCAGCTGGGAACTGCACTGCAGAAGCAGGGGCTGGGCGAAAAGAAGGATAAGTGTTTTGAGGAGAGCTGCGGCGAGTTCAAATCGGTGATCAATACCGCGCCGAAGACCCCGCTCGCTCACTACGCGCTGGGTGTTTCGCTTGCG
>Ga0208193_1000317_pt1 | contig 29847 bp, 32 predicted proteins | sample June2015DPH_17_2_FD_184716 | JGI IMG/M metagenome (GOLD analysis project Ga0208193, IMG submission 184716) | Peatland microbial communities from SPRUCE experiment site at the Marcell Experimental Forest, Minnesota, USA - June2015DPH_17_10... | ecosystem: Environmental > Terrestrial > Soil >... | reverse complement strand
ACGCAAGTAAAGCTGGGAAGATGAATCGGAAATAAGGCTTCATTCTGCTTTCTATCCCTCCTCGTCATCGTGCCGCGCAAATGATCTATACGCTCGGCTTGTTGCGGGTGAGCCGGTTGTGCATCCTGTTCAAAACTCACAATAATAGGATGTAATCACTGTGCTGCCGTTGTATGCCGGTGGTAAAGGGCCAAAAGAATCCACGCGCTGTGCCGCGCGAAGGCATTCTCGATCAAGCGAAGGACTGCCGCTCGACTTATCCATCTGAACATCGCTCAACGTCCCATCCTTGTGAATGGTGAAGAGAATGAAAGCCTTCGTTCCCTTCGGAGTGCGCGGGTCCACAAGCTGCATGCTGGAGCTAGCCGCCATCTTCCGCTGAATGCCCTGGATGTAATACGGAAACATACTGCCAAAATCGCTGCCCTTTACATTCACAGGCCCGTTCACCGTCTGCTGGCCCTGTATGGCGCGGGGAAGATTATTCGCCGCCTGCTCGCCATACTGCGCGCGGTTTGTTGGCGGCGGAGGCGGCTGCTTGCTCGGTGTCGCCTTTGGCGCAGGTTTCTGCTGCTTAAGCCTCTCTGGCTTGCCCTGAATCGGAATAGCCTTCTCGTCTACCTGCGGTGCAGCCTTTGGCGCAGGCGGAGCCGGCGCGGGGCTGGGCTTTTCCGTAGCCAGTACGTTTTCATTCGGCGGCTGGGTGTTCGGTAGTGGAATCGTATTCGTAACGTTCACCTGAATCGCCCCGCCAATGGTAGCGCCACCCCAGTTGTTGGAGTGAAAGAACCCTCCGGCAACGGCATACACAACTACCAGAGCGGCAAGGCCCGCATGCAGCAGCACAGAACCCGTTGCCGGAGCCGCAAACGGCTCTCCGGCGAGCTCCTGCTCCAGGTGTTCCTCGCTTTCCAGAAGATTACTCATCGTTCTATCGGCCTGCCGTCTTGCCTTCCAACGGCTGCGTAACAATTGAGATATTCGTAATCCCAGCCTGCTTCACCGCATCCATCGCACTGGCAAAAACTCCAAACTCCACGCGCTCGTCTGCGCGCAGATAAATCACCTCGTGCGACGGATCGGCCCTGGAGCGCAGCATTGCCGGCAGCTCATGAATGTTTACCGGCTTGTCGCCCAGAAACAGCGAGCCGTCGCGATCAATCGTCAGCACAACGCGCTGTTCGGTAATCTCTTTCACCGTGCGCGTCTTGGGCACCGCCACCTCAATGCCCGACTGCAGCACCGGCGCGGTAATCATAAAGATCACCAGCAGCACCAGCACCACGTCCACCAGCGGAGTGATATTGATCTCCGCCATCGAAGTCTGCGTCCGTCCGTTTGCAGTCGTAAATGCCACGGCAGTTAACCTCGCGTCGGCAGCTCGCGCCCGCCTTCTGGAATAGTGCTGGACATCGCGCGCGGACCTGGAACTCCAGAGCGCACAGGAATCTCCTCCATCGAGTTCAACAGCTCGCGGCTGAAGTCGTCGATGGTTGCCGCAAAGACGCGGAGCCGCGCGGCAAACTGGTTGTAAGCCACAAGCGCAGGCACAGCCACAAACAGGCCCGCGGCAGTGGTGATGAGCGCCTCGCTGATGCCCGGTGCCACCGCTCGCAGCGTTGCTGTTCCTTCTGCGCCAAGGCCAAGAAAAGCCTCAACGATGCCCATGACGGTGCCGAAAAGGCCCACGAATGGGCTGATGCCGGCGATAGTGGCAAGCCAGGTAAGACGGCGCTCAAGATTCGTTACTGCTTCGCTTGCTGCGGTCTGCGCGGAGCGCTCCAGTGGCGCCATATTGCGCGGTGGGCCGCTGCCGCCGGTCTGGCGCTTATAGGTCTCATAAACATCTTCAAAGACCTGCGCCAGCGGGCTCGACTTGAAGTCTGCCGCCAGCGTGGAAATCTCCTGCAGCCGCGATGCCTTGCGGAAGGAGCGGATAAAACGCCGGCTTTCCCTCGTAACTTTGCTAAATAACGAGAGCTTACCCAGGATGATGGTCCACGAATAAAGGCTTGAGATGAGCAGGATAATGAGCACACCCCATGCGACGGGCCCTATATGACCAAACAACTCAGCCAGCGCGCCGAAGCTGTGAGAAATACCACCGCTTGCCGCCGGTGCAGCCGTTGAGTCGCCTTCAGCTTGGAAAATAAGGAGAAACGCTGCTATAAAAATCGGCTTCCACCTCTAGATTTCACGGTATCAGACGCGGACTGGTACTCCAAGTTATCGAGATGGTGCCACCTGTGCGATTCGTTGCTTCTGAAACAGCGATAAGCTCGCCGTACATGCTATGCTGCGCACGGATTCGGTCAAATATGCTCATCGAGCTGCGCGCGGAAAACTACGCTGTCATCGATCACGCAATCGCTGTCTTCGGGCCTGGGCTCAACCTGCTCACCGGCGAGACCGGCGCGGGCAAATCCATTCTCGTCGATGCCCTGGCGCTACTCATGGGCGGCAAGTCTTCAGCGGAAATCGTGCGCCACGGCGCTGATAAAGCAGTCGTCTCCTGTGTCTTTGAGTCCACATCCGTAGCCGAATCGGTCCTTGAAGAAAACGGCATCGACTCCGAAGGCGCCGAGATCATTCTCCGCCGTGAAGTTCTTGCCAATGGCAAAGGCCGCGTCTTTGTAAACAATCAGCCGGCCACAGTCAGCGTGCTCAAGCAGCTCGCGCCGGAGCTGGCGCTCGTCCACGCGCAGAGCGAGACACTTTCCAGCTTCGATCAGGCCCAGCAGAAACATCTCCTCGATCGCTTCGGCGGAATCTCCACGGAAGCCGTCGAAGCGGCCTACGCCGCCTGGAAAGAAGCCTCCGATAAGCTCGCAGACCTCCTACAAGGTGAAGCAGACCGGCTCAAAATGGTCGATCTCTGGAGCTACCAGGCTAAAGAAATTGAAGCCGCGCATCTTGAAGCGGATGAAGATACAGCCCTCGAAACCGAAAAGCGCGTCCTCGCCAATGCCGAAAAACTCTACGCCGCAGCCCTCGGCGCCTTCGATCAGCTATACGAAGGCGGAACCTCAGCAGAAGTAGGTCTTCGCGCCGCCATCCGCAACGTGGAAGAACTCGCCCGCTACGACGCCAAATTTACAGAAGCCGCGCAGCAGCTCGAATCCGCCCGCGCCACAGTCGGCGACGTCGCGGCCACACTCCGCGACTACGCCGAAGGCATCAACGCCAGCCCGGAGCGCCTCGCCGAAATAGAAGACCGTCTCGCCGCGCTCGACCGCCTCAAGCGCAAATACGGCAAATCCGTCGCCGAGGTGATCGCCTACGGAGAAGATGTCAGCCTCAAACTCGCCGAAGTTGAAAACCGCGACGAAGCCCTCAAAACATTGCGCGCAGCCGTGCAGCACTCCTCCGCCGAATACAAAAAAGCCGCCTCCGCACTCACAACCGCGCGCAAGTCCGCTGCCGACAAGCTCTCACGACTGGCTGAAGCACAGATCAACTCGCTCGCCATGAAAGTCAAATTCGAAATCGCCATCCTCGATCTGCAGGACGATGCGCAGTGGACAGCCAACGGCTGGGATGAAGTCGAGTACCGCATCGCCACCAACGCCGGTGAGCCCCTCAAGCCGCTGCATGAGATAGCCTCCGGCGGCGAAATGAGCCGCATCATGCTCGCGCTCAAAGTCGCCGTCGAAGAGCATTCCTCCAAATCCAACAGAAAAATTCCCACTCCTCGCACGCTCGTCTTCGATGAAATCGACATCGGCATCGGAGGCCGCGCCGCGGAAGCCGTCGGCAACAAGCTCAAAGCGCTCAGCCGCGGCCAGCAGATTCTCTGCATCACGCATCTGCCGCAGATTGCCGCCTTCGCAGACCAGCATTTCGTGATCGAAAAGAAGGAAGCCGACGGCCGCACCAAAACTAATATCCGTCTCCTCGACCAGCGTGCCAGCACCCACGAAGTCGCCCGCATGTTAAGCGGCGCCAAAGTCACAGACACCAGCCTCCAGCACGCCGCCCAGATGATCGCCACAAGCAAATAGCCGCATCACCGGCTCGAAAACACAAACACATTCCCATCCGGGTCTTTAAACTTCGCCATCGTGCCCCACACTTCCTTACGCGGCTCTTCCTCCAACTCCACCCCATTGCTTTTCATCGTCGCCGCCGTCGCAAAAACATCGTCACACCAGAATGTCATCGGCTGAAATCCGCCAATGCGGCTCTCATGCCCCGGCGGCGTAAACAGCGCAAGGCTTGTAGCCGAGCCGGGAATGGAAAGCTCAATCCACCGCTGTCCCGGCCCCATCGGCTGGTCGGTCGCAACCTTGAACCCAAGCTTCTCCGTGTAAAACTTCAGCGCCACATCCTGATCGCTCACCGGGATACTTACAATCTTCACTCCGCGAATCATTTTTTCTCCTCCTGACTTCTCGGACCATAACCCGCAACCTCCGTAAATGCAATCGGGTAGATATTGCTATAGTGACAATTGATATAGTCAATCATCGCCATGACCCAACTCGACGCTTACGTGACAGACGTGCTCATGCGCGACCTCATAGGCCATGACAAGCGCCCTGTCGCATTCCTCGCCTATCTCTGGCTCGCAGCAGAGGAACAACGCCGCAACGCCCCGGTCCAGATCAGCTACCAGGAACTCGCCGAGTCCATCGGAATCTCCCGCAGCTCCGCGCAAACATCCGTCGGCTGGCTTCTTCGCCGCAAACTAATCGAGGCCACACGCACCAGCGTCACGGCAACGCCCTCTTACCGCGTGCTGACCCCATGGCAGAGAAGCCATTCTGCAGCCGAATGAGCAACAAGCCGGAATCTGACTCATAAGCTCCTGTTTTACTCCATCATTGATATACTGGTAACGTGACTTCTACCGTTCTCGACCCCACCTCGACCAGCGACCGGAACGTCGACACCGCCGTCGAAAAGCGTGTCCTTCTCCTCAAGCCCCGCGGCTTCTGCGCAGGCGTCGTTCGCGCCATCGACATCGTCAAAATCGCCCTCGAAACCTTCGGCGCGCCCATCTATGTCCGCCGGGAGATCGTCCATAACCGCTACGTTGTCAATGAATTAGCGGAAAAAGGCGCAATCTTCGTCCATGAAATCGACGACGTTCCCGACGGCCAGCGCGTGATTTATTCCGCGCACGGCGTCTCTCCGGCCGTTCGCGAGCGCAGCAAAGGCCGCAACCTCAGAGTCATTGATGCCACCTGCCCGCTCGTCACCAAGGTCCACATCGAGGCCGTAAAGTTCGCCAAACAAGGCTATTCATTGGTTCTGGTCGGTCATCGTGATCACGATGAGATCGAAGGCACCTTCGGAGAAGCACCGGACGTAACCCAGATCGTGTCGAGCCCTGAAGAGGTGGCCACGCTGAATGTTCCCGATCCAGATCGCGTCGCCTATCTCACGCAGACCACGCTCTCGCTTGACGAAGCACGCGACATCATCCAGGCCCTCAAAATCAAGTTCCCGAACATAGCCGGACCGCATTCGCAGGACATCTGCTACGCCACCGAAAATCGCCAGACAGCCGTGCGCAACGTCGCTCATCAGGCCGATCTGGTTCTCGTAGTCGGCTCCACCAACAGTTCCAACTCGAACCGCCTCGTTGAAGTCTCGCGGAATCTAGGAACCATTGGTTACCTGATCGATAACTCCGCGGCTATCGATCCCAGATGGTTGGAAAACGTCCAGAATGTTGCCGTTACGGCAGGCGCTTCAGCGCCGGAGATTCTCGTTGAGGACGTTGTGAATTATTTGCGTCAAAACGGTTTCGGAAGCGTCGAAGAAATAGAAGTCATGCCGGAAAATGTTCGCTTCGGCTTGCCTCCGGAGATCGTGCAAGCCATCGGCGGAGCAGGCGGGGGCCAGCCTGTTCCGGTTCACTAGCAAGATCCGCAGCAGAAGCTAGGCAATGCCTTTGAGTTTTCCTTGCGGGTGAGACTTTGAGCAGATATGGCGCGCCGCTAATGATTTTTGGGCGCGTTTTTTCAGTTAATGTAACGGCTAAGCCGTATGGCTGGACCGCATCTTCCCCAGAGAGGGTTGCACAGACGTATGAGCATACAACAGGGGAAACAGCAGTCATCCGTGCCAAAATTCGGGCGCCTGGATGCGGACCTCGCGGATGTCGATGCGGCAATCGGCCGCTCCACAGACTATCTTCTCGGTAAGCAGCATCCGGACGGCTATTGGTGTGGCGAACTTGAAGCAGATTCCATGCTTGAGGCCGACTATATCTTCCTGCATGTGCTTCTCGAATCCGGCGATTCTGGGCGCCTGAAGCGCGCATTTACGGAAATGATGCGCTACCAGAACGAGGACGGAAGCTGGAGCATTTATCCCGGCGGTCCCGGCAACATTTCACTCGCAGTCAAATGCTATTTTTCCGCCAAGCTCATGGGCATGAGCCCGGACGCTCCTGAGCTCGTTAAAGCTCGCGAGTGGATCCTCGCTCACGGCGGTGTCACCGAGTGCAACACCTTCACCAAAATGTATCTTTGCGCCCTTGGCCAGTACGACTACGACGCCGTACCCGCCATCCCGCCGGAGATCGTTCTATTTCCCAATTGGTTTTACTTCAATATCTACGAAATTTCATCCTGGTCGCGCTCCATCCTGGTTCCGCTCGCCATCATCTACGCTAAAAAGCCCTTCAAGAAAGTTCCCGCAGAGCAGGGAATCGATGAGCTCTTCGTTGGCGGCCGTGCCAACGCCACGCTGCGCCTCCGCATGGACCGCAAAAAGCTCATCTCCTGGCGCAATTTCTTCCTTATCCTTGATCGGATGATGCACCTGGCTGAAGCAGTCCACATTCGCCCATTGCGTTCGCTTGCCATCAAGCGCGCGGAGACGTGGATGCTTGAGCGTCTTGAAATGACAGACGGCCTCGGCGCCATTTATCCGGCCATGATGAACGCCATCATCGCGCTGCGCTGCCTCGGCTACTCTGAAGATGATCCGCAGGTCATCCGCGCCCGCGACGAGTTCGAAAAGCTCGGTATCGAAGAGCCGGCCAGTGAAGCCCTGCCGGAAACTTTCCGCATGCAGCCCTGCATGTCCCCCGTCTGGGATACGGCGCAGACCCTCTTTGCACTCGGCGAAGCTGGCGTCTCCCGCACCGATCCCCGCCTGCTCAAAGCTGCAGACTGGCTGCTCTCCAAAGAAGTTCGCCACAAAGGCGACTGGGCCTTCAAGGTCCGCAACACTGAGCCCGGTGGCTGGTACTTCGAGTTCAATAACGAATTTTATCCCGACACCGACGATACCGCGCAGGTGCTGCTCGGGCTCAGCAAGGTGGATAATCCCCGCGAACGCTATCAGATTCAAGTCGCCGAGCGCGCCATCGCGTGGGAGTTCGCCATGCAGTGCAAAAACGGCGGCTGGGGCAGCTTCGACAAAGACAACACCAAGATGATCTTCCAGTACATCCCCTTCGCCGATCACAACGCCATGCTCGATCCGCCAACGGCTGACATCACCGGCCGCATGTTGGAGATGCTAGCCGCCTACGGCTATACCCGCGCCGACAAGCGCGTGCAGAAGGCCATTGAGTTTATCTTCAAGGAGCAGGAATCGGACGGAAGCTGGTTCGGCCGCTGGGGCGTTAACTACCTCTACGGCACATTCCTCGTCCTGCGTGGCCTTGAAGCCATCGGCATCGATAATCACGAGCCGCAGATTCAGCAGGCAGCCGAGTGGATTCGCATGGTGCAGAACCCCGATGGTGGATGGGGCGAAACCTGCGGCAGCTATGACGACCCCAACCTGCGTGGTTCCGGCGTCAGCACCCCATCGCAAACCGCCTGGGCAATCCTCGGCCTGCTCGCAGCCGGCGACGACCGCTCTGACTCCATCGCCAAAGGCATTCGCTGGCTGTTAACTCGTCAGGAACAGGATGGCGGCTGGGACGAATCGATGGGTGAGGGAAAACTCCGGCAGGCTATCATTACCGGAACAGGCTTCCCGCGCGTCTTTTACCTGGCGTATCACATGTATCGCCAATATTTCCCGCTCATGGCGCTCACCACGTACAAGCGGGCCATGGAACGCGTCGCATAGCACAGGTTTGCTCGCCGCGTAGGTTTTGAAAGGGCACGGCTTCAACCGTGCCGAAAAGGCAAAAGTTAAGCGGGGCTTCAGCCCCTGAGGTAAAACAATCAATGGCAGTTCCGATCTCCCAGATGTGGACGGTTGCAAGTTACGTGCTCAAGCAGCACTTGAAGGGCAACAAGCGTTACCCGCTCGTGCTCATGCTGGAGCCGCTTTTCCGTTGCAACCTGGCCTGTGCCGGCTGCGGCAAGGTCCAGTATCCGCCGCATATCCTCAAAAAGCAGCTCACCCCCGAGGAGTGCTTCGCCGCCGTTGAAGAATGCGGCGCTCCCATGGTCTCTCTCCCCGGTGGCGAGCCGCTGCTCCATCCGCAGATCGTCGAGATCGTCAATGGCCTTATAGCCCGCAAAAAGTACATCTACCTCTGCACCAACGCGCTTGAACTCAAAAAGCGTCTCCCGGAGTTCACGCCTTCTAAATACCTCACCTTTTCCGTCCACCTCGACGGCCAGCGTGAGCACCACGACTTCTCCGTCTGCCGCGAAGGCGGCTATGACCTCGCCGTCGAAGGCATCAAGGAAGCCGTCCAGCGCGGCTTCCGCGTCACCACCAACGCCACCTTCTTCGATGGCACCGATCCCAACTCCGTCCGATCCTTCTTTGATGAAGTCATGGACATGGGCGTAGAAGGCATCGTCCTTTCGCCCGGCTACTCCTACGAGATGGCGCCCGACCAGCATCGCTTCCTTGGCCGCGCCCGCGTTCGCCGCCTCTTCCGCGCCATTCTTTCGAATCGTAAAAAGTCGTGGAAGTTCAACATGTCGCCCTTGTTCCTCGAATTCCTCATGGGCGATCGCAAATACGAATGCACGCCCTGGGGCTCGCCCGCCTATAACATCTTTGGCTGGCAAAAGCCTTGCTATCTCCTGCAGGATGGCTACGCTGACTCTTTCAAAGAGATGATGGAAACCACAAAGTTTGAAGAGTACGGCGTCGCCTCGGGCAATCCCAAATGCGCCAACTGCATGGTGAGCTGCGGCTATGAGCCAACCGCTGTCATGGAAGGCTTCGGCTCTTTCAAAGGCTTCCTCGGTATGGTCCGCGGAACTTTCTCCAGTTATAAAGACCCTCACGCCGCCAAGCTCCTCAGCGAATTCAAATCCGAAAGCCACGCGCCTCTCGTGCAGATTGCAACCCCGAAAGCTCTCGAGGAGACCAACGCATGAGCGCAGAAGTCCTGAAATACACACAAGATCAGATCGAGACCATGGAAGTTGCCCCCGGCAACGTCCATGAAAAGCTCGAAGGCTGGATTCCCGAGCTCGCCAGCGAAGACGATCTCCGCAACGCCCTCGAAAAAGCCTTCGATTATCGCGGCGACGTGGCCATTACGCTCAAATCCGGCGAGCGCATCGACGCCTTCATCTTCAATCGCCAAACCGGCGCCACGCTGGCCGACTCGTATGTGCAGTACTTCACGCCCTCTGCACCCGACAAGCGCAAAATCAGCTACGCTCAGATCGCCCGCCTCGAATTCTCAGGTCGCGACACAGCAGCCGGCAAGCGCTGGGAAGACTGGGTAGGCGCTTATAACGACCGCAAAGCCGCCGGCGAAAAAAACATCGCACTGCACCCGGAGAAGCTGGACTAAGCCTAGCTAGCACAATCCGATCCGTGGATGCCGCCCGTTCAATTGGGGCGTAGGAGACTTCCAACAATGAATGAGCCGCTGTTCGAGTTGAAGGGACCGCAATTTCAGCCGGTGAGAAAATGGCTGATCGGGTTTGCTATTTTGATATTCTGCGCCGGTGTACTCGCGCTCGGTTTCTTCACAAGAAACCCGTTCTGGCAAGAAATTGCATTAGTATTCAACTTCATCTGGCTGCTTGGGGCCTCTTTTTATCTCCTCCTCGTGCGCACAAGAAAGTATCATCGCCTGCCAATCGGGACCGTTAACCTGAGTGTGCGGAACTGGATACTGGACGAGCACAAATCTAAGATCAAAATCTGACTCATGAAAGTATTCCTCACCGGCGCCACCGGCTTCGTAGGCCACCATGTAGCCAAAGCCCTGGCAGCCCAGGGTGCCGAACTCCTTTTTCTAGTTCGCAAATCCAGCAATCTCTCCAACCTAGAAGGCATTCGCGGCGAAATCGTCGTCGGCGATCTCCTCGACGCATCGACTTACGCATCAGCCCTGCAAGGCTGCGAAGCCGTCCTCCACGTAGCCGCCGATTACCGCCTCTGGATTCGCGACCCCGACACCATGTACCGCGCCAACGTCGAGGGCACCCGCGATCTCCTCCGCGCCGCGCGCGAAGCCGGAGTCCGTCGCGTTGTCTACACATCCTCCGTAGCCACCATGCACTTCCGCACAGACGGCGTGGTTGTTAACGAAGACACGCCCGTCTCCCTCGCCGACATGGTCGGTCATTACAAGCGTTCCAAGTTCCTCGCCGAGCAGCAGGCCATCGCGGCCGCGCAAGACGGCCAGCAAGTCATCATCCTCAACCCCACCACTCCCATCGGCCCCAATGACTCCAAGCCCACACCCACAGGCCGCATCTTCGTCGATTTCCTCAACCGCAAATTTCCCGCCTACATGGACACCGGCCTCAACCTCGTCGATGTAGCCGAAGTCGCCAAAACACACGTTGACGCGCTCACCCTCGGCACACCGGGCCGCCGCTACATCCTCGGCGGAGAAAACCTCACCCTCAAGCAAATCCTCGACAAGATGTCGGCCATCACCGGCATTCCATCCCCTACAGTCAAAATCCCCTTCGCCGTCGCCGCCACCTACGCTTTTTTCGAGGAAACAATCACCGGCCGCATCCGCGGCAAAGAGCCCCGCGCCACGCTGGAAGAAGTCCGCATGGGCCGCAAAAAAATGTTCGCCTCCTCCGCGCGCGCCCAGCAGGAACTAGGATTCCGCATCGCCCCCGTCTACCCCGCCATGCGTGCCGCCATCGACTGGTTCCAAGCTCATGGTTTCGCTCCAATGGCATCCGCAAAGCAGGACGCGCTATGACTCGCGTCGCCATCCTCTCCGCCTTCCCCGGTGAACTCAAGCCTCTCGTTCGCGGCTGGCCGCATAGCGTCCGCTCAGGCGTCCACTTCTGGGCGCAGCGTAATGAAGAAGAGGAGTGGATAGCCGCCTGCGCCGGCGCAGGCCAGCCAGCCGTCACCCGCGCCTTCGCCGCTCTTGAAGATGGCGGCCCCATCGATCTAGTCTTTTCCATCGGCTGGGCCGGCGCGCTTCGCGCCAATCTCCCCGCAGGCTCAGCTCACAACGTTGCCGGCGTCATTGACATCCGCACCGGCGAGCGTTTCCGCTGCGATGCCGAATCCGGCAATCTCTGGCTCGTCACCAGCCCACGAGTCGCCGACGAAAACGAAAAACTCCGTCTCGCCTCCACCTACAACGCCGCCCTCGTCGATATGGAAGCTGCAGCCCTCGCGCGCCTCGCCGCCATGCGCGGCATTCCCTTTTACGCCATCAAGGGCATCAGCGACTCGCTCCACGCCAAACTCCCCGATTTCAACCAATTCATCGCGCCGGACGGCCAGATGCTCACAGCAAAATTGATTCTTCATGTCCTCCCGCGCCCCTGGCACTGGCCTGCACTCATCCAGATGGGAGAAAATAGTAAAAAAGCCGCGCGAAGCATCGCAGAAACATTGCACAGCTTCCTCGCAGCACAGGACAATAGCGAAGTCACCTGATGGCCACCCAGACAATTACTTCCGAATCCGCCACCGTCCACGCGCTTCCAGCCACCATGCGCGCCGCTGTGTATCACGGCATCAATGACGTCCGCCTCGAAACCGTCCCGGTGCCCGCCATCGGCCGCGGCGAGTTGCTCGTCCGCATCGCCACCTGCGGCGTCTGCGGCACAGACCTCAAAAAGATCCATCTCGGCTCGCATTCAGCGCCGCGCATCTTCGGTCATGAGATGGCAGGAACCATCGTCGCAGTCGGCAAGGGAGTCACAAACTTCGCTCTCGGCCAGCGCGTCATGGTCTACCATCATGTCCCCTGCGGCCAGTGCTACTACTGCCGTAAAAACACCCCCGCGCAGTGCCCGCTCTACAAGAAAACAGGCGCCACGGCGGGTTTTGAGGCCTCCGGCGGCGGCTTCGCCGAGTACATCCGCGTCATGGACTGGATCGTCTCCGGTGGCGGCGTAGTCGCCATCCCGGATGGCATTCCCTTCGAGCAGGCGGCATTCATTGAGCCAGTCAACACGGTCTACAAAGGCGTCAAGCTGCTCAACCTCCAGCCGGACGACACCGTTCTTGTCATCGGCCAGGGCCCCATCGGCCTCATGCACGCCGTACTTGCGCATCGCGCCGGCGCGCGCGTCCTTACCTCCGATCTCTACCCCGAGCGCCACGCCATCGCCGCAAGCTACGGTCTGACAAATCCCATCCACGCCGGTCAGGAAAACGTCGCCGAGCGCGTCAAATCTGAGACAGAAGGCCGCGGTGCCGACGCCGTAGTCCTCGCCGTCGGCGGCAACGCCCTCATCAAAACAGCAATGGATGCCTGCCGCATGGGTGGTCGCATCATGCTCTTCGCGCAGACTCAGCACGGTGAAGCCACCTTCGATCCTGGCGCGGTCTGCGTCGATGAAAAAACGCTCCTCGGCTCCTACTCGTCCTCTTTCGACATTGCAGATGAAGTCGCCGATCTTGTTTTCAGTGGCTATCGCAACGGCTTCGATCTAACCCGGCTCATCTCGCACCGCTTCTCGCTCGAAGACGCAATTCAGGCCATCGACGTAGCCTCGCATCCCAAAGCCGACTCCATGAAGATTATGATTGAACCGGTACCGGGCAGAGGAGGGGAGTAGTCGCATCATGGCCTCCACCATGCAAGCTGCGGTTCTTCACGGGCGCGAAGATATTCGCATCGAGCAAGTTCCTGTGCCCAGCGCAGCCCCCGGCGAGCTCATAGTTCGCGTCGGCGCAGCGCTCACCTGTGGCACAGATCTTAAAGTCTTCCGCCGTGGTTACCACGCGCGCATGATCGTCCCGCCTGCGCTCTTCGGCCATGAGCTAGCAGGAACCGTCGTCGAAGCAGGCCCCGGCGTATCGGAATTCAAGCCCGGTGATCGCGTCGTCGCGCTCAACTCCGCCCCCTGCGGCCAGTGCTACTTCTGTCTCCGCAGCCAGGAAAATCTCTGCGACGATCTGCTTTTTAACAATGGCGCCTACGCCGAATACATCCGCATCCCCGCCCGCATCGTTGAAAAGAACACGCTCCTCATACCGGATCACGTCCCCTTCGAGCACGCCGCGCTTACTGAGCCTTTAGCCTGCGCCGTGCATGGCTTCGTTGATTCCCAGGCTCGCTCCGGAGATACCGTTGCCGTCATCGGCGGTGGTCCGCTTGGCCTTATGATTCTCCACGTCGCCGCGCTCTCCGGTTGTGAAACCATTGCTATCGTCCGCCACCCCGGTCAGGCAGAAGCTGCAAAGCAGCTCGGCGCAGCGCACGTCGTTCAGACTCGCACCATCCGGCAGGCCATCAAGCAGACGCGTGCCCTCACATCCAACAACCGCGGCGTCGACATTGCCATCGAGGCCGTCGGCGTCCCGGAGGCCTGGGAAGAAGCCATTGAGCTCGTCCGCAAAGGCGGCATCGTCAACTTCTTCGGCGGTCCGCCCGCGGATTCCCGCGTCTCGCTCGATACCAATCGCATCCATTACAACGACATCACCATGCGTGCCACCTTCCACCACACCCCGGCCATCTGCCGCCGCTCGCTTGAGCTCATCGCCGGGGGCCGCTTTCAGGCCGGGGCCTTCATCACCGGCCACGCGCATCTCTACGAGCTCAACCGCGTCTTTGAAAAGCTCATGAACCGCAACGGCGAAATCAAAACCGTCATCGTTCCATGAGACCCCAAATGCCCACAGCCACTCACGTCACAGACAACAGCGCTCTCAGCAATGAGGATCTGATCGAGAAGGGCTGGGCAGCGCTTCCGCCTTCGTATCGAATCCCTGATGCCGCGCCAACTCTGCCCGAGGCGCAGGCATACTGCAAGGCCCTCGCCGAGTCCCACTACGAAAACTTCCACGTAGCTTCCTGGTTTCTTCCCAAGGTCCTTCGCCCGCACTTTCATTCCATCTACGCCTACTGCCGCATCTCGGACGATCTAGGCGATGAGGTCCCCGACGCTGCACAGGCACTCGCGCTCCTCAACCTCTGGGGCCGCGAGCTAGATGCTTGCTACGAAGGCCACGCGCGTCATCCCGTCTTCGTAGCGCTCGCAGAAACCATCCGCATCTGCGCCATTCCCAAAGAGCCATTTGCCGATCTTCTCGTAGCCTTCCGACAGGACCAGACCATCAAGCGCTTCGCCACCATGGACGACGTGCATGCCTACTGCCGCTACTCCGCCAACCCCGTCGGTCGCCTCGTCCTCTACGCTTGCGGTGAAGTCACAGCCGCAACGCGGGAAGAATTCTTCCGCCTCTCGGATGCCACCTGCACCGCGCTTCAACTCGCCAACTTCTGGCAGGACGTAAGCGTCGATTGGCTCAAAGGCCGCATCTATCTCCCGCAAGCCGACATGCAAAAATTCGGTGTCACAGATGCAGTCATCCAGCAGGGAGTCGCCACGCCTGGGTTCCGCTCTCTCCTCAAGTACGAAGTCGATTACGCGCACAGCCTCTTTGCACAGGGCCTGCCCCTCATTGGCAAAGTCAACCGCGATCTCGCGCTCGATCTCGATCTCTTCAGCCGCGGCGGCCTCGAAATTCTCCGTGCCATCGAGCAGCGCAACTACGACGTGCTAAGCGCCCGCCCCGCCATCGGCAAAGCCACCAAGCTGCAGCTCGCTTTGCGCGCCGTCAGCGGCAAGCTGCTGCCATTTCTGCGCCGCAGCCCCTCCAGGGCAGGGAAGGCTGCTTGACCTCTTCAGGCGCAACACAAGCGTTCACACTAGAGAGCGCCTACACAATCTGCCGCGCCATCGCAAAGCGCGAAGCCAAGAACTTCTATTACTCTTTCGTCGCCTTGCCTGCTCCGCGCCGCAACGCCATCTGCGCCATCTACGCCTTCATGCGCAAGGCCGATGATCTTTCCGACGATGAATCCCTTCCGCGTGACGCGCGTCGCCGCAATCTCGACACATGGCTCGCAGGCTGGCACAGTGCCGCAAGCGGCCAGCCCACAACCGATCCAGTCTTCTTCGCCGTCCAGGACGCCGTACACCGTTTCAATATCCCACTCGCGCTCCTAGACGAGCTCGTCGCCGGCACCACCATGGATCTCGAAAACGCCGCAGGGGACACACCTGACACCTACGCCACCTTCGACGACCTCTATCGCTACTGCTACCTCGTCGCATCGGTCGTAGGCCTCGTCTGCATTCGCATCTTTGGTTACACTGATCCACGCGCCGAAAAACTCGCCGAAGAAACCGGCATCGCATTCCAGCTCACCAACATTCTTCGCGACGTTCAGGAAGACGCAGAGCGCAACCGCGTCTATCTTCCCATTGAAGATCTCACCCTGCACAGTGTCCCGCTCGACTCGCTTCTGCATCGCCCTCCCGCCACACCACCTACAGCAAACGAGCGCGCGCTCCTCGCGGAAATTGCGCAGCGCGCAGAAAATTACTACCAGTCCGCGCAGCAGCTTCTACCGCTCATCGACCGCGAAAGCCGCCCCGCACTCTGGGTCCTCGTCAGCATCTATCACTCGCTGCTGAACCGCATCAAAGCCGCCAACTACGATGTCTTTTCACATCGCGCCAGCGTACCCACCGCGCACAAGCTCGGTATTCTCGGCCTCGGCATGGCCCGCATGGGCGCGGCAAGGCTCGGTCTGTAATCCTATTCAATAGATGACTCCATTCGCGCCCGCAAATCCGAAGACAGTAGCCGTCATCGGCGGCGGTGTCGCCGGTATGAGCGCAGCCTGCGCTCTTGCGGACAGCGGATTCAAGGTCGCTCTCGTCGAAAGGAGAAGCTATCTCGGCGGTCGTGCTTCATCCTATCTGCACCCCGGCGTCAATGAAGTCATCGATAACTGTCAGCACGTTCTCTTTGGCTGCTGCACTAACCTCATCGGCTTCTATAAGCGCATTGGTGTCGCAGACAAAATCCATTGGACCAGCGACATGACGATGATCGAGCCAGGCGGCCGCCGCTCTGTGCTTGGCCCATCCGCGCTGCCTGCGCCGCTGCACGGTGTTCCGAATCTTCTTCGCGCCCACGCCTTTACCTTCGCCGACAAAATCGCCCTGGCCCGCGCCTTCCGCGCCATGATGCGCATTGGCGAGCGGGATAACTCCGGCGAATCGCTCCTCGCATGGCTGCATCGCCACAAGCAAACTCCACGCGCAATCGAGCGTTTCTGGCGTCTTGTGATTGCCAGCGCACTGAATGCCGATCTTGACCGGATTGCTGTGCCCTATGCTGCCAAAGTCATCCGCGAGCTCTTCATGAACTCCGCCGAGGCCGGCAGCATGGGTATGAGTTCCGTGCCTCTCAGCGATCTCTACAAAAACGCCGAGCAATTCCTCATCGCGCGCGGTTCCAGCGTTCTCTACAACACAAACGTTGAATCGCTTGAATGGGATGAGGAAACATCCAGTTGGATGATTCACACTCGCACCGCGCCGCTTGCGGCAAATTACGTCATCCTCGCGCTCCCATTCGAGGCGCTCGGCAAGCTCCTGCCGAATATGCCGCCGGTTGAAGGTGCGGATACTCTCGCAAATCAAATTGCGCAGCACGAACACTGGCCCATCTGCAGTGTCCATCTCTGGTTCGACCGTCAAATCACCGATCTCGACCATGCTGTGCTGCTGGACCGCGAACTTCACTGGCTCTACAACAAAAACCGCCTGCAGCCCTGGCGAAAGTCAAAGGGCAGTTATATTGAGCTCGTAATTAGCGCATCGAAGGGATTTGCGGAACGCGAGCGCCAAGAGGCAATCGATCTTGCGGTCAATGAACTGAAAGAGTTTTTCCCGGCATCCCGCGAAGCCAAACTCGAAAAAGCTGCTCTCATCAAGGAAGTCCGCGCCACCTTCGGAGTTCCTCCAGGAATCGATGAGTTCAGGCCGGATGTAATTGCGCCTTGGCCGAACTGTTTTCTTGCAGGCGACTGGATTCATACCCACTGGCCTTCGACAATGGAAAGCGCCGCGATAGCGGGGCATTCGGCTGCAGAGACATTGGCATTTGAAGCGGGACCGCAAATCGATGTCGTTGAGCCAAGTCTTAAACCGAAGGGTCTGATGCGCTTCGCGAAAGGTTAATGGTAAAGTTATCTGCATATGACAGGAGATAAGCGCGCTGCTGCAAAAACCCTCGCTACAGCTCACCTTCAGGTCGAGCCTGGTATTCGTCGCATCGTTCATGTGGTTGGCGATGAAGAGAATGCTAGCCACGAGCCGGTTAAGTTATTGGAGGTGAACCCTGACACTCCGCCTTCTGGAATTGTGCCAATCGCATTTGCTCCCGATCCTCCCAGGTTTCCCTTTTCGAGCGTGGTGATAGAGGTGACGGAAGCGGAATTTGAAAAGATTCGGACAGGAAAATTGCAGCTTCCAAATGGATGGCGATTGGAGGAAACCCTTTATCCACAAGGGAACGCTGCCTGATGGTAACTTGGGCGGAGGCTTTTACACGGCAGGCAGCATCTGATCTCAAAACGTACGAATATCTGACAAAGAGCGGGCTTCCTCAGAGTCATAGTTTGCACTATCTCCAGATGTGGTTGGAAAAGTTATGTAAATCCTATATCTATGAAGGTAGTATCGAGGAATTAAAGTGGAAGCATCAAGTCATTGAAAAGATATTACCGCGAATGATTCAGGATTACTGGCAGAGAATCGGTTTCACAGGCTCGCCATCCGTGAACGAGATGCGGGCATTATGTCGAGAGATCGACCTGCTGCATCCGCAGCCGGATGATGATGGCAAGAGACGGGATAATGTGGAATATCCATGGCCTGAGAATACAGGAACAGTTGTCGCTCCATCCGAATGGAAATTTCCAATTGGTGCCCGGCTGCACTCTCCGAGTGGCCGCAAACTCATTAAGGCTGCAAAATCGCTTACGCAAAGCAAGTTGAACGCGATTTAGCCTGATCCGCATTTCTCTAGTGTGCCAGAAAATACACCCCTACGCAGATCAGCGCCGCCGCCGTCCATCGCCGCTTATCCACGTTCTCATGCAGAAACAGCTTTGCCGCAATCGAATTCGTCACAACCGTGAGCGATGCGGAAGCCGGTGCTACCAGCCCCAAACTCATGTGGTTCAGCGCAAAGAGCAGCGAGAAAAATGCCAGCGCCAGAAAGCCCACCCCCGCAAAGAACAGCGGGCAGGTTACTACTGCACGAATCGCGCCAGCCATTCCAGACTTCGCGCGAATCTCATCCAGGTCGCCAATCGACTTCATCGCCGCTGCGGTCAGCACCTCGCCTGTCGTTGAAGCCAGCACGATCGCCGCAATCATCGCCACGCTCGTCCACAGATTCACACCGGAAGAGGAGGGAAGCGTCATCGCAGCACCTCTTCATCCAGCGGCATCACCGGGCCTGTGGGTCGCTCGGTTCGCGCCGGCCCTTGCGCAACAAAGCCAACGCCAACCGTAATCAGCATCACGCCAAGCCAGCGCTGCCATGAAACGGGCTCATGCAGCCAGAAACGCGATAGCAACATGACAATCATGTTGCCAAACGCAGTCGCCGGAAGCACAAACGTCAGATCCGCCCATGACAAAGCCGTCAGGTAGCTCGCAAAAAATCCAATCAGCAGCGCAATCCCCGCCGCAACCCACGGCGTAAACACAGCCGCAATCAGCGTTCCCGGATGCTCCAGTGAAATCGCCGGCAACTTACTCATCCCGCGCGAAAGGCACGCATCGCCAAGCGGTGCGCACAGCGCCACCAGCCCCAGAATTATCCATTGGTGCAGAGTAAGTTTTGCTTGAGTCATCAATAGAATGAACAATCCTGCTTCATTGGATTCATCGGGAAGGGAATTGGAATCACTACAAAATGCAACGGAGGGCAAACGCTCTGCGCGCCGCCCTCCATTGAGCCTTCACAACTCGCTTAAGCTCCAGCGCTGGCCGGCGCAGCCGGTCCAGGCCCGCCTTTGCGCGCTTCCTTCACCATCTTGTTGCGTTGCGCGCGCAGTTTCAAGAACGCCTTCGCCTCCACATACAGGCGCGGCACGTCACGATTAATAACCGCCTTCCAGATCACGCGGAAGGCCGCCCTCGGGCGGAAGTAATACTCGTCGTAGAAGCGGTGAACCATCTCCATCACGTAATCCACCGGCAGTCCGGGATACTCAATGTGCGCCATCTGGTGGCCGCCGCCGTCTTCCATGCGCTCGTTGGTAATAAAGCCGTTGCTCTTGGCGAAATCGTAGAACTCCGTGCCCGGATACGCGTGCGCAACCGACACCTGGATCGTCTCGCAGTCCAGCGTCTTGGCAAAGTTGATCGTATTGCGGATCGACTCCTTCGTCTCGCCCGGCAGGCCAAGAATAAAGTCGCCGTGAACCACCAGCCCCAGGTCGTTGCAGTCCTTCGCAAACGCCCGTGCCCGCTCCACAGTCGCACCCTTCTTGATGTTCTTCAAAATCTGAGGATCGCCCGATTCAAAGCCCACAATCAGCAACCGGCAGCCCGCATCCTTCATCGCCTTCAGCGTTTCGCGATCCGTCGTTACGCGGCTCGTGCAGCTCCACGTGATATTCAGCGGCTTCAGCTTTGCGCAAAGCTCCACCGTGCGCTGCTTCTGAATGTTGAAAGTGTCATCGTCAAAGAAGAACTCCTTCACTTCAGGAAAATTCTCCTTCGCCCACTTCATCTCAGCAGCCACATCGTCAGACGAGCGCTTGCGCCATGCATGTCCGCTCAACGTCTGCGGCCACAAGCAGAAGGTACACTGCGCCGGGCAGCCGCGCGTCGAGTACAGCGAGATATACGGGTGCAGCAGGAACGGCACGTTATAGCGCGTCACATCCATATCGCGCTTATAGATCTTCGTCGCCCACGGCATCGCGTCCAGGTCTTCCACCTGCGGACGGTCGGGGTTGTGCACCACCTTGCCGTTCAGCTTGTAGCTGATGCCCAGAATCTCATTCAGCGGTTTGCCGTTCGCATACTCCACAACGGAGTAATCGAACTCGCGCCGGCAGATAAAGTCCAGCGCCGAGCACTCATTCAGAGCCCTGTCCGGGTCAGTCGTCACCGGCGGTCCCACAAACGCCACGCGGATTCCAGGATTCGCCGCCTTGATTGCTTCGGCCAGCCGCTGATCGCCCTCCCAGCCCACAGTCGAAGTAAAGAGCACAAGGAACTCGTAACCCTTGGCAATCTTAATCGTTTCTTCCGCGGAGATGTGATGCGGCGGCGCGTCCAGCAGACGCGAGCCTTCCAGCATTCCAGCGGGGTACGCCAGCCAAACCGGGTACCAGTACGACTCAATCTCGCGCGTCGCCGGCCAACGCGAGCTTGCGCCGCCATCGAAATTCTCAAATGACGGCGGATTCAAAAGCAGTGTCTTCAAAGGCATAGACATTCCTTCATTTTACCATTGAGTCACTTATTCGCACTGCTGCACGGCTCTCAAATGGGCGCATTCCGGGTTACTTCGCATGCACCTCATTCAGCCAATCTTCCATATGTCCAAGAGCCCGCAGCAGTTCCAGGCGCGCCTTGGCCAATTCGAACTCCGACTCCAGTGAGTCCAGGTATTTCTGCCGCTCATCAATCCGTGCCTGCTGGCCGGCTTTGGGAGAAAGCTGCGGCTGCCCACCGCTCCCGTTGCCATTCTCAAGCTGCGTCTCCACAGTCTTCAGTTGGTCGGCGGCAATCTGCTGTTTCAGACCCGCAATCTCAGCCTGTGCATCCAGCTCTCGCAGCGTTCCTGTAAGCTGCTCAATCTGAAAATCGTTCTGGTGCTCGGCCTGCTCAGCTTCGACACGTGAACGCAGTGCATCCGCAGCGGATTCACGCGCCTTGGCGCGATGAATCATATCCAGCAGAGGCACAGAAACATTGAATCCCGAGAACAAATTATTCGCAGGCAGGCCACCCACGAAATAGGAGGCCACATTGTTCAGTACACCTGTATTGCGGCTGTACTGAAGGAAGAAACTCAATTGCGGATAGAAATTGGCTTCATGATCACCCTTAGCCTGCCGCTCGCGAGAAAGCGCAAACTGACGTGCCGATTCAACTCCAGGCAGCGTATGCGCAGGCGTATCGCCACGCATCGCCGGAATCTCCGGAATGCTGGGATGATACGGCACAATCGCACCATCCGGCAGCCCGGTCAACATAGCAAGCTCCTTGGCAAGCGTTCCCGCTCGCGTCTCCAGATGCAGCTTTGCCAGCTTCAAAGTTGCTGCTGTAAGCTTTGCCTGCAACCAATCGCTTTGCGGATCGACGCCAGCCTCCGAGCGCTGCTCTTCAATCTCAACTAATTTCTCGGCTAGCTCCTGCTGCTGTTTTGCCGCTTCTAATTCGGTATTTACCGTGTCCAGCTCAATGTACGCCGCGGAAGCTTCCAGCGCAGCCTGTTCTCGCGCATCTTTCACGCGCGCAAAGGCTGCATTCAGGCTTGAGCGCGCCGAATCGATAAAGTGCTTTTGCGGGATGCTGAAGACCAGGGACTGCACTGTTATGCTAAAGGCCGAAGGCGGCTGGCCGGTAAAGCCTTGCTCGGGGAATGCGGGTATTCCCGTAGCAAACATCATCGACGGGATCACTGCATCTCGACTCTCTGACAGCCCGGCCCGCGCCTTATCTACATCCGCATTTGCAATCTTCACTGCGTCACTATTCTTCTGCGCCAGGTCCACCACCGTCCTAAGCGAAACCTGCGCCACGCCGTGCACCGGCAACAACAATCCCGCTCCCATTAGCAGGGAAGCAGCCAGCGCCGTATAGTACGTACTCTTCACTCGTCGTCTTCCCGTCAAAATTTCAAATCCAGCGCCGGTTTATATTCTTTCGCCAAAGCCAGCGCCGCATCCCGCTCGCGCTTTGCCGTGGCCGTATCACCCAGCTTCATCGCAACGCGCGCCCGCTCCACATGCGCCGCAAACGCCGGAGCTTCCTCAGTCTTGATCGGACTCGCCAGATACGCATCCAGCATCTTCGCCGCCAGTTGCATATTGCGGTTCGCCCGAACCAGCACCGACGCCCCGTTATGCAGCGCCACAGCAGCATGCTTCTCCTGCTGCGCTAAATTCCAACCCTTTTGCACCGCCGCATCCATCTCGTCCCACCGCTGCCGCCGCCGCAAAAAACTTGCCAGCGTCATCCACTGAAAGGCCGGCTGCGCGCTAGCCGCAATCGCCGCATGAAACTCATGTTCCGCAGTCGAGTAATCCTTGTTTCCCTCTGCAATTCGCGCCCGCAGCTCATGCGCCCGCGCCTGATCCACTTTATCCAGCTGTGCCACCACACCCTGAGCCTTATCCATGCCACCGCCCACCACACCAGGAGCCGAGCTGTAAAACTCACCCAGATCCGCCAGTGCCTCAGCATTGCGCGGATTTAATTGTGTAGCTTGTTCAAACTCCTCCCGCGTGCGCTTAGCCAAACCATACGCGCTCACAAAAGAAGCTCGACTGGCCTTCTCACCAAGCGCTCGTCCCAGCCACATGTGGTAGTCCGAATTTTGTCCTTCCGTCTGCACAGCCTGCTGGCACTCTTTCACTGCGGCATCCCAGTTTTCCAATATGAAGTAAACGCGGCACTGTAGATTGTGCGCCTCAGCACTTGCAGACTCATCCGCCGGCAGCCCCGCCAGCAGCGACAGCGCCTGATCTGCCTCTCCCTGCTGCAGAGCAGTATTCACTCCATCCAGCGCGCCATGCTGCGCCTGCGTCCGCGCACCCAGCCAAGCGGCCAGCGCCATTGCTGCGAGCATTCTCACCGCACTTCCTTGATAGGAATACCTTCCTGCAGCGGCAGTCCGGTGATCGTTCCTGTCGCCACCGTGTCTCCCGCATTCAACCCGGAGAGAACCGCCACCAGCGTCTGCGTAATCGTGCCTGTCACCACTGGCGTGCGTTTCAGCTCATGGTTCACCACGCGATACACAAACTCGTGTTCTTGTTCCTCCCGCAGCGCCTCCCGCGGAATGCTCAGCATGTTTGCCTGGCTCGACGTCGTCACCGTCACCGTCACATTCGTATCCGGCAGCAACTCGCCATCGGAGCTATCCAGGGCCACCAGCACCTCACCCACATTGCGCGACCCGGTGCTTATCACTGTTGAAGGCACACGCTCAATATGTCCGGTCCATGTGTGTCCCAGCCGCGCTTCCCACTTCACGACCACCTTTTGGCCTTCAGCCACACGTCCCAGGTCTGGTTCGTCAAAGAACGCCCGCACCCGCATCCGCTGTTGATTGGCAATCTGCATCATCAGCTTGCCAGCTTCCACAAACGATGTCGGCTGCACATCGATGCTGTAAACCGTTCCCGCCGCCGGCGCCCGCACTGTCATCTTCTCTTCGGTGTCGCGAGCCGCTGCAAGGTTGGCTTGCGCTTCTGCCAGTGCCGCCCGTGCCCGCTCCACCTCTGCAGGCGAATACCGGCTCCGCGAGCTCGATTCCGCCGCATCCAGTGTGGCCGTGGCGCTTGCCAGCCTCTGCTTCGCTCCTGAAACCTCGCTCGCGCTGGCCGCGCCCGTCGCCTGCAGCTTCAGCAGCGCATTCAGGTCGCGTTCAGTCTGATCGCGGTCCAGTTTGGCCCGCGCAATATCCGCCGCCGAGGCCTGCTGCTGCTCCTGGGTTCCATTATGAGTCGCCGCTTCCAGCGATACCTGTGCCGATCTCACGCCGCTTTCAGCCGCGGCCACGCGTGCCCGCGTGTCCACATCGTCCAGCACGGCCAGCACTTTGCCGGCTTCCACCGTGTCGCCTGGCCGCACATAGACAGCCCGCACGGTGGTTGTCACCGGAGCATGAATCTCGTGGTTCTCCTCCGGCTCAACACGCCCATTCGTGCTCAGCACGCTCACCAGCTCCTGCCGGCTTACCTGCATCACACGAATCTGCAGCCGCTCCCGCGTCAGCGAGCGAACGGCAAAGAAAACCAACACCACTACGATGGCAGCGCCGATCCAAATCCAGCGCCAGTCCAATTGCCGTCTTTCCTGTGCCATGCACCTTACCTGAGTCAGTATATCTGAGTAGCCAATGTGCTTTTAGGTCGCACAAAAATGTGGACTTGGCACAAAATATGAGGCTCTGTTTTCCCTCGGGCCGCGTGGTACTGAGTCAGTTTGAATTGGATTCGTATCAGGGCGCAACTGGTAGGCCGGGGATTTATCCCCGGCAATAAGTTGACGGAAGATGATGGGGCTTTAGCCCCGGAGGTATGCTTTTTGCGGACGGATGCTCCCGAAAAAGATTCACCAGACGCTGACTAACCCCCGCATTCAAACTGACCCATTCCCCGGCGTCCGCTGCATGCAATGGCCCTTACAATGAAACTATGTCCGCGGAACCCCGTTATACAGACGATCACGCCAAAGCCGGTCTCGACTTCCAGTTTCCCGCCATCGAAACCTGGCGCAACCAGTTTCCCGGCTACGAGATCGAAATCGACGACCCCGAACTGACCAGCGTCTGCCCCAAAACCGGCCTGCCCGACTTCGGCATCCTCACCATTCGTTACATGCCCCGCGAGCGCTGCCTCGAACTCAAATCGCTCAAGGAATATCTCTACTGCTACCGCAACCTCGGCATCTTCCAGGAAAACATCGTCAACCAGGTCCTCGAAGACGTCGTCAAAGCCACCGACCCCGTCTGGGCCGTAGTCAAAGGCATCTTCCGCCCCCGCGGTGGCATTGCCACCACAGTAGAAGCCCGCTGGCCCCGCCCATAATCCATTCGGGTATATCTATCCAATGAGCGGACTCGTATTTACGGGTCCGGCGAATCATCCGCTATCCTGTTTCCGGTGTCCACCACCCTCCAGCCCGCGCGCCGCATCAGCCCCGCATTCTGGACGCTGCTCCTCCTCATCGCCCTCAACCTGCTCAACTACATCGACCGCTACATCCTCCCCGGCGCGCAATCGCTCATCCAGAAGGAATACAACTGGAGCGACCAGCAGATGGGCGGGCTCACCACCGGCTTCTTCCTCACCTACATGCTCGTCGCTCCGCTCACCGGCTGGCTCGGCGACCGCTTCCCACGCAAGCCCCTCATCATCGCCGGCGCGGTCCTCTGGAGCATCGCCACTCTCGCCACCGCCTGGGTCAGCCATGACAGATACTGGGGCTACTGGACCCTCTATCTCCGTCACGCCCTGGTCGGCGTCGGAGAAGCCACCTTCTCCATCTACGCACCAGCCGTCCTAGCTGATTTCTACCCCGAGCGCGACCGCAACCGCATCCTTTCCATCTTCTATATAGCCATCCCAGTCGGCGCAGCCATCGGCTACCTTGCTGGCGGAACCCTCGGCACCCTCTACGGCTGGCGCGCGCCATTCTTCCTCTGCGCCTTCCCCGGCCTGCTCGTCGCCGCGCTCTACTGGTGGGTCGGCCGCGAACCCCAGCGCGGCGCACAGGACCACATCCAGGTCGACCGCTCCCGCTCCAGCTTCCTCGGCCTCTTCACCAACGGAGCCTTCCTAACCGGCACGCTGGGCCTCGCCGCCCTCACCTTCGCCATGGGCGGAATCTCCACCTGGGTGCCCACATTCCTGCACCGCTCGCTCGGCTATCCAATCCCTAAAGCCAGCTTCATCGTCTCAGCCATCACCGCCTTCGACGGCATCGCCGCAACAGCTCTCGGCGGCTGGCTCGCCCAGCGCTGGCTCCGCACCAATGATCGCGCTCTCTATCTCTTCTCCGCGCTCAGCGTCGTCCTCACGCTCCCCTTCGGCGCTCTCGTCTTCTTCGGACCCCACGCCACCGCCATCCCCGCGCTCTTCCTGGCCGAGTTCTTCCTCTTCCTCAACACCGGCCCGCTCAACACTGCTATCGTCAACTCCGTCTCCGCGCCGGTCCGCGCCACCGCCATCTCAGTGAATCTCTTCTGCATCCACGCCTTCGGCGATACCTTCTCCCCGCAGATCATCGGCGCAGTCTCCGATCGCACCGGAAGTCTTTCTCTTGCCCTTGGCTTAACCCTCATCTCTTTAACTATTTCCGCCACAATCCTTAAAGTCGGTTCTCGTTTCGCACCGCCTTTGCGTAACTAGAGTTCTATTTCGTCTCTTTCTCCTTCGTATTCATCCAAGCCCGCCCGCTGCCCTGTGGCCGCAGGTTCGGGTCCTTAATCGCAGGCTTCTCTTGATCTCCCGTAAATCCCCGCGCCAGCGCCGGATTCGGCCTGAACTTCGGCGGCCCGCCATAAAACTGCCGCACATGGCTCAGCACCATCCCGCTCCTGCCATGCATCGCCGCCACAATCCCTCGAACCTCGATATTCGCATCCCGCATCTTTTCGAGATCCCCCACCGTATCGCGATCCTGCCGCAGGCTCATAATCGTAAACCGGCACTTGTCATCCGGCGTTTCTGGCGTACACACATCCAGAAACCGCGTCCCATCCGGCAGCTCCACCACGTCATACACATGGGCCTGCACGCATACATCTTTGTTCAGTTGTTTCGTAGCATCGTCTGGCGTAACGCAACTCTTCTGTTTACCGGCAAACGCCGGCGCACACGCAAACAACACGCAAAGCGCCGCAATAAGGGGAAAGCGGAACCGCATGGCAGCCTCAAGAAGGGAATTTGCCCCCATCTTATCGTGAATCAGCCATTTTGCAAATTTGACAGATATACATCCGATATTGGCTATACAATATGGAATGTATCTACGGAGAGAGCTGTGAAACTCGCCAAGTGGGGAAACAGTGGGGCCTTTCGCATTCCCGCTGAGGCTTTGCGCCAGCTAAATTGGCAGCCAGGCAGTGATGACAATTTCAACGTGGTCGTAGGAGAAAACGAAATTCGCATTGTGCGTAAGATGACCCGCGAAGAGGCAATCGCAAAAATGCGCGAATTGAGCGTTCCGTTGCCTCCCGGATACAAATTCAATCGCGACGAGCTTTATGACGACTAAAGCATTTCTCGATACAAACGTGCTCGTCTACGCTTTTGAGTCTTCGACGCAGTCGATTGCAAGTGCTAGAGCCGAATTAGCAAGGCAGTTGATCGCAGATGGGCCGTGCATCAGCGTACAGGTTCTGAATGAATTTGTACGGGTCGCAAAGAGAAAACTCAAGTTTGATGCCAGCAAGACCTCAGAAGCCCTGAACACAATTTATGCGGTATGCGGACAGGTAACACCCGTCACGTTCGATCTGCATAGCCTGGGAGTTTCGCTCTGCTGGCGTTATGGGTTTGAAATTTTCGACTCGGTAATTCTCGCCTCGGCGATTACTGCCGGAGGCACAATTTTCTACACCGAAGACCTGCAACACGGCCAGATCATCGAAGGCCTCCGCATCGTAAATCCATTCAAGGAAGCAGGAAACTGATCTCAGCTTTACGCAGAAACCAGCTCCTGGCTCTTACCTGATGACTGTCCGGCCCCATAATGGCTCTCCACATACTTATCCAGAATCTCCTTGAACTCCGCCACAATCGTATCTCCGCGCAGCGTCGTATAAAGCTTCCCATCCACGTACACAGGCGCCTTCGGCTCTTCAAACGTCCCCGGCAAACTGATCCCCAGATTCGCGTGCTTCGATTCACCAGGTCCGTTCACCACGCAGCCCATCACCGCCAGCTTCAGCTCTTCCACACCCGGATACTTCTTCCGCCAATCCGGCATCGAGGTCCGCAGATAGCTCTGGATCTGCTCCGCCAGCTCCTGAAAATACGTGCTCGTCGTCCGCCCGCATCCAGGGCAGCTCGTCACCTGCGGCATAAAGCTGCGAATCGAAAGCGACTGCAGAATCTGCTGCGCCGCCTGCACCTCTTCCGTGCGATCCCCATTCGGCTTCGGCGTCAAACTCACGCGAATCGTATCGCCAATCCCAGCCAGCAGTAGCGGAGCCAGTCCAGCCGCGGAAGCAATCAGCCCCTTAGCACCCATGCCGGCCTCGGTCAGCCCCAGGTGCAGCGCATAGTCGCACCGCGCGGCAAGGTTCGTATAAACATCGATCAAATCCCGAACGCCGCTCACCTTCGCCGACAAAATAATCTGGTCGTTGCGCAGCCCGTAATTCTCAGCCGCCTTCGCTGAATCCAGCGCGCTCACCACCATCGCTTCCATCATCACGTCGCGTGCGGGAAGGGGAGTAGCCGACTTCGAATTCGCATCCATCATCCGCGTCAGCAGCGCCTGGTCCAGCGAACCCCAGTTCACGCCAATTCGCACCGGCTTCTGGTTCTCGACAGCGCACTCCACCATCGTGCGAAAATTGTCATCGCTCTTGCGCCCAATCGAAACGTTCCCCGGATTGATGCGGTACTTCGCCAGAGCCTTCGCCGTCTCCGGGAACTTCTTCAGCAGCAGATGTCCGTTGTAGTGAAAGTCACCCACAATCGGAACACGAATTCCACGCTTATCCAGGCCTTCAACAATCGCAGGAACAGCCGCAGCCGCCTCATCGTTGTTCACCGTCACGCGGACAATCTCCGAGCCTGAAACCGCAAGAGCCGCCACCTGCTCAATCGTGCCCGCCACATCCGCCGTATCGGTGTTGGTCATCGACTGCACAACAACCGGAACCTCCCAGCCCACGCGAACACTGCCAATCCGCACGGTGGGAGTCTTTCTGCGCTGAATCTCTGGCATAGAAACCTCAACTCCAGTTTACTAGAACGTGCAATATCATGGAGTAGACGGTACTGGCTCAGTTTGAATTGCTTCGTAGCAGGGCACGACTTCACACCTTGCGAAAAAAACCAAATCGGGCCAGCCCTGTAACAGGGCACGAGTTTACTCGTGCCGTAACTATCGCAAAAACGTGTCCGGGCTTTAGCCCCTGCGGGATTTTTTCAAACTGAGCCACTACCCGCACCAGTGCCGGTCTGGAATGCTTAAGGTGAAAAATATGTTTTGAAAGGGCACGGCTTCAGCCGTGCCGGAAGATGCAGAATATACACGAGGGCTTTAGCCCCGGAGGGATGTTCTTACTCTTTAGATATGAGAGGAATTAAAGCTCTATGACCATCTTCATCCCCACGCCGCTGCGCCAGTTCACCGGCGGCAAAGACACCGTGGAAACCTCCGCCGCCACCGTCTCTGAAGCTCTAGCCGCCCTCACCGTCGCCCATCCTGAGCTTCGCAAGCACCTCTTTACCGCGGAAGGCAAAATCCGCGCCTTCGTCAACCTCTACCTCAACGACGAAGACATCCGCTACCTCCCTGAAAAAGAAGCCACCGCCATCAAACCTACTGACACTCTCTCCATCATCCCCTCCATCGCCGGCGGCTGTTAGAAAACCTGTTCATCGCCTCGTTTTTCCCTTCGCCGGCATGGCCTGCAGCCATTAAACTGTTGGCCATCAACCCTGACAGCGATTGCGCGAAGCGAGGCGTACCGTGGCATTCGGCTACGAATACCTGATGGTGTATCTTCCGGAATTCAACCCGGATTCTTTTCTCCTTTTCGTGCATAATCCGGCTGGCGCCACAAAGCTGAGAGACTATTCCAGCGGCCGCGAGAGGGTTCTGGGCCAGCCCCCGCTGTCGACCGTCTCGCGTGCCACCCTCTACGGAAAATCCCGCTTTACCGAGACTGCGCACACCGTCAGCGGCCAGGACGGCAACCAGTATTGGAGCGCCCGGACCTCCGAATACAATCTGCGCTTCCTGCCGTCCATCCGGAACGGAGCCGCCG